>Ga0041059_1000869_pt1 | contig 23884 bp, 23 predicted proteins | sample AraColnosormetaG_FD_56232 | JGI IMG/M metagenome (GOLD analysis project Ga0041059, IMG submission 56232) | Arabidopsis roots microbial communities from North Carolina, USA - Col MF nosort | ecosystem: Host-associated > Plants > Roots > Unclassified | place: USA: North Carolina | collected... | reverse complement strand
CTTTTTTTTTTTTTGTTATTTTCTAACCTTTTTTCTTCTATTAAGGTAAAATGGAATGATGATCACTTTTTTTTTTATATATAAATAAAATATACTTCTCTTCGTATTATTGTGAATTGTGATCATCCTAAAATACGAATACTCCGGCAGATAATCTCTGTCCGGCGGCGTAAGGAGAGCTCAAAACGTCGGCGTTTCTTGAAACTTGCGTTTTACATTGCTCTTGTCGTTCGTCATTCATTATTTGCACTGATCTGCATTCGGCACTACAAAATCCCATCTCTCCTCTGCACACAACCCAAAAAAAAAAGGATCAGTTTCTAGAAAAAATACCAATAAAATATTGAATTAGTCTCCAATTTAACAAAGATCCAAGAAGCAATAATGCGATGAAACTTACTTGTACATGTATATGTCTTTGCCTTGAAGTTTCTTCTTACACAAGCAACACGAACTCAGAAACTCTGTTGGACCCCTAACACTCTGTCTTTCAATAACCGGTGGTTCATCGACGGTAACCATCGGTTTATGAACTCTCCGATAATCATTTTCAGACAATTCAAACCCGTCGTCGTTGTAATACACTTTGGTCGGCCCGTTTGGGCTCGTAACATAAGTGTATTCCTCATCCGACAGATCAATCTCCGGGCACCTGAATCTCCCGGAGTAACGAACCGGATCATGCCGGTTAATCCCGTTGCTAGTTTCCTCCAACGCAGCAACAATACCCAAACCGACACCACCAGAACCGAACCGCTTCGAGTGAACCGGGGAGGGGAAGTTCAAATCCAACGGACTTCTCGGACTGGCCGTGTACTCCTCCGGTTTAATAGCAGCAGATCTGCTTCTTGGAACCAACATCTCAGACAATTTACGGATCATTAGATGAGGTCTCTTGCTTAGTATCATAATCAAGAATTGAGAAACTACTGTTCTTGATAAAGAAAAGAAGAAGAAGAGTTAAACTGTTGTTGATTACAAAGAAAATAAACAGTAAAAGAATTGAGAGGAAGATAGAGAAAGAGGAAAGGAAGAAGAAGAAGGCAAAGGTAATAGGAAAGAAAGAATCTGATAGAAGAAGAAGAAGGAGATGGAGAAAGGTAGAGAGACTTTAGAGTTTAGCCCACTGATTATATTTCTCAAGTTTGGAATTTTGTGTGCTATGATTAATGATTGAAGTTTATAGAACGGCCCACCATCACCATTATTATTTTTGTATTTATTTATCTTGTTTGGTTTCTTTTATCGACATCATCTATATAATTCTATATATACACAATTATTGATATGAGCAGGCTCAGATATTATTTTTTCTTTTCTTATGTAATGATTCCTTTTCTTCTTTTTTTTTAAGCATTTCATTGGAGTGTGGTAGGACCGTGAGGACCCACATCAAGAATTCAAATGTCTTTTTCTGATATTTTGTTTTATATTATTGGGAATCCAAGACTTTCTCTAATGTAAAAATATATTCTGTGATGTACCTGATATATATTTTTAAATTTTATGTAAATTTAATTGTGTTATTTTTTAATTCACCGTATTTTATATTAATAGACCAATTCATCTATACTTGAAATGTGGATTGTTTTCTAGTATTTATTAGCACCTAGATTATTAGTATTAGTTTAGCTAGTGGTTTTTATTTTTTCTTTTTTATTTTGTCTCGAATGAAATAGTGGTTTATATTGAAAGTGATGGTTTTTCTTATTTAAGCCGAAAATCAGGTGGCAATTTGAAAATGATGGGAATCTTATCCACCCCAATTTTTTTTCATTTTTTTTTCCGATTACTGATATTTTTCTCGATTCAATTCTATTTTCTTTGAAGACCGTTTCTCTTCCTTGATTTCCAATCCTAATTTCTTGACTTATTGATGTTGAACTTTGTAATTGTCATCAATACTATCGAAATGCTTGGAAGATATTTTATCATATTTCATTTATAGAAACCCCCTTGTGTTTTAATTAGGCCAAGGGAACCTTCGTACTTCACTTAAGTTAACTACTTTATCACGAAAATCAATTTTTAAAACAATGGGCTGAGAAAAATGTTTAATGACTAAGGCCCAACTATAAGATTTTGGGCCGGATAATATAATCTTCCAAACTCATCGTGTTCGAAGGATATTCTTCAGAATAATGAAATGGACTTTTAACATTTATTACTAGAATCTTATCCGATTTTTCTTTACAACAAAAAAATGAAAAAATATAGGTGTGAATATGATCCACATCAAATTCGGATCCGAAACGAAAGAAATTCCCGGGTCATTGGAGCTCCGTGTTACAAAAAATCTCCAGATTTCTCCATGACTCCAAGGAAAATCTCACAGTTCGCTCTAAAAAAATATTATGTTTGGGAATTCAAAAATCCCAAAGAATCAAAGATTCATCTAATAAACTCTCTCCTCCGTAATCTTCGATGGGTAAAATCTCTGTAAATCGATCACCACCGGAGAAGCCAGAGAAGTCGTCGGAGAAGGAATCAAACCCGAAATTCATCGGAAGCAAATCCAAAAACGAAAAATCATAATCCACCGTCGATGTAGCAACAGATGCAGATGTAGAAGGAGACTCTGGTCGGATCTCGGATCCGGGTACTAAACCCGATTCTTCTTCTCCCTTGACAATGTCTTGGAATGTGTTAGCGAATCTAGCAGCAGCTTCCTGAATCTCCGGAGGCGTCAACGACTTTTCTACGGAGATCGACGGTGGATTATTAGGGAAATTGAAATTAGCATCGCCGCCGCGGAGACAAAATTGAGCGGCGTCGAAAGCACGCGCCGCCTTCTCGGGAGTGTCGTAAGAGCCTAACCAAATTCGTTCTCTGCTGTGTGGAAGTCTGATCTCCGATACCCATTTTCCCCATTTCCTCTTCCTCACTCCTTTGTACTTTGACTGCATCGCCGTGTTTCTCTTCTTCTCCTCTTCCTTCATCGCTTGCTTCACCATTGGATAAAAACTCCGGTTCGGTTCGATTCGGTTTGGTTGAATTGGATTCTGTTTCCGGTTCTTAACTCGAGTTTCAGTTGTGTAGGTTAATTCTGTTATATCTGGTTGATTTCGAATTTGCGGCTGTGTGGGATTTATATATGAAGAAGTGGAAGTGGCAAGTGAGGAAGAAGATCAACGCTGACTGGCGCGTGAAGATGGGACACGTGGCGGATTGTATTGAGTGGCTAACGCGGGAATAGTGAGACTGTTCTGCTTTGTCGTGTTCCTTGTTTTCCACGTGATTTAATTCAACTCTCTTTTGTCTTTTTGCATTATATCTGAATGATTATCTCTATTTGTTTAGGCACGTTTGTTTTAAATACTGAGATTTTCGTCGCGACTTCTGTTTCTAGAATTTTAAGACTACTTCTTCTTTTGTATTTTAGAGATTATTGGGCGTTGAATCGGACACACATAAGTATTGTTATTATAAATGTTTGCATCAATGGTTAGGCTCATGACATTTTTGATGCGGACACTAATTAAGAAGTTAAGAAGCAAGTATATGACTCACTGTTTTGAAGAAAGAAGCGAGTCGTCTGTTGATCATAACTTGAGATTCGTAGAAGAAGAAAGGTGGAACCAAAACAGAAGTTTCATACATGAACACTATTTAGAGCAGTAGCTATCTCTTTTGTTTACGCATTCTGTTTTCCAAATAAGTTAAAAAAAGTTACCTTCTTTTAATCCCACTTCTCAAGATGGAGCAATAATTGAATTGAAGGCCAGTGGCCACTACTAACTTTCATTATACTTTGCTCGAGATAGCCACTACTAATGAACTTGTGACACAACCTTGTGTAAGAACAGTCTCCCTTAGATTCAATAATCAATTTCCATTTTGGGAAAATCGTTTGTTACTATTATTTATTTGTTCAGAACCCACGGAACAGATTGCCCCCAACCCTCCGAGTTACCAACTTTATAGGTTTTCGCTGAGCAACAACATCCCATTAGAACGGTGAAGCTCATCATCATGAGCATGAAGGAGAAGATTCTTGTTGTTGTGGTCGCCATTATCGATCAAAAGATCACAAATTAAGAAAATCGAAGAAGGAAGATTGAGGAATATAAGTCGATGAGTTATTTGAGTATTGATGAGGAAAACAAAGACTATACGAACTCTCTATTTATAAGGTTTACGGAACCTAATCCTTGCCGGTTTAGGATTTTACTCAACGTTTGGAATATATTACATGTTTATTTCCTTTTTCAATTTTGATTCACCTCTTATCTTGCAAAAAAACAAAACAAAAAAGTGACGTTTAAAGATCTCTAATCCTTTTCTAATTAACTTTGTGTATGATTTTTAGTTCTTCTAATTTCTATATATTTTTGTTCATAATATGAAAATTTGATCTCTGTTTTAATTATTTTGGAACTAAATACACATTTTTAATTAGATTAGTAAAAGAGTTATAATTAAAAAAAGTTGATCTGGTTGGTGTCAGCAGAACAAGGAAAAAAGAGAGGCTTTTTCGTTTTGATCCTCCTACTCTTCTTCATTAGTGAAAGCTACTTATAAAGTCCAAATCTTGAAGTGCGTGCACGGTGCACCACGAATCCACGATCCAGTGAGCAGCAGCAACTCCATCTCCGGAGCTCTAGATTCAGATAAGAACAATGGCGATTCCGATGCCTACTCGCCAGCTATTCATCGACGGCGAATGGAGAGAACCCATCTTGAAGAAGCGAATCCCGATCGTTAATCCAGCTACTGAAGAGGTCATTGGTAAGCGCTTTTCTCAAAATCCGCCACAGCTCGATTAGATCCAAGTAAAAATGTATACTTTTGTTTACTTCTTAGTTCGATGTGGAGATATTACTTGCTCCTAACTCTATTCATGACTATCTTTTGCTGTATCGACTACTTTCTTTCCATGAATTTTAGTTGAAGTTGATCCAAGGATTTGTATGTGTTGGATGAGATAGGTGATATTCCTGCAGCTACAACGGAGGACGTGGATGTTGCTGTCAACGCTGCTCGAAGAGCATTATCAAGGAATAAAGGGAAAGATTGGGCCAAAGCACCTGGAGCTGTTCGTGCTAAGTATTTACGTGCTATTGCTGCTAAGGTATTCATTTTATGTTTGTGATTGTGATGCTGTGTTGACAAAGCCTCAGTTTTGTTTGGGCTTTTGTGTAATCAGTTTTAGTCTTCTGTTATCTGATGTGTAGGTAAATGAAAGAAAGACGGATCTGGCAAAGCTCGAGGCGCTTGATTGTGGTAAACCATTGGATGAAGCAGTATGGGATATGGTACTGTTGCTTCCATTTTGTTTTTGTGAAATGTAGGGTTTTCTTTGTAGGTTTGATCTTAAATGTGTTTGTTTGATCTTTTGCAGGATGATGTTGCTGGATGTTTTGAATTTTATGCTGACCTTGCTGAAGGATTAGATGCTAAGCAGAAAGCACCAGTCTCGCTTCCCATGGAGAGTTTTAAGAGTTATGTTCTGAAGCAACCTCTCGGAGTTGTGGGACTTATTACACCATGGTAGCTTTCCTTTTGTGGTTAACTTGTTTGAGTCTATATGGCACCTATTCTATTTTATATGACCAGAAACTGACTCATGGATCTGGTTTGATGTTGAAGGAATTACCCCCTTTTGATGGCTGTTTGGAAGGTGGCTCCTTCCCTTGCTGCAGGGTGCACTGCGATTCTCAAGCCATCAGAGCTGGCATCAGTGTACGTAATTGTGTATAATCTGTTTTGCTCTTATGCTTCTGTATTGGTCCTTATTTGAACACGTCTCATGGTTCTAAATTCAGTACTTGTTTGGAGCTTGCTGATATTTGTCGAGAAGTTGGTCTTCCTCCTGGGGTCCTCAATGTTTTGACTGGTTTCGGTTCGGAAGCTGGTGCTCCTTTGGCATCACATCCTGGCGTGGACAAGGTATTGGTCTTTGAGAATACAGTAAACATAAGTCCCAACAAAATTAACTCTAAAGGCTATGATTAAACATTCAGTTTAACGTCTGCGTTTCTTAAACGCTTCAATGCTAAGTTATGATTTCGTTGCAGATTGCATTTACTGGAAGTTTCGCCACAGGAAGTAAGGTCATGACAGCCGCTGCTCAGTTGGTGAAGGTAATTCCAATTTTTGAACTTTCTGCTGTATATTCCTTCTCCTCCTTTTGTTTCATCACCAATGTCAATGACACATTACTCATGGCATTGTTGCAGCCTGTTTCTATGGAACTTGGTGGGAAGAGCCCTCTCATTGTGTTTGATGACGTTGATCTTGATAAAGGTGAATGTCACAAAAAGTAGTTTAGTGGATTTGGAGTTTTTTTATAATAACTTCTTCTTGTGCTATATTCAAGATAGTACTAATGCTTTTGTTGCTTTGAGACGAGTAGACATGACTTAAATTTGCTTAATCTTAAAATTAAACTCTTTGTATGTTTTGACGCCGGCAAATGATAGCTGCTGAATGGGCTCTTTTCGGTTGCTTCTGGACAAATGGTCAAATCTGCAGTGCAACTTCCCGCCTTCTTGTTCACGTAAGTCCCAATCTTCTACTTGCTTTAAGGTTTTACCTGATCTTCCCAATATGACATGCGAATATTTATTACTGGAGAAGTGAATGTTCCAAGTCATACGGGAAGATGTTTCCATTAAGGTCAATGACAATGACATTTATTTCAGATCAAACCTTCTGGTGGATATGCCAACAGGGATACAATTGCTGACTCTCTTGTCTAAATTTTTTTATTTTATATCTTAGGAAAGCATCGCATCTGAGTTCATAGAGAAGCTTGTAAAATGGAGCAAGAACATTAAAATTTCAGACCCCATGGAAGAAGGATGCAGGCTTGGTCCTGTAGTTAGCAAAGGACAGGTAAAATCCCAGTGATCGTTTTTTCTGTCTTCATATTATTTGTCAATTTCCCATCAGGTTGCAATACAACAACCAGGACTAAAAAGGAAAAGAGAATTGAGTTCTGTAGTATAGTGATTAACTTTTGTCCCTCTAATTCTGAACCGTTTAGCTTTTAGAGCATCAATCAAATCACATCTAGCATATGATATTTCATCACGCTTATCATGTTCTTACTTGGTAGGTGTGCTTTTCTTCTATGATCATATAATCTGATTGAGCTGACAAATGTAAATATTACAGTACGAGAAGATATTGAAGTTTATCTCAACGGCCAAGAGTGAAGGAGCAACGATCTTGCATGGTGGTTCCCGACCTGAGGTATTACATCTCCCTCCCTTACCTATCCTTGATGCAGTTTCTTCCAGACTATGATGATGACCTTTTATATCATATCTATATTTCACAGCATCTGGAAAAGGGCTTCTTCATTGAACCAACCATCATAACTGATGTAACCACTTCAATGCAAATATGGAGAGAAGAAGTTTTCGGGCCTGTTCTTTGCGTGAAAACATTTGCCAGTGAGGACGAGGCAATTGAGCTAGCAAATGACTCTCAGTAAGTTAACGTTTCTCCAGAAAGTGAAATCTGATCAAATCCCATCCGCTGACACTGGTGTTTAAATCAAATTTATCATTTAAGATCTTATGTGGCTGAAAATTATTCATTGATTAATGACAGTTACGGACTAGGAGCTGCAGTGATATCTAATGACACAGAAAGATGTGACCGTATAAGCGAGGTTAGTACCGGTTTCTTGAACCATTCAGATTTGTTTTTAATGCCTAGCAAGTGAAATAACAATACCATCAAATAACACAAACAATTGGTGTCTACTTTGTTAGGCCTTTGAAGCTGGGATTGTCTGGATTAACTGCTCGCAGCCTTGCTTTACCCAAGCCCCATGGGGTGGTGTCAAACGCAGTGGGTTTGGACGAGAACTTGGAGAATGGTACATTTCTTTTTCTATCTCGAATCTTGTTTTTAAAAGACTATATCTTGATGGCTTGTACTGAACAAATCTTGGTTATGGCTGGTTTCTTGCGTGCTTCAGGGGACTTGATAACTACTTGAGTGTGAAGCAAGTGACTCTCTACACTTCAAACGATCCCTGGGGATGGTACAAATCTCCCAACTAAGTAATGAATACATTGTCATGGAAATGGAAACCAAACCAAATGCTGTCTGTTCAAATCTTTGTGCTTTTATTATCAGTCTGTCTAGTTCGGTCCTGAAACTCTTTTGTAAAACCTGTTGAATTTATAATGAATAAAAGATGCTTTGCTGATAATTATTGGTTGTTCTATAAAGGCCAGTATTGAGGCACCATTTTAGGCTCTGGTGCAGCAGTATCAAGAACATGAACCATTTTATGTCACCTTCAAGTCACATCAAAGTTAAAACTCACATGGCAATCAATTCCAAATCATAACTTTTTTTTTTACTATAATTGCTTGAAATAAACATTTTATGAGATCTGAAGATTTGTGGATTTTTTTTCCATTTTTTAAATAGTAAAATGTTTGGCAACCAAATCTGAAAAAGAGGTAAAGACGAGAGGTCTCGCGCTTATCCTTAAAGGACTGTGGTGAATGGTGAGTGTGACTTGGAGGGACCCCATCACCGCAACAATACAGCTTCTTAGATCTCGATAACCACAACTAACCTGTCACAGTTTCGATTAGATCTTCTCAAAAACTTCACCTTTTTTTGTTTTTCCAGTTTCTCAGAGGAGATCTTCCTTCAAAGCTCAAATCCTTTTGTCTGAATTGTGATACTGCTGTCCCCATTTTTCTGCAAGTTGGGAAATTTCTGTCAAAGTTTTGTGGGTCTGTTAAAAAGATCTGAGCTTTGAACATGGGGAGCTCAATGGAGGAGAAAGTGGTGGCTGTGATCATGGTCGGTGGTCCAACCAAAGGTAACCGCTAAATATGTTTGCTTTTTTTCTTTCTTTCTTTCTGATTCCTCCTCAAAAGCAAATGACTGTGAAATCTCGATTGATCAAATCTAATTCCGTTAGATTTTGATATCCAATGCGTTTCTCTCTTGTTTGGTTATTAGTTTCGTGTATCCGAATGATTATGGTTCTGATTCTGTGTAAATATTGGTTATTGAGTGATGCACAGGCACTCGATTTCGGCCATTGTCGCTGAATATTCCAAAGCCTCTGTTTCCTATTGCGGGACAACCAATGGTGCATCATCCAATTTCAGCTTGTAAAAGAGTAATATTCTTCACTCATGATTTCAACAATTCAGATCACTGGAGAGACTGAGAGATGATGATACCAATCCCTTATTGTCTGCAGATTCCAAATTTAGCTCAAATATATCTTGTTGGCTTCTATGAGGAAAGGGAATTTGCACTTTATGTTTCAGCCATCTCTAATGAACTTAAAGTTCCTGTTAGGTTAGTGAATCTCTCCTCTTTTTGCGTTAGCTTCAGCTCAAGTATCAGTGGCTCATTCGTGTAGCTCTGATCTTTCTTCTCTGTTTTTTTTTTTTGGGATTCTGCAAATTAGATATCTGCGAGAAGACAAACCACATGGTTCAGCTGGTGGGCTGTATCACTTTAGAAATCTTATTATGGAAGATAGTCCGGTTAGTCTCCAAGGATCTTACTATATAGAATCATTCTTCTTTTGTGTTTTATGGACTAAATGCTTCTTCTCACATCTGAGTTCCTATATCTACTTCTTGCAGTCTCATATCTTCCTGCTTAACTGTGATGTTTGCTGCAGTTTCCCCTTGCCCAAAATGCTCGGTATATTCTTTTTCATTAATCCAAACCTTGTGAGGTCTCATCTTATGGTTTTGAAGGTCGTTCTTAACTATTGCTACTTTTGATCAACAGAGGCTCACAGGGGATATGGTGGAATTGGAACTCTTCTTGTGATCAAGGTTTGTGATTGTATATGATTAGTCTGGTTTTTGTTTTTTTGGCGGGTCAATCAAATTTGCTTCTGCGTTTTGGTTTTTAGGTCTCTCCTGAATCAGCCAGCCAATTTGGAGAATTGGTTGCAGATCCAGTTACTAATGAGCTGCTTCATTACACCGAGAAACCCGAAACTTTTGTATGTACATTTATTACTGAGATGACCCAATCTTTATAGCATCTTCAAGCTTTGATTCTTATGTTTTATTTTGGAAACACAGGTCAGTGATCGAATTAACTGTGGTGTTTATGTATTTACACCTGAAATTTTTAATGCCATAGGAGATGTTTCTACTCAGAGGAAAGATAGAGGTAAAGCAGTAACAAAGATCTTACACATAATTTGTGTTTTCTTGTCTTAGCTTTCTATCTTTAAAGACTTCTCATCTTTTTCCTCTGTTTTGTTGTAGCAACTCTAAAACGTGTTTCCAGCTTCGAAGCTCTTCAACCGGCAACAAGGTTTGTCGATTGTCTCCTTGTCCATAATTGAAAACCATTCGAATCATCTTCTTAAAATGATCTTTTAACTTCTTTAAAATAGGATCCCGACAGATTTTGTAAGACTGGATCAAGACATCCTTTCACCTCTAGCTGGGAAGAAACGGCTATATACTTATGAGACTATGGATTTCTGGGAGCAAATCAAATCTCCTGGGTATGTATTGCTTGCCTTGTGTTTTCATTTCTTTGAAGCCGCAAGGATACAAAATGTTTAGCAGCAGCTGAAACAGGGATAGTGTTTATGGCTCTGACTTATGAGTTGACTTTTGCACAGGATGTCGTTGAGGTGTTCAGGACTCTATCTTTCCCAATTCCGCTTGACATCTCCCCAACTGTTGGCTAGTGGTGATGGAACAAGGAGTGCCATTGTGATTGGTGATGTTTACATACATCCTTCTGCAAAAGTTCACCCAACTGCAAAGGTACTTACATATGGTTTTGTCCCTCGTTGAAGCAATTTCTTCTGATTCCACTTTTATCACAAAGCATTAAGTTTCATCTATTAACAGATTGGTCCCAACGTCTCAATCTCTGCAAATGCTCGTGTTGGACCGGGCGTCAGGCTTATGAGCTGCATCATCCTTGACGATGTTGAGATCATGGTATGTCTACTTATACAAGACACAAAGTGAAAAACGGTTAAATTTTCTCGAGGTTGACCCTTCAGTGACTCTTTGCCCAGGAAAATGCAGTGGTGACTAACGCAATTGTTGGGTGGAAATCTTCTATCGGGAGATGGTCCCGCGTCCAGGCATGTTTCCCTCTTCTGCTCATCTCTTAAGAGCCTGACTCATTCTTTTTGGACCTTGAAATGTTTTTGTTTGATTCCTTTACAATCGTGAACCTGAAGTTGTACTTTGTTGATCACAGGCTGAGGGAGTCTACAATTCGAAACTCGGAGTTACAATTCTCGGTAAACTGTTCCTCCATTGTAGCTCCTTCTCTTTATATACAGAAAGCAAAATCTCTTTATAGACAGATAACTAACCTCAAACATAATGGTTACAGGAGACTCGGTTGCAGTTGAAGACGAGGTTGTGGTGACCAGCAGTATTGTTCTTCCAAACAAGACACTGAACGTCAGTGTTCAAGACGAGATCATTTTGTAACTGAAAAACGGAAGTTGAAAAATGGAACCAACCCAGTGGGGAGCAGCCACACTATCTCCCTCTGATTCAATATCTACTGGAGAACCACATAAGCAAATATTTGGGAACTAATTCACATGTATCATTTATTTACACCAAGAATTTTCCAACATTGTATCAATTCCATTTTCTATACTCACAACACAGCTACTGTAAAAGGCACTGAATTTTTGCCCAGAATAATAAAGCACTTGTGTAGTTTTGGCATTGATAATAAACTGTTCTTGCAAAATCCTATGAAGCCTTTCCTGGTCCAGTCTCTATTAACTGCAATGCAATGCTTTGGGGAAGTATTGATTGTTGTAAACATAGCAAGAGTCTATCCCCAATCACATGCAGACTAGTAACTTCATAGCCTGAACTTCCGGAGAAGCCGGCTACCAGATTTACTCTGCAATCTCAAGATCTCCTTTGCAAAAGCTTGATTCCCTGTCAAAAGAAGCCCGTTCAGAACTCGATTAAAAGTAAATTTCCGGGGTATAAACCCTCTCTCAACCATCTCAAGCAATAGTTTACCAGCGACCACCATATCTTCTGATCTTTTTCTCACAAACATTCCACTTATCAGTATGTTGTAAGTATCTAGATTTGGCAAGCAATCACCACTCCCCATTTTCTCAAACAAACCCAACGCTTTCTCGACCTCGCTGCATTCCGAATAATAACGGATCATCATGTTATATGTCTGGAAGTTTGGTTCACAGCCTTCATTCTCCATTCTCTGCATCAACTCCTCTCCACGACTAAACTCTCCAGCGTGAAACAACCCTCTTATCAACACATTATAAGTCGTCACATTCGGCTCATAACCTCTCCTCACCATTTCCTCAAACATCACAACCGCATTCTCCACATTATCTTTCTTACACAAAACTTGAATCATAGCATTGTACGTCGCAACAGAAGGAAGCACACCTTCTCTAATCATCTCATCGAAAACATTCCTCGCCCGCTTTATCTCCCCCGCAACACCAAACCCGTGAACCACAGTAGTATAAGTGACAACATCTATTTCACAATCCCGTTTCTTCATCTCCAAGAAGAATTCCCAAGCATGTCTAATCTGCCCAGCTCTGAAAAAACCTTTGAGCATTGTGTTATAAGTAGTCAAATTAGGGTTTATCCCTCTCTCAACCATCTCTTTCAAAACTTCTAAAGCCTTAGGCGTCCTTTTAATCAAACACCAACCGTTAAGAATCACATTGTAAGTAACTGTATCAACACTAAATCTTCCCCTAAGAGCTCTAAACAACTCATAAGCTTTCTCTACGCGTTTAGATTTACACAACACATCGAGAATCGTATTGAAAGAAGCTAAATCTTGAAAACAACCATGTTCGTGCATATTCAGAAACAGCTTAACCGCTTTATCGGGCTTCCCAGCGGATGCGTACCTCTCGGCGACGATTGCGAAGGTTTTGGGAGAAGGACCGATGCGGAGAGAGCGCATACGGTGAATGAGTGACCAGACGGTGGGGTGGAGGTGAAGACGGGCGGCAATGTCGATTGCGAGATCGAAGGAGGAAGCGTCGTGGACATATTCGCGGTGGTGATTGTCGAGGAAGTGGAAGAATTGGAGAGCTTTAGGGCCGTGGTTCCAGAGTCGCTTGAGAACAGAGTTCACGAGATTTGGGGTCCATGGGGTTGTTTTGGTGGAGAGTAGAAATTGATCGTCTTGGTGAGTTGTGTTCGGAGAAGAGAGGATAAGCTTAGCTATGGCGGCGGAATCTGCCGGCGGTGGTTTGAGATTGGCTCCGGCGGCCGAAGTACATAGCGATTTGCTAAAAAGACGTTTCATCGATTGGTTTGTTTTATTTTGTTTTGAAAAAAGTCTTTTTAAGTGACTTCTTGGGTAATTTGGTGTAGTTGTATCACATTTGTTTACCGCTAAATAATGTTTTAACCGTTTTATGGAACGTTTCTTTCTTTTTCAGATTGTACAGAGTTAGTTGGTTTATGGGTCTAATTGGGCATTCTTTGGAAATGGTCTCACAAGACATTGTGGAGTTCAAAGAAGAGTTCGACGATTCTCACAAACCAAACAGCAGAGTCGATTGCTAACCAGGCCTTTCCATCTAAAACATATTGGTTATAATTGATGCATTGCGGTAGGAGTATAGCGTATCCGTTGTAATTGATTATGAAAATAATACCAAAGCGATTAAAAAGATACTTTCACCGCACCGTTCTTTCTATCCGTTACTTTATACCACTTTTAATTATTTACATATCGTTAACCGCTTTCTCTATCTGCTTAAATTTTTGTACCGTTTTATGTTATTAATCAAACCTTGAATGGATATGTTTGTTTTTGTAATGGTGTCCACCAAAGTTTATTTGATGAGTTACAAAAATAATTATATTTTAAAGTTTTGAGAAAAAAAATCATGTTTGTGAACTTTCAATTGATTCACCTCATGAAGATTTTATAAGTTCTATATAGATTTTGTGAATCTTCAAAAGTACAAATATATGTACTCTTTTTCCAACATAAATGTAGTGAAAATTTTATTTTATGTGAAAGAATGAAAAGAAACCAAGTGAAAGAAATTAATAGACAGTACATGTAATTACTGAATACGAAAGATAAAAAGAGAGGAGAGTAGTCATTGTCAGATAGAAAGAAAGAGCAGACAAAAGGATCGTAAAATCAAAGAAAATTGGGTCCCTAAAAAGATTATGACCGTGAAGACACAATATTACGTTTTCTGACAAGACATAAACACATCACTCATCGCCTTTAGATTCTCTTCCGACCCTCACAAGATCTTAACAACAACAACAACAACATCAAGATCCGATCCTCCAGATTCTCTTCTGTGTATTTCCTTAAATCTCCTCCTCTTTCTCTTTCCTATTTATTTATGTATCTCACTCACCGCTTCTGCCTCTCTCTCTCTCTCTCTCTTATTTATGTAACTCCTCGTCTTCCTTCTTCACATTGATTTCTGCGTCCTTTGACGTTCAAACTTTAAACGTTTCTTCATCTGTTTTGTTGTTTACTTTCCCGAGAGAAAACAATGGCTCTCAGAGATTTATCTTCTTCTTTATCTTCTTCTTCTTCACCGGAGTTACATGTTCTTGCCGTTGATGATAGTTTCGTGGATCGTAAAGTTATTGAGAGATTGCTTAAGATCTCTGCTTGTAAAGGTAAAAGGCAAAACTGTTTCTCTTTACGTTTTCTGCTTTTCTTTTGTTTGGTTTCTGATTCGTTTTTTTGGATAAATTTGGTGGGTTTCTTTATATAGTGACGACTGTTGAGAGTGGGACTAGGGCTCTGCAGTATCTTGGTTTAGATGGAGACAATGGATCTTCTGGTCTTAAGGTATATATTCATTCATTTCTTAGAATCTCTCTGTTTTCTAGCAAAATCAACCCTAGACGTTGAAACTTGAAGTGTTCTTATGCTGGTTTGGCTCCCAAGAAATCTAAGGTTTCACAATGTGGATCAAAAGTTTAACCTTTAGAGGATGATTTTATTATTTGTTTATTGATGCCGTTTATATGAACAATTTTGCAAATTTTGATAACAGGATTTGAAAGTGAACTTGATAGTGACGGATTATTCAATGCCGGGACTAACAGGATATGAACTCCTCAAGAAGATCAAAGTAAATTTCTATTTTGTGTCATTTATTAGAGCAAGATTTGAATAAGCTCTTCTCGTGTTTTCCTTACAAAAATTCTGTTGTATATTTGCCAGGAGTCTTCAGCACTCAGAGAAATCCCAGTAGTGATAATGTCTTCTGAGAACATACAACCTCGTATAGAACAGTAAGTCACTATAGCTAAAGATACAAAACTGAATCAATGGATCTTAACACTGTAATCTGATTTTTTTGTCTATCCTCTCTTTTGTTGTTGTTGTTGTTGTAGATGTATGATAGAAGGAGCAGAGGAGTTTTTGCTAAAACCGGTGAAATTAGCTGATGTGAAGCGTTTAAAAGAACTTATAATGAGAGGTGGTGAAGCTGAAGAAGGAAAAACCAAAAAACTTAGTCCTAAGAGAATCCTACAAAACGACATTGATTCATCTCCATCATCATCATCAACATCTTCATCATCGTCGTCTCATGATGTTTCCTCCCTTGATGACGACACTCCATCTTCCAAGAGGATCAAATTAGAGTCTAGGGGTTAAATGATTGAGCTCAATCTTTTCTCACGTTTTCTCTTGATTTCCTTGTGTAATATACATTATTTTTGATATATGCAACTATGTAAGTCTAGATTCTAATGCTCACCTTATTACTCTGTTTTTTTTTTTTNTTAAAACAAAAGGAGATCAATGTGAATATGATTTAAACAATTTTATAAAATTAAATACTTTGCCTACAGTATATATATTGTTTCCTACTTCACAACCAGATCAATTAGATTCTATAATGTAACATATAATTTAAAAGTACACGTAAAAAGATTTTGTATATGATCTTCCATGTGACATACACGATTTCACTTGTATGTGTTTATAATTCATAAACTTTCAAGCATCAGAAAACAAAAAAAAACGAATATAATCTTTGTTGGAATACATTATCTATTACTATATTCCTAGTTGTATAGCAGAGGAAACTTGTTTGCACTTACGTGGCATCTTATGATTGGTTCAGTGATGTCTGTTTTAGACCGTTGAGAGACTTGGATACCATTGCGGTCTTATCCCGAAACTCCAAGAACACATAATTTTTTTTCTTGGTGGTCTCTCCAATGGCTTTCTCTGCGACTGTGTCTCAGCTTTCTTCTCTTTCAACCATCTCCTCTTCATTACCAATTTCTTCTAGAAGACTCCCTCATCGATCTCTTCCTCAATTCACAGTCAAAGCAGAAGCAGAGAAAGAGAAACAGAGCACACAGGGCAAGTCTGATGGGGAAGCATCACCAGCTGCAACCAAAACCCCTAAAACCCTCCCCAAGAAACCGGTTTACTCGAGTCTGTTCCCTCACTTTTGTTTCTAAGTGTTGAATCCAATAACAGATTTTTGATAATTCTTTTGAATTTCTGTTTCTGGTGGATGAGAAAACAGTGAAGAAGGGCCAAATCGTTCGTGTGGAAAAAGAGAAGTACCTCAACAGCATCAATGTATAGTCGAAATCTTTCCCAGTTTTGAAGCTGCTTCTTCAAAAATCTGTTTCTGAAACTTTTGTTTTGCTACATTTGTTGAAATTACAGTACTTATCAGTTGGACATCCTCCTTTCTACAAAGGACTTGATTACATATACGAAGATCGCGGCGAGGTATAACACAATCCCTTTTGAAAATAAATCACAAGAGATTTCAAGCTTATTGAACAAGTAATCTAAATCTTGCAGGTCTTGGACCTTCGTGTCTTTGAGACAGGAGAGTATGCACTTGTAAGTCAGTCTCCACACAAATTGTTTATTCTGTTTCATAAGATGAGCTAATGGATTGTGAATTTTGGAGACTTTAGGTTGGATGGGTTGGTATCCCCACCGCACCAGCTTGGCTCCCAACAGATATGCTCATCAAGGTACTCATAATTTTCTCAGTACATCAACAATACGTAGCATTGTCTTGATGTCAAGTCATGATTGTTTCTGTGTTCTTGGTTTTTGTTCCACCGCAGTGTGAGAAACTTGTTTACGAGCGAATGTAGAGTCAAGAAGGTTCCAAGAAGAATCCTTTGGAATGCAACTGATATACCAAGGATTGTGTTAAGCTGAGATGAACGATAACAATGGCGCACCATCATGATCATGTGTTCAAGAGTTTGACAAAGTATCAACGTTACAATTAGTTACAAAAACTGTTGTGGAGTGTGGAATATGTCATCAGACTCCTATAATAAGAATGCAGCTTCAGTAAACGGATGATGGTAATTTTATCTCATCGATCTCCCAACATAAACTCATTTCTCACAGCTTCATAAAATTTCCTCTGGTTTTGTCTTTGGCTTCCACTTTCCGAAAACCGGAAACTTCTTCATCATCACAAATATAACTACTGACCTAATGGACGGATGATGGTAAATTTAGGTGCTCTAAACGACGAAGACAAGCGGAAGTGTGCCAACATGTTTCAAATTCACCTCGTAATCAATGTATTATGTATGTGACTAGGAGAGTAACAAGACACAAAGCCAATCTCATCTCTCACAACTTCATTAAACAATCCTTTCCTCTGCTTTGTCTTTGACTTCCATTTTCTGATAAATTCTTCATCATCACAAAAATACTATTGACGTGATGGTGATGTTAGTGGGTTTCCTATGATTTCTCCTTTTGGGTTTTCCCATTGGTGAACGGTGAATGAGAGAATCTAGGGTTTGGATTTGTTCTCCATACAAGGATTTAATCCCATTATTATGTATTTTTCCTTTTTTTTTTTAAAGCTTTTTTAGATTTTATTTATTTTTAATCTTTTGGCTTATTCTAAACTTTTGTATTACTTCCTTTTCCTATTAGGAATAGGAAATCTAAACATTGTTATAAAAACCCGAGTCAACAAATCAAGAGAGAAAACAATACTCACAATCTTAAACAAACCATAGTACTTTTTCTTCTTTCAAGAATTCCCACAGAATGACAGTTTCTGTTTCTCTAGATTCTCTACCTGAAGACCTTCTTGTAGAGATCTCTTAATGTGTTGCAGCTTCATCATTATCCGAGTTTCGCAATCTTCAATTAGTTTCGAAATCGTTTAAACGTATCAGCAACGATCGATACATTCTGCAGCGGCTTTCCCTCAATAAAATCCCTCTTTTACCATGGCGCAACCGTAAAAAATTTCACAATTTTTTCAAAAGATGTCGCAAGAGTGGAAACCTAGAGGCTATATACCGTAAAGGACTTGTCGATTACTTTCATCGGGATAGTCATGAACGTCAACGAGACAGAGGACTCAAACATATAGCAAAAACTGCAAACAATGGAAATCAAGAAGCACAATATGTTTATGGGTTGATCCTAATTTGTCTTGGTGGCAAAACAAAACAAAATGGTTTCAAGATCTTGTCTTCTCTACGAAAACCTTTGATGTTGTCAAATACGATCAAGGAGATGGAAAAACATCGGACACATATCAGAAATATGTGGTGGTGGGGCGAACCGATGATGAGACACCTACAAAAAAGCTATGTTCGTGAGAACTGCAATTGCGATGGTCGAACCGAGATCTTTCCCAACTATTGTTTTCGTCATCGTTTTGGTGAGGACGACGACATGCTTACTTCTTCCGCTTGTGAGATATGTTTGTGCCATCATGAAGTCAAACTTTTCTTTGCTAATATTAAGGAATGATCTTTTGATGTATCGAATAAAAGACTAATATTGGTTTATGTGTATTATATGATTCACAAACATGAATGAAAATTTATTGCCGAGATGACAACAATCTAATTAAGCAAAACCACAAAATTCTTGTTCCTGATGAAACTAAGGACAAAACTAGAAAAAAAGTTTCATGAAACTTTTGGAACTTCTTTCTTTCTCTCTTAAGCTCTGTCAAGTCCTCTAAACGACGGAGACAAGGGAATAGTGCCACGACCACGTTGCTGATAACCTACTTCTCCACTTTTTTTACTCGTCTTTTTATAATCCTTCCTGCAAGCTGGACAACGTGCTTCGTTTTCACTGATCTTGTTATGGCAAAAGAGACAAATCCGAAACCCACAAGTACATGGTTCGAATTCTAGATCCGTTGCATCCATCAACTCAGAGCAAATAGGACATTCTTCATCACCATCACCTCTTTGCTTCTCAGAGTTAGACCTCTTCTTCTTATTACTGTTTCTGTGAATCGTCGTCTGATTTCCAGGTGCAGCTTCTTGCTTGCACTTGTTCATCCTCTGGCTTGTATCTGGAATCAGATCTTCTTCTTCTTGCTCAAAATCTTCTGTCACAAGTCGAGAGCTTTCGTTGTTATCATTCTCAAAGGAGTTTAACGCATCTTTAAACCCATCCCAGTTATCATAAGCATCGTCAAAAACTTCTTCCTCTTCCTCAGTCATCTGCTTAGAACAACAAAAGCAATCACCACTAACAGAATCTTTCCTCTTGAGAACACTCGTGGGACTACTAGCAAATGATGATGTCCTTTCAAGATCAATCTCATCATCCTCATCATCATCATAATCAATCCTCCAAGCTTTTTGATCAGTCAGTTTCTCTAACAAAGATCTCAATCTACGTCCAATTTCTTCTTCATCTACATTTGCTTTTTTCCCTATACCATTCACAAACAAATTCATCATCATCAACACTCGAAAGATTGAACAAAACTTGAAAACTTAAAGATTCAAAGGCTCTTACATTGAGAAATCCATTGTTTGCGACGAGCATCAATCTTCCACTGCTTCAGCTTACAAAACCAATTCGCCTGCAAATGCACACAAGATTCGATGCATAGATTAAGAATTGACGATTATCAACCCTAAAAGGTATCCACATGACAACGAAAAACACGGTTCTTCGAATCACACAGAAACTGGGGATTTGGTATTAGACGCGGATCGATTATACTTTTCTTTTGAATCAAGCGTACATACTCGGATACAAGAAACGAATCGACCGCATTAAGATTGGAGTGAAATTCGAAGAACACACCTTGCGTTTCTTGGAGAAATCTGTTGAAATCGGAGAGCCATGAAAGAGTTCAGAGTCTGTGACAGCAACCATGATGATGATAATCTTTGAGCAACACACACACACAAGCGAAACAGAGAGAGAGAGTAATGGCGATGATAGAAGAAAAAACCCTAATACTTAAATCTGGATTAAGAGAGAGAAATGAAAATCGGAAACTGCTCTGCTACGCTCCTTCTATTTCTCAGTCTCTCGCTCGGAGAACCAAATGCTTGTGTGTACACGGTATATAAAGGATCTCGTTTGGGAAACTACCCCTGGTTTGACTTTTAATTTACGAAACTATACCCTTGGTGATTTTTGATTGGCTGAAACGACGTCGAATTAGTGGATTTTTTTTAGTCTAATGGCTTTTTTTGGTCTGTCAATGAAACTTGGACTACAAGGCATGTAGACTGAGTTTTTTTCCCATAACAAGATTAGGAAAAAAGGGGATGCATTTTAAATAATTAAGCAAACTAGATATATTTGTTAATGTGTTTGTATTGATAAAGAAAATAAAATAATGAAAAAATTAATGAATTTTGAATAATAAAGGAACTAAATACAATAGTTACCTTTTTAGTATTATTAATTAAGGGAACCTTCTACTGTGTTTAAAACACAGCTCAACAATTTACTGTAGTTGATTTTTAAGGTCTGTGATTCTTAATTTTAAGATTATCTAGAAAATATATAATGGGTTTCATAAATAATCAAAAATATTATTTGTCTTGAATCTAAGACTGTTATAGATTATTTAGTAAATATATCATGTTTCCTTAAATGATCATTAATATATTATTTATGATCATAAAAATTCTTATATTTTCACAAAAGAATTGAAAGAATAAGTCCTCCGTAAGTCTTAATTACTCTTTACGTAGAAGTAAAGCCGGTAATTATATTGAAACGGTCTTTAACTTTTTAAACAGAAGATTGAACAAACTCGCATTTATAGATATCGCAATCTCTTGAGTCAAATTATTTATTTGATTAACATTTCCTTATTTAGTCCATGATTCATGGTCGCAAGTCCAAATTTCCATGAATAAACTTTGACCAAGTCACAAAAACTAGTATTTGCTAAAGACTTCTACGTAAGATTATTTACATAGGTACGAAATGGAAGCAATACAATGGTAGCTCTTTAGTCTTACACCATCCAGGTGTAAGTAAGAATTTTAAAGTTTCCACCTATCCTTATATATTAGATGATTATAACCATTTTGCTGGAGCATCCTACTGGTTGATTAGTTCTGCTGCAAATCTTTATTCTACGAGAATGGTACAAGCTGTGCCCATTAAAATACAATAAAGAAACATAGAACATTCAGAATCTTGGACATCATATATATATAAACCCATCACAATGGACAAGAGTTTACACCCAAAACCATAATGCAACAAAAGGGCACTGCTACTGATATCAGTTTTTAGACCATACACTTTCAAGTTTAAAGGCAAGAAGGAAACATAATAAACTTAATATGATATAGCAAATTAGATGTATGTCGATATTTACTAACCTTCCAAGCCACATGTGCTAAGCATAGACTACATCTCTAGATGATTCACTGGTAAAGCTAGGCTTCAGAGACTCCAAGTAACCATCGTCTTTCTCAACAGTCTTCTGTTTCATGTTTCTACTCTCCTCAAACGAGGAATCTCCTTCAAGATTACTTAAGACCTCCTTCTTTCTCTTCCTCTTGAACGTGTACTTGATGCACCGATTTTTACTCAGTGCTAAAACTGGAGTTTCTTCGCACAAAGGAGATGCAGAAACCTCCATATTCTCACAGCTCTCTTTTTCTTCCTTCCTTGCCTCTGTTTCGCTAATCTCCAGCTTTCTGTCATTTTCATGTTCCCTCGGAGGAGATGTTTTCAAGGATATAAGAGTGCCGACATCCTTCTGAGAAGAGTTTGGAGACACTATTGGGGCTTCTCCATCTTTAACAGAAGATATGGAGTCAGTAGCATCAGCACAACCAGACATTTCTAAGCTCTCTACAATTTTACAAGACGAAACTTCGTGAAGACATACTCCATCATTCACATCTCCTACTTCTACAGAGGAAGACAGAACCCCATTGGCCATACTGCTATCTACTGTGTGGATCATCTGAGCTAAACCTTCAGTTTCCCTGCGTTTTGTCAGTATAGATGGAAGAGTGTAGTGACATTGATCCTTGTTATCTTTATAAGAACACCGGTTAATACTATTTATGCGAGTCAAAGACGGTACTTTTATCCCATTAGCCACCACTGATCCATTTTGTTCCACTGGGATGCAAAAACCTACAGCTTCTGTGTTCTCGTGACTGCAAGAAACCTCAGGCATTACAGAAACTGCAGCATCACGGTTATTCCAACAGAGGTTTTCCTCATGATTCTTTTTAAGATGTTTCTGACCATCCGTAAGTTTCTTGAGCTCATCGTGAAGTACTCTCAACTCCAACCTCAGCTCTCCTACAATATCTTCAGCTTCTCCAAGCTGAGCTTCAAGTTCCTCAACCTTCTGTTGCTGCTTCAAGGATTGCATCTCTGTCTCCTTAACCTATAAACACAAATCGGTTTTTTAAAAATTAGAGTTGAGGAGGAAACGCAAAGCCAGCCACAAAAGAAAGATATACTCCATTAGGGAAAGCTCATCCTCAAGCAAACGTGATACAGTCTCTAAGATGAAAAAGCTATATCCCCCACACTGAAAAACCTTTAACTTAAAAATTTCACGATGAAATGAGAATTGAGAGCATAAGCCATGAAATATGTGTAAGCCTCACTGCCAACAATGGTACAACGAATCTAGAACTTGCTGACACTAAGCTACACTTGGTTACGCTCATTAGTTTTAGGCCTTAGGTTTCATGAACAAATATCAATGGAGGAAGAGAAAAGCTATATCTGCAAAGTATCAATGTAATAGTCTCAAGAGTGTCAAAAACAATGGCTTGTATCAACGTTCAATGAAGTGAATGTAGTGAAAAAACATAGCAAAAATGATAGTCTCGAAGCATATCATTTGAATGATGGAAGATTTTAGTCACTTCAAATGTCAAAGACTGAATAAACAAAACTCAGAGTCACACACACACACACAACATTAACAATGCTTAAAACCATGAAAGCAAGGCTGAAAAACTTAATTTCAAAAGCCATCTTCATATGAAGCAAGAAAAAAGAAATGCCTCTAAGACCCCAAAAACATAATCAGGCAGAAACCAAATAAAACAAACCAAGAACCCATAAACAAATGAAAATAAGAACAAAGTGATAGTACCTTGGAATCAAGCATCTGTTTAAGCCTAACCAACGTATGAAGTGCTTCATTTCTAACCGTCACAAGTTCTTGCTGATACCTACGCGCCTTCTTCTCAGAAACCATCACACGTGCCGCCGCTTCCTTCGTCGTGTTCAGTATCGTATCGGCGTAGGCTCTCTTCAACGCCGCTAAGGTCTGTGTTAACCCAAAACAAAACGAACAAAAAATCATCGCAAACCCCGAAAAGAAAAGCAAGACAAAACCCACATCGTGAAACCCAAAATTTAAACAAAATTAGCGAAATCAGCAACAAGATTCTGTCCGATAAGAGAAACAAGGTCTAGAAGAAACAGAACGAAACTAAACGAAGAAAAATCCGAAATCGAAAAAAATGAACTCGTGAGAGGAGGAGATTGAGGGGGTTTAAGGTAATTGTACCTCTGGGTCTGCCATTAGAGCCGATAATGCGATTGCAGAGAAGCGATTGTTGATTTTCCGACCAAGGTCGCGAACTCGCCAAGAAGAAAGAAAAAGCTAAAAAGGTTTTTTTTTTTTTTTTTTTTTTTTTTTTTGTTT
>Ga0041059_1000868_pt1 | contig 23886 bp, 24 predicted proteins | sample AraColnosormetaG_FD_56232 | JGI IMG/M metagenome (GOLD analysis project Ga0041059, IMG submission 56232) | Arabidopsis roots microbial communities from North Carolina, USA - Col MF nosort | ecosystem: Host-associated > Plants > Roots > Unclassified | place: USA: North Carolina | collected... | reverse complement strand
TNTTTTTTTTTTTTTTTTAAAGAGATTATTATTATTAAAAATTGGCGGTGGGTCAAGATCCATAGATTGACTAAACATGAATCTAAAATGTTAATAGATTCTGTAATAAGACACACTGGTCCATAACTGTATCCTCTACTCTCTACGTACCAATAGCTCGTAAGAGATGTCCCGTCACTCCCATTATTTTGGCTTTACTTTTATGATTCTGGGGTCCATCTTTTTATTCCATTTTTATTCTTTCGTCTTTTTCTTCGTAAATAATCTATTTTTTATTAATATAGGCGCAAGTATAAACTCGAATAATCCATATCTCATTTTTTAATTAATTTATGAATAAAACAAATCGAGTAAAACATATACACCAAAATATTTTGTGGATTTATGGATCGAACAGAACATACCAACGATCACAATTTTATATATTTTTATATTAAATTAAAATTTTGTTATGATTTATGAATAGTAAGTAGGTGAGGTAAAAACGTTATTAACGTTAATTTCACCCTGGTGAAACAATAGCTTCTGTAAAACCTAAAACAGTTTTTTGCAGCTTTAAAATTTCAAGTGCCAAAAAACATGCGGCATAATTATTCTATCACCAGTAATTTTTTATTCTACAGTTGTATGATGCTGCTCCCAACAATCCTACTGTTAATTTTTTTTACTACTGGATAGTACAATATATTAGAACTACTATGAAATTTGGACCATCAAAATCACACAGAGCAGCATATGAACATTGGGTGGTTTGTGGCGACTCGTGGCCGTGACTATTAGAACGACGTCGTGATGCAAAAAAGTAATCGTTCGCATGAATGACACGTGTACGTAATCGACGGTCAGGAGAGATCCTAGGGAAGTAGAGAGAGGACGTGTGTGAATTACCAAGGCGTTGAACGACGTGAAAGAGCGCGTGCGGCTCGATTCTTACGTCGTTGAATATTGACCGTCGGATCAAAACTCATCGATCCACATAGATGCGTGCGCGAAGGCACATGCCGTTATGAAGGGTTCTCGATGAACATCACGTGTCCTCTAGGGATTGGCTATTATTGCAAACTCCGTTTTATGAGGCAAAAAGACAATTTAACCTTTTTAATTTTTATCTATTTGGTAATAAAAACATTTTTATTTCGTTTGTTTATTAATTAATTAATGAGGTTATTAAAGGTGCCTTAGCAATAGCAGGTAGGCACTTAATTTAATAGTCCAAACTCCAAAGCTAATTAATTTAAAGGACACAAATCCTAATAAACCCCAAACAGTTATTTGCGACCTTTTCTTATCGAAATCCGTTCTTTGAATTGTTTACTTTTTGATCGATTTTAATAACAAGATTCACAAACACATATAAGTGATTTTTTAAAAAATGGAATGAGAAAATAAAGAAAAGAATTTGAACGGTTAAGAATATGATAATCACGAAGATGGCATGATATTATAGTTGGAGTGGGTTACTTGGCGAAAGAATCAAATAGAATTTTCATAAATTTGGAATGTGACGTGTACTTATTTCTCCAAGCGTTACCTGATTTTCGTATTATTATTACGGATTCGTGATCTTCGTATCCCATATGGTCAATCGTTTCTATTTCACTTGTAAATTACAATATCTCGTTCACTGTTCTATAACATACTATTACGTGCTAAGTATTACTATTGCACAGATCATCTTGAACGGTAATCGACACTTACCCGGGTTAATCAGTATTATTACTTTCATTATTCTAACCAAAAATTAGGTTGCACTTGCCCATGTGTACGACACCAATTACCTTCAAAAAGTTTCTTCAAAGTATCTTCATCAACTTAACGTAAAATTTTAAACCAACATAAATGTTTTTGGTTAGCCAAAAGTTAGTTAAAATTTCACTACGTATTATACATTTTTAGGTTGCTAATCACTTATTGTTCCACTACATTTTTATTCTTTCCAATTATTCTACATGTTATATCTCCATTTTACATTACTTGGTCCACTGTCACTGTTAAAAGCCACCACTATTTTATGTTTTTTTTTCAATTACTACGATTTATAAGATTTGTACTATATTATGTTACACCAATATGGAAGTATACTTTTTGTGATGATTTAAGAAAGTAAATCTAGTGGCAGTAAGTAAAATTATAATGAAACTGTTTTCTTATGGGATTAATAGGAATCGGTCTTTGCTTTGTTAGTTTGGCAGGAGAGAGAGGTAGGTAAGGATGTGAACTGTGAAGCGCAGAAACGGCGCCGTGTCGGTCCAAAAATCATTTTCAAAATAACATTAAAATACACGTGTCGAGTATGCTAATGTACGCCTCCTCTTCCTCTCTTACTCAACCATTGATTTGCCGTCCACTTCACGCGTGCCTAGCGGTCAAAATTTTCAGACGCAAAAGCACCAAATAATGCTTTTCACTTTCTTTTTTTCTTTCTTCATTTCTTATTCTTGTTTTTTTACAAGTTTCCAATCTACATAAGACAAACTAACGTTTAGGAAGGATTCGGATTGATAATCTGCATACACTTGATTTTGATTGGTATCCTTTTCTTTGCATGTGGTTAAAATTTGGTATGGTAAGAGTTTTTATTTTTATGAATTTAGGATTATTGAAGGCATTGTCACAAATGATATACAGTAGAGAAAAAAAAAAACGATACAAGAGAAAACAATTGATAAGAATGATAAAATTATATCTAGTAAACCTCATCGTGGGATGTTATTCCTCGTTATACGTAATGACTATTTGTTCCAAAGATTTTGCTGATGGCACACAATCTTGGCACCGGAAATGAGAGTTTTTCCATTATCATCAAAAGCATGTTTCACTCCTTGCTAAATTTGAACTGTATATTAAAATGTGCTGCCAACAGCAAATTCCACACATTATATACTTGATTGGAGATCCTTTGATTCAAATATATCTTAGTGACAAACGCGTATCCGAATAAGTAGTTATGTTTATATAGATATTCTATCATAATGATGCTACTATATATCCACTTATAAATTATAATATGTTTGATTATTTTTCTCTAATATGTGATAATGTGGATTGTGTACTAATCCTATATATAACTTAACTATGCTCATTTGTTATTTTGTTTATGAGTAATATTACATGAAGGAAAGCGATTTTTATTTACGTATGATTGATAAGTAATGATATGGAAAGTGATATGGTTTCATATCATACAATATAATACAATGACCGCATGTCAATTATTTCGTCGCAAGAAAACAATGGAAAGGTCAAACTAGAGATGTGTGCGTAAAAAAAAAAAATGTATGTAACTAAAAAGGTCTAAAGATGTAATGGTACACACTATACACAATTAGACATAATTACACATGTGGTTTAGAGTATTAGATATTAATAATGAGCAGAACAAGCTATGTTTACAGGTGCAGAGAACCAAGATATTCCTTTCTTTTGGTTGTTGTAGATACAAATATATTTTACAAAGCTCAATTTCAATACAAATGCAAGAACCACAAACAACAGTCCTTTCAATTTATTTGGAGGTGGTCTTAACTCTTAAGTATATATAAACAATACCACCTTATAACTTTTAAGTTTTAACTAAACCATACTTAAATCTTTTTTAATCTCTATACCAAATCTTGCAAATATCAAAATAACTTTTTCTAACCAAAGAAAGAAAACATTTTTGAAGTCCTTAACTTGGAAAGGAAAAGAACACCCGGGCAAAAAAGATTGGAAGATACACTTCCTCCCGTAACCTCTTTAGGCTTCGTGCTAATATACGCTATTTTGACATTCTCTCCTATCATACGCACCTTGTATTAGAGATCTCCCAAAGTCTCACCACTCACATCCCTTTTACGAAATCTCAGCAAGAAAAGATTAACATTTTGAGAAAAGTATATATTATTGCAACGAAAAAAGAAGCCTCCTCCTTTGTCATAAAGTTCTTAATCAATTTTAATTTATTGCCATAATCAAAAAACATTTTATATTTTACAAAGTTCTTGAAAAAGTAGGACACTTTTTAAAATAATATTCACTCATGGTACTTATTTTAAGCTTTATTATCTGCCTTATAACATAAGCATTGAAAGTACTTGTACATTCAACTACGTTTCTGTGCGTATCAGAGATTACGTGTGCTTACTCTACTTTATTAAATTTTTGACGTAAACTGTTCTAAAACATTAAATAATAATATAGATGTATCTATTGAAATACCAAAACTTTATTTTATAATTAATGGGAAACAATAAAATATAATATTATTCGTTTAAAGAGTCTAAAGCTGCAACGGCATCGCCATATACAGAAAGTTTTAAGCGCAGGATAAGAGCATGCACACTCTTTCCCATTTCCAAGCAAAATAAAACCTATACATACACATTTATACTAATACTCATATACATTAGAGAGAGAAGAAGAAAAAATGTGGGATTTTTCAGAGAAATAATTAAAAGAAAGCAAAAGTTTTTTTTTTCTTAAAAGCTTTTGTCTCTCTCTCAATTGCTTCTTGTTCTTGTTTGCATCCGGAACCAAAGAAAGAAACTGTGTGGTTTCATGATGGCACCTTTGGTTTCTCTTCTTCATTGAAGGGTCGAATTTGGTCTGAGAAAAGAAGAGTGGAGAGAGAGAAAGAGAAGAGGCAAGAGCCCCACAAGAGAGACATGCTTGTCTGTGTAGTCCCTATTTTGTATGTTCTTTAATCTCTCCCACTCTGTTTTTGTCATGTGTAAGGGTTTTGTCCTTCGATTTTGGAGTCTTCTTTAACCAAAAAAAAACAGATTCCATGAAATGGCTTTGTCTTTAATTCCTCTGGTTTGTCCTGGATTTATCTTCTTGTAGCCTCTTTGCTCAATAGAGCTCTTTTTGTCTCTTCTTGTATTAAATAAAATAAAATGAAGACTTAGTAAAGAAAAAGAAAAACTCTTGAGTCTTGCTAAAGCCTAGTTAGTGTTGAGTGTGGGAGAGACAAAACAGAACATTGAAAAATCTCTCTGTATGATGGCTTCATTGTCTTGTGTTGAAGACAAGATGAAAACAAGTTGTTTGGTTAATGGTGGAGGAACTATAACAACAACAACATCTCAATCTACCTTGCTTGAAGAGATGAAGCTGTTGAAAGACCAGTCAGGTTTTCATCTTCTTCTTTCTCAAGATTTTTATTAAAAAAGTTACCTTTTTAAGAATAAACTGTGATAACAAAAGGTTTCATAATTTATGCTAATGACATTTAGAAATTTTGTTACTTTCCCCTAAAAATGCGATTTTGAACATTTTTCAGGTACAAGAAAGCCGGTAATAAACTCGGAGCTATGGCACGCTTGTGCAGGCCCTTTGGTGTGTCTCCCTCAAGTTGGGAGCTTAGTGTATTACTTCTCACAAGGTCATAGCGAGCAGGTAACTTTGTGTGTCTTAAAGAACAAACAAACACATTGTACTTCTCTAGATCTTGTTAGCTCCTGTTCAAAAGGTTTGATTTTTTTTGTTCACTTTTTGACTTATTAGGTTGCTGTTTCAACCAGAAGATCAGCAACAACACAAGTTCCTAATTATCCGAACCTTCCATCTCAGTTGATGTGTCAAGTCCATAATGTTACTCTTCATGTACGCCAATCTTTCTCATTTGCTTCGTATCCAAACAAATTGCAACCAAGTTTGATATTTCTTGACAATGGTTTTGTTCCCCTTTGATAGGCTGACAAAGACAGTGACGAAATCTATGCTCAGATGAGTCTTCAACCTGTTCACTCTGTAAGTTTTGGATTCTTGCAACTTCCTTTTGTTTCATTTAAGAACTCATGTTGAAGTTGAATGAGTTTGAATGGTTTGTGTGCATCAGGAGAGAGATGTGTTCCCTGTACCAGACTTTGGAATGCTGAGAGGAAGTAAGCACCCGACTGAGTTTTTCTGCAAAACACTTACTGCAAGTGACACAAGCACACATGGAGGTTTCTCAGTGCCACGTAGAGCTGCAGAGAAGCTATTTCCACCATTGGTGAGCTTCTCTTTTCCTCATATGTTCCTATTGCTTTAACTGCTGCTAGCCTGCTAATGTTATGTTAAATACATTGCAGGACTACTCAGCACAGCCGCCAACGCAAGAGCTTGTAGTTCGAGATCTTCATGAGAATACTTGGACATTTCGCCATATCTACCGAGGTATAACCACTAGATTTGTCTCTTTCTCTGTTTAGATTGAGTTGGTATTGAGCTCAGTTCCTGCTTACATTCTCAGGGCAACCAAAGAGACATCTCCTAACTACAGGATGGAGTTTGTTCGTTGGATCGAAGAGATTGAGAGCTGGGGATTCTGTTTTGTTCATCAGGTGAAAAACCTTGGCTATTGAGATATTTTGGCTCTGACTCATTTTGGTGTTGCTTATCTTCTGACTGTCATTTGTCCTTTGAAAATGTGCCAAAAGGGATGAGAAGTCACAACTTATGGTCGGTGTTAGGCGTGCCAATCGCCAACAAACAGCACTTCCTTCATCAGTTCTCTCAGCGGATAGTATGCACATCGGTGTTCTTGCTGCTGCTGCTCACGCAACCGCCAACCGTACTCCTTTTTTGATATTCTATAATCCAAGGTTAGCTCAAAAGCTTCTTCAATCCTCAATGATATAAAACTATTTTCTTAGTTGTAACGTAACTTATGGTGTTTGTTCTCAGAGCTTGTCCAGCAGAGTTCGTGATCCCTCTAGCTAAGTACCGTAAGGCGATATGCGGGTCTCAGCTCTCAGTTGGTATGAGATTTGGAATGATGTTTGAAACTGAAGATTCCGGGAAACGAAGGTAAGTTATCCGTAAACTGCAATCTTTCTGTTTTTGTTTATCAAATTTGGTTGTTCACTTATACACGTTTTGGTTGTGTATTTAGGTACATGGGAACTATTGTTGGAATCAGCGATTTGGATCCGTTGAGATGGCCTGGTTCTAAGTGGCGTAACCTTCAGGTAGAATGGGATGAGCCTGGATGTAATGATAAACCTACTCGGGTCAGTCCATGGGATATCGAAACACCTGAAAGTCTCTTCATTTTTCCTTCTCTGACCTCAGGACTCAAACGTCAGCTCCATCCATCTTACTTTGGTGAGTAAAATATAAGTGTGCCTTGTTGTGAACTTTACATGAGATTTGCTGCCTTAAAGTTTTGTTATGAAATATGCAGCTGGTGAAACTGAATGGGGTAGCTTGATAAAACGGCCACTTATACGTGTTCCTGATTCCGCGAATGGGATTATGCCATATGCATCTTTCCCTAGTATGGCTTCGGAGCAGCTTATGAAAATGATGATGAGGCCTCACAACAACCAAAATGTACCATCTTTCATGTCTGAGATGCAGCAGAATATTGTAATGGGGAATGGAGGTTTGCTAGGAGATATGAAGATGCAGCAACCCCTGATGATGAACCAGAAATCTGAGATGGTGCAGCCACAAAACAAGCTAACAGTGAACCCATCTGCTTCTAATACGAGTGGCCAAGAACAGAATCTTTCACAGAGTATGAGTGCTCCTGCTAAACCTGAGAACTCTACACTCTCTGGTTGCAGCTCTGGTAGAGTCCAACATGGACTTGAGCAGTCAATGGAACAGGCAAGCCAGGTTACTACATCCACAGTGTGTAATGAGGAAAAGGTTAATCAGCTACTTCAGAAACCGGGTGCTTCGTCGCCTGTACAAGCTGATCAATGTCTTGACATTACTCATCAGATTTACCAACCACAGTCTGATCCAATAAATGGATTCTCTTTCCTGGAAACTGATGAGCTGACATCACAAGTCTCTTCCTTCCAGTCTCTTGCCGGATCATACAAGCAACCATTCATTCTATCCTCCCAGGATTCTTCAGCTGTTGTGTTACCGGATTCCACAAACTCACCGCTGTTTCATGATGTGTGGGACACTCAGTTGAACGGTCTCAAGTTTGACCAGTTCAGTCCCTTGATGCAGCAGGACCTTTATGCTAGTCAGAATATCTGTATGAGTAATAGCACAACCAGTAACATTCTAGATCCTCCACTCTCAAACACAGTCCTTGATGACTTCTGTGCCATCAAAGACACTGATTTCCAGAACCACCCTTCTGGTTGTTTGGTTGGAAACAACAACACTAGCTTTGCTCAAGATGTCCAGTCGCAGATCACATCAGCTAGCTTTGCAGACTCACAGGCCTTCTCTCGCCAAGATTTTCCAGATAATTCTGGAGGCACTGGTACATCTTCAAGCAATGTTGATTTTGATGATTGTAGTCTGCGGCAAAATAGTAAAGGCTCATCATGGCAGAAAATTGCGACACCCCGCGTCCGAACCTACACTAAGGTAAAAAGATTATCTCTCATTCATTCCACAAATTTCTTGTGTCACAATCTGACATGAAACTTTGGGGTTTGGGTAATGTTTTGACTTGGCAGGTTCAAAAAACCGGGTCAGTCGGGAGATCAATTGATGTCACAAGCTTTAAAGACTACGAGGAGCTAAAATCTGCTATCGAATGCATGTTTGGATTGGAAGGACTACTAACTCACCCACAAAGCTCGGGTTGGAAGCTTGTATATGTTGATTATGAGAGTGATGTTCTGCTTGTAGGAGATGATCCATGGGAGTAAGTCTCTCTCTCACTGTTCTGTGAATCCATTAACTTCATCTGACTATCAGTCTTACAATAGTTTTCCTTACATAACTACATAAACTGGTGCAGAGAGTTTGTGGGATGCGTAAGGTGCATAAGGATATTGTCGCCAACTGAGGTCCAGCAGATGAGTGAAGAAGGGATGAAGCTTTTGAACAGCGCAGGCATTAACGATCTTAAGACTTCTGTTTCATAAATGTAACAATATAAAAATGATCTCATGCTGATTTGTAAGAAAAAAAAGAGAGTAAGAAATGTTCTTTTCTCCAACTGGTAGAGGAGAAACCATCTTGTTGTAAGCATTTGATGTGTTGTTCCGATTTGAGACCTGAAACTATATTCATATTATGTAGTAGAGTGATGAATGAATCAGTAGTTGAGACAGTCTTAGAAATCTTGTGATTATTTTACTCTTTTTTCTGCACAATGTTAAAGATAAAAGTGTAGAAAATCATCTTAAAAACACTAGGGATAGTATAAGTACTACTGTGATGGTGAGCCAAATAATACTCGCTAATTAATTCTACATTTGTGGCATAAAACCAAGAAATAATTTCAAATGTATATAAAACTTATATTGCAGTAAAGCCAGGCAAGAGAAAATAGAAAAATTGCTCTGCTGCTAACAGCAAGAGGCAGAGAGCATGTGTGGTATGCTAATTCTGCATCAGTCTCTGTCAAATCTCATTCTTTTTGCATTCTGCATATCAGAAGTGTTGATATTACCATTGTTTAGATTCCTCGGCTGGTAGGGTGTAGCATCGTGCTGGTACATACAATTAGCTCCATGGCGACAACCCCTTGCGCTGTTGAAGTACATGCAAGCCTTCATTATCTTGGGTTTTGAATCCCTTGGCCTCTGGTTATTATTACTGCTATTTACCATCTCCGGGTTAGGTCCTCCTCCAGGTTGGAGGTTGTATCGATAACCGAGATGTTGAACTGGCGGCGTCTCTTGTCTATCCCCGCCATGTTGCTGAATCAGGTTCTTGTAATAACTAGCATCTCTTGCTGGCGGTGCTCCATAGTTCGGTTGGTCTTGAGGAGCGTGAGGAGTATACGCCATGGGAGGAATATGAGTTATGGGTGGCTGAGCGTAAAATTGTCCATTTGAGGAAATAGGTGCCGTGGTTACTACTCCGTTGGCTTCATGTGTTGAAGATGAGTAGAGGCTACTTGTGTTGGAGGAGACTGAACCTGCACTGCCACGATTTGCAACAAGATTCTCGACCAACTTAGGGTTGCTTAGGATTTTAATAAGCAGATCTTGGTCGATCATACTGCCTTGTTCTTTGCTGTTTGAGATTGCAGATAACGCAGCCATTATATCTGGCCCTGCAGGGAGGGTTGAAGAAGTTGATGTGTTCTCATCGGTTATTGATGGCTCTGTTCCCACATCCACGCCAGATTGGGTTGGGAAATCAGATGCTGAATCCATCGCTATGTCATCATCTTCTACAGGTAGGATGGGTATGACAATGGTTTGCTGATCATCATGATGTGAGTCCTCAACATCAGCTGGAACCGAAGGGCTGCAGATTGGAGTTTAAGAAAAGGCCCAAGTCAAAAAAAAAAGTAAAAGGGTATGCAAATGTGTGTTGGAAGAATATGTAGGGGTTAGATACGGACTTTGGAGGAATAGATGATGCGCCAGGATAAAATGCTTCAAGAACTCTCAATTCCCTCTCATTTTGGGCCTCCACTTCTTTGCTTTCGTCCCCTGCAACCACTTTCCATTCCCGATCTAGCAGAATCTGCAAAAGCACATGTTATCTACAGTATTAGTGCCACTATCGTAAGGGTTGAACATCCTCAACTAGATTAACAGGAAATACAATCCTACATGGGTAACCCAACCAAGAGCACCTTACCACCATATTTACCAAATGTGACCCATACCCTTATCCAACTTAAAGGACTAGAGGAAAACATATGTATATATGTAAACTATAACTGTAAATATCTTGGCATTTTGGGGGAATTGTAATTAGTACTTTAAAAAGTTGATGATTCTAACTAAAAAGGCTTAAGGAGTGCGACCCGAGAACTCACCTGGACGGAGCATTTCCACTTTATTAGTGGGATATCTGATAACTTAATCTGGGACTCATTCGCAGAAAAGGGTCCACCAAAACCAGGTGGCAGATTATCATCACTTGGATGTGAAGCCAATGGTGACTTTGCTTGCAGGTGATCTTGAGACTCTGATCCAACTTGTGAAGGTGAATCCTCTGATATGAATAGCCGTACCTGTTCAACATGAGAAACACATTATCAGTTGACATGTAAACAAAATCCTTAGAGATCTTGATCAAATACGCTAGTTAAGAGTCAGGAATCACTACACACAAAATATGAATATACAGCAAACATGAACATTTACCATTGGCCCAGTTATCTCAAACATACAGTCCAAAGAAAGTAAACAAGGGCTTGTCAGCATTAACGTATTACAAGAATCCTGGTTGCTTGAAAAAGCTTAACTAAAGAAAGAAACAATCAATGTGGTAACGTATAAGACAATGACCTCATACTCCAGAACAGCCTAACTAATCAACTACTTTTTCAAATGAAAATGGTGACATTCCTCTCCTCTCTGTACCATCCTCCTCCTCCACTCCCTTCCAAATAAGCAACTTAGCTGGACAATGAACCATCTCCAAGCTATCTTACCAAAGCATTTTCCATCAGCAAAATGGTTGCAATGTCAGCATTCAAGAGTGTGTAAATGTATAAGGTTTCACCATGTCGAATACTTTGTTGGAGATAGCCAAAACCCTCTGGACATCACTCATTGTTCTTGGTGCGTTCTCTTGCATCACCACTGACTACTTGACTACATTGATCTCATGAGTAAGGGGTTTAAGGCTGACCATTCCATGATAAAACTGGATGTATCTCAGGATTAGCCCCTTATCCAAAGAACCAAAAATGGGCAAACAATTTTAGACTATGATGCAAAAAAATATCAAGCAAGTCCAAGAGCTCGAGACAACTGATTGGCAGGTTTGTCACCATGGTTCCACACGGATTCCCAATAACTAGTAAAGTTGCAAGTAAATATAAATTCAAAAACAGAGCATGATAAACAGTAAACAATCAAAGTCTCATAGTCCTCAAATCATGACAAAGCAAGATAACTGAATATATCAAACAACTAAACGGACATTATAGAATACAAAAACTAATCAATCATAGAGAGCATAAAAAATTCAACAACACTAAGACATTGTCCTAAAGTTTCAGTCATTATATCATTTGCAATCAGCCAATTTAAGGAAGATATAGAAATGGTACTAAAACAAACATCAATCATATTCCAGGAAAGCTTCAATCTAATGAACTACAATGTCATTTTACCTGACAAAGTTTAAAATCTGGTGGCCACGATACCCTTTTGTGCAATGCCCTCATAGTTACAGAAACTCTCACTTCTTTTTCAATCTAAAAATCAATTCTTTTTCCAGGAAAATTGATTCAGGAAGGTCCAATTACCCTTTTAAATCTCAATAATTTATCAAAGCCAGCTCTTTAGATTGAACCAATTATTCTCATCCCGAGTTATCGAAAAACCCTAACTTTGTCAGGAAAAGATAGAGAATTTAAGAAGAGAAGATGATGAATTAATGAATCCAGAGAGGAGACGAAACATCTGCAAGCTAAATCCGTCGAGATAGAGAGAAGGAATCGATTGTGAAGCCCTAGATCCTCTGGGTTCTTCTTCTTATGGTCACCATCGTCATTTTATCTGTCCTCAGATTTTTTCTTTCCTTCTCCTATATACACGTGTCTTCACAGCCGTACCCCCTTCATGTTTCTATATTTTCCCAGATAATCCATTACTTTAGTCTATTTCTATAACGACCCCTAAAGAAAGTTTTGATTTCTGATTGGAAAACAAAGTCAATAGCAGCCAGTTTCGTTGACTCATTAGTTATCATCCAACAATCCCACGAACTTGTTTTTTTGTAGACCATGTTCTATTTCTGAGCCGTTCGAAGAATTGTACACCACAAGGAGAATTTTTTGGTAGAAAAGTAACAATAACCAAAGATATTAATTATTACACGACTTTTAAAAGTGAAGTCATAATCCATTGTTCACGACAAGCTTCATATTAAGTTGAGGAGGTTTTGTCCGAAAAAACCAACACCAAACCAAATCAAATAATCCTTTAGTCACAAAAATCAAACAATTTTTTTTATAAAGAAAGAAGAAAAAACGATCCTATACAAGAGAGACTATCCTCCACTCTTCGTTCTTCCTCTGCACTTCTGTCACTTTGGTCGTTTGAAACTAGAGTTAAGGATTGTTGTCTTGAAAAAAACATACCAATAATCAAATTTAGCGAAAACACCGAAAGTCTCCTAAGCTTTTTGTCTTCTTCAGTTTCTGTCGCAATCGGGTCGACTTTCACCTCTGCCATTTTCTATCTGTAATAAGTAAAACCAAAATCAAACATTGTTCAGTTGTTTAAAACTGCGATGAATGATTGCAGAGAAAACTTTGGAGGAGATTGTTTTTACCCTTTGTTCCCTGTTGTGCTTGAGACGCAGACCGTTGGATTCTAGGAGAAACTTGTTTCCCATTGGTAACACCAGGCAACGAATGTCTCTTCTTAGCCGAAACAACATCTCTTTCTTGAAGATCAGGGCTTGATCTTGGTGAGTTATGTTCTTGAACCTTGGCTTTCGCTGACTGTGTTGGCTGCATGAACCGAGGAAGAGAGTTCTTGCCTCCGCTGCTTTCTCTTGCTTCTTGATCATACCCGAAAGAAGTTCTTCTCCCGCTTTTCTGTTCTTTCCCTTCCTCTTGTTCTGTAGCCTCACCGGTACCAATTTCCTGTTTCGGGCTTGATGTTATTTTCTTGCTAACTTTCCTCTTTTGGCTTGAACCACTCTTTTCGGATTTTCCCTTTCTTGCTTTCACTGAAGAAGATGCTTGGCTTGCCGGTGTTGCCTGAGATTCAGTGATTGTCATCGGAGTTAAAGCTCCCTCAGATAAGGCGTAAGCTTGAGGCCCTGATTCATCTTCAGCCCGTCTCTTTTTGGAATCTGGTGTACTAATGACCGGTTCATGATGTGTCGCTGAAATTTCAACTTCGTCCTTAGCATTCTCAACTTTCTCCTTAGGGTCCTCTACAGTACCCATTGACGTTGCGTCTTTAACATCAATTTCTATCAACTCTGCTTGGTCTGTTTTAAAAGTGTCATCCTCTAAAAGCTTAGCTTCTACCCTGGGCTCTGCACCCTCAGCGTCTGACTTCTTCTCAAGTGTGTCAAGAGAAGAAGTTACAGAGAGTTCGGTGCCACACTCGGATCCACTAAGCTCAGCTGGAGTAACATCTTCCAAAGAGTGATCCTTTATAGTGTTTGTAGTGTCTGGTGAATCTATATCTGTTTTGCCTTCTTCACCCAAAACATCATCTTTAGAAGACAGCGTCATTGCTTTGTTTGAACCAGTAGATGAAGTTAGTTCCTCAAACTTCGACTGTGCGGCAATGAAAGAAGGATTGCTAACCTTACGCTTCAAAGAATGTTTAATCTGTCCATCCACATATTCAGGCTCTTCGAGCAAAGAATCTGGTTTAGCAGCAAGTGGCTGAGACTGGATTGAGTCATAATAAACCTCCGCTGATGCTTCTGGTGAATCATATTGGCTCATTTTCTCTGTCTCAGATAGCTCCACATTCTGACCTTCTACCTTACTTGCTTCATAGCTTGGCATATCAGTTTCAGTTTTGTTCTCTACCGTTGAGTCAGAATTCACAAAGTCAGCTTGAGGTGATATTTTAACATTCTGTGTTTCTTCCAAATTTTGCTCTTCCGTTGTCAAATTTGCTTTAGAAGTCTTCTCAGGTTTTGGAACAGACATCCACCTCTCCAACCAGTTCCAAGCAGAACTAGGTTTTGTAGGATCACATTTAATGTTGATAGGTTTTGTCTTGGGAGTTGACTCCATTAGCTATAATCCAAATATACAAGAAAATAAGTATAAACAAGAAACTGAGTTTAGATGTCACAGTAAATATCTTGAATAGCCAGTAGTGATGCACTAGAAACAAGTTTGAAAACTTACATGCTTAGCAAACTTGTTTTCTAGAAGTTTTTGTGCAGCTGCATTTGGTTCCGACTTATCCTGAAACAAGAAACAGTTTCAGTCCGCAGATTTTATAGGGGAAACAAGATGATACCGAAACATAATTCAGCGAAACGTTACCGAGGTTGCTGAAACACGGCTACCATCTTTTGTGGAATGACGAGCACGAACCATCGCCTGCATCTTGACAATAGCTTGGACACAACGCAGTGATCCCATGGCCTGACTCCTAACCAGGTGGCCACGAACTGCAGCTTGGAGTTTAATAACTTTCTTGCTCCTTAAAAGTTCTCTTCGCGCCTGCAGTTTAACAACACTCCAGTAAGAATAGTTTTCAAGACAGATCCTCAGCAACAGGTTGGGAAAATGTTAAGATCTTTAACAAGTTCACAGAGTTAAAGAAAGCTTCTTCACATCCTAAATAATCTTACTATATAAGAAGAGACAGAAGAACATACCAAAAAACCACGAACAGCAGCTTGGATGACAACGATAACAGACTCATCCAGCTTCTCATCAACTTTTTCATCACTTTCTTTTCTAACTATAATCACATCATCGGATTCAGATTCTTCCGGCTCAACCTTACTAGCCATTTCAACCTCGGAAGTAACATCTTCCTCTATCTTGGCTGCATCAGCAGCACTTGGTCCTTGCAATTCAGTTCCAATCAAATCATCTTCCTCAGTTTCAGTCCCTTTTGATTCCACAATAACAGGCGACACCTCAGTTCTATGGTCAATCTGTTCCTCCACTGACAACAACTCCGTCTTCTCCTCAATAACAGACTGTGTTTTTTTCTCATCCACAGGCTCAGCCACATAGGTAACAACAGGTAACTGACTCTTCTTTTCATCAACAGAGAAAGACTGCTGCTGTTTTTCAGAAACATTGTTATTATCAGGAGACGGAGATTTAAGGAGAGCAGATTCAAGAGTCTCTCTAGTCCTAGAAGCAGGAGTAGTTTCAGAAACTACACTAGTAATCAACCCTCGCTGTTTCCCAGATTTCTTCCTGAAACTCCATCCACGCTTATCCCCAGAGCTCTTGTTCTACATCCAAAAAACAAAATCGATTCCACCAAAATATTCACATTTCTTAATAGAGAGGCCTAAAGACACAAAACCATCAAACCTAACAGATCTCGTATACAGTACCAGACAAAACAAAAGCCCTAAGTAATTTCCAAACCAAACAATTAAAAACCCTAAGATTTAGACAAAATTAGAAACTAAGTAATGCCAAAATCCGACAAGACACTAATATCAGATCTTAAAATAGAAACTTCGAGCAGAGACAAATCCGAAACAGAAATTGAAGATCGCGAGAACATTACAAAGAGGGAGAGAAAATGTCAAAACCTCGAGGGCGGTGGAGTTAGGATCGGCGGAGGTATCATCACCGCCGGAGCAAGAGATGAGACGGAGACAAGAAGAAGCTGGAGATCTTCCCATGACTGGTTCTTACAAGAAGAAGAAGAAGAAGAAGAAGAAGAAGACCGTTTTATCTTCTTATTGGATCAGTAAAATAAACACAAAGAGAGAGACCAGTAGTACTAACTAGTGTCGTTGGAAAATGGAGCAAAAGGGGAAAGCGGAACTCAAAGGGAAGGCATTAAAATACGGTTAAGTCTGAGATTTGGAATCCGCCAGTCTCCTTTCTCTTCTGTCCAAATTAAAAGCGAAATAACGCTGTCACTGTCAGATCTCTCTCGTGATGACTCACATTTTCTTATTCATTCCTTCCTTTTTTTACTAACCGATGAGTATTAATTACTATATAGCTAAAGTAACAAATTCAGATAGATGTATATGCTTTCGAATTCATATACATCGGTTAAAAAAGTTCATGTAACAACAACAAGTAAAACTTATGATGATGAAACATCAACGATTCTATAAACTACATGTTATCGACCGTATTAACACTTGTATTTTCTGATTATACTAAAATAACGGTTGGATTGGTTGAAATAATGAATTATGAATTAGTGGGGAATTATTCAATTATGGCTAGTCGATAATGTTGGCTCACCTATAAAAATAATAAGACGCATGTGACTGTCATGTGCTTCATGTCTTTTTTTTCTTTTCTCTCTGATCGCTTTGAGGTTTATTAGCTTTTTTCTTTATATGTGGGGTTTATTAACTTTATTTATTAAATTGTCTCAAGCACAAACCCATTTCGCTAAAGACGTAAATATGTTTGATAAATCTATTTTGTTGCAGTGTAAGCAATAGTGACAATGATATGTGTTGTAAGTAAAAAGTATCAAGACTAACGAAAAAAATGGTTGTTTCTTTAAGCTTTTCTTTCCATTACTCATCTTCGTCGTATTCATCCTGAATTTGGCAGGTAAACTACTTCATGTCTTTACAGGTTACAAAATTTCCATATTTTAGAAAACTAGAGCTTTTTATATTCGATTTGAAGAAGAAAAATGGATATTGGAACAGATGGGCTTTGTAGGCCCATAGTGGGCCAGCCCAAGATAGAAAAAAGAAAAGCCGTGGATTCGAAAGAGGAAATGGAAGGTGTAGGGTATCTCTCTGTTACCAAACTGATCAAAGTCATAACCACTACTCATCGTAATATTGACAATGCCTATTCTTTTGTACAATTTGTGCCACGTGTCCTATCCATAGTACTGCCAGGTAGGCGACATGTGTAATTGTTTTGTTTTGTAGCATTACGACAAAAGTTACAAAGGAAAAGCTGTGGACCTCTCTGCGAAATTGATAGTGAATGATTTTATTCTAACGTTGTGATTGAGTCACATATAGCCACTGCCTCATATGCTCTTAGAATATACATATTTTTGCAATTTGTTAATGCAAATACTAAATACAGACGATGACGCAAACAAACGAAGCCGTAGTCGGCAACTAAAAGCCAAAGGTGGAAAATGTTAGAAAGTTTGAGCGATAAACTCAGAGATTGCGTGTGAAGATGAAACAAACCTTTCACGACCTTAACCAAATATGATTAATCTCAAGACCAAACATAAAGTATGGTTATATTAATATTATAAATCAGAAGAAGCATCACTAATTGCTTCCATCTTAAGTCAAATTTATCAATCGTGCAAACTCATTTACTGTTTTCATCGCACTCACCGACAGAAATTGCAACTTCACCACATCAAAAAATTTCAAAACTGAATATAAATCATTATTAATTCAGTAAGTAACTAACTATAGGAGAGGATTATGAATCTTATGCATAAACATAATAATTACAAAAATACACATGCTTCAGACAAAAAAGCAACATAACACATGCTTCATGTCATCACAAATCAGTCAAGGACAAACCACCTTCTTTCTTTTCCTGAAAAAATTTCTGAATTCTGAATATCGAAAATGTTATCACTAGAAATAAATCAGTCGATGTGGTTTACATTAAAATACAGAGGCCGATAGTAATTCTCCAGGGAATTATGCTTAAAACAAATGTTCAATAGAAAAGAAAAAAAGAAGTGATTTTTAGCCTCTCATTGTGTGAAGGAAGAAACAAAAACTGTTAAAAAGAAACCACATCGAGGTTTAGAGTCAGAGTAGTTCTAAGACTTACGTGGCCTTCCTCTTCTTCCACCGGTCTTCACGGGTGGAGCCTTTCCGTTACTGGTGCGGCCGCCGCGTCCACGTGCTCCACGACCACGTCCTCTACCACGAGCACTCTGTTTCTTGCCATTGGCCTCTTCTCCATCTTCACTGTAGTCACTGTCTGCGTCACTACCTTGAACTTCCTTCTCCTTGTCGCTGTTATCTTCATCACTGTCTTGTTCAGAATCAGAGGAAGCTTTTGATGCTTTCCTCTTTTTAGAAGCACCTCTTTTGGTAACTGCTTGTTGCTTTGGTGCCAAAGTTTCTTCCTTGACTTCTTCTACACTCTCTGCTTAAAACAATCAAATACATCAAGAAATGTTTAAACTCTGTAGTGATTATTATTATTACGAATATACTGTACCTTCTAATGATCCTTTCCCGTCATAGACCTCGAGCTGCAGACAAAGTAAACAGTGTAAGGAAACAGATGAGGAGATACCAAACCTTGAAGAAATATATCTCTTCAGCTTTCTATTGAGGGCTCGAATAAAAAAAGGCTCTCTTGCTTTAGTTACCTGCTCAAGCCTATCAGCGATATCTGTTCTGTCAACAATGACCATTGAATGGCAAAAACCGCATGCCACACTACAGAAAAACATTCACAGGGAATTTAGAAAAACATCCAATTATTATTCTCTGAGGCGAACACTTGAGAAGTGAGAACTCACCCCATTACATGCATTCCCTCGAGCATATCCACCTTCTTAGGTGCTGCAGAGGATCTGAAACGAGAAAGAAGCATGGTTTATAATGATAGTCGTATGTGGTTATAAAACTAAAAGTTACTTATGGTGTGGCATACTTTTGACCGTTGGGGCCATAACCAAGTTCTCCATACTGAGCATGACCCCAACTTATGCAAGAACTGTCGGCACCAACAAAATGATGCATGCTTCCTGAATCCATCCAACGCAAGTTCCAACCACTGTATGAGGAAAGAATAATTTTACATTAATCATCAAATCAAAAGCAATATATCAATCGGTGGAATCTGTTTTAAACAAACCTTAAATCCATCATCGGTTTAGGGTACATCCAATCATCACCATTGTTCTTTATCTTTCCCCACATATATAACTGTCCACCACCTGACAACCCAAACAAGTTAAATTTCGTTTTAATATAGGACCAGAAGACTAACACAAGAAGCAAAAAGACAGTTCAGGTTAAAGTCACTTGCCAGCTGTACAAGCGGAGTTTGCAGAACCAGCAGAAAGAATGGCATTAGGAGGCAAAACATTATTCCTCTGAAACACATCAATACGGCGTGGAGCCCACTCATCTTTCTGCTCCCTATGTCCAAGCCTGAAATTGGCAACCAAACATCTCATGAGGAAGAGGAAGTTAGTTTCCATTTACAAATATTAAACATGAGCTAGTACCAACCTTCCATATCCACCAAATCCCCACCTGTGATATGTTTCAAAAAATGATGCATCAGAGATAACACACATAGAAGGACCAGTTCAAATTAACCAAAATTTTGAACAGATAAGTTACTTACGTGTAAACATATCCATTCTTATCTACGGCCACTGATTACGAGAAATTTTAATTATCAGAATGAGTAATTAGCTCCCCTGAAAGGTAAAGATTGAGGATAGAGAGAGAAAGAAATATGGTTTCTACCAGTATGATTTGTTCCACATGCAACTTTGACAATGGTTTCCCCTGCAAGAGAGGCGATGGCTTTAGGACGTGGCTGAGCTTCGTAGGCGAGTCTAACTGAACTATCCTTCATATTGAACTGAAATAATACACAAACAATGTAACCTGGTTCAAAGTAAATGATGGAGACATATTTACCTAATCTATTCATCAAGTACAATTCAGAGAGACTAAAGTAACTAAATTATGCATAGCAGACTTTACATAACAATTCAAGAAACAAGAGCTCAAAACTTGTTTGGAAGTTTCAAATAAACACAAACAATTCACGCTCCATACACCTCCAATCATGATAATAACTACAAGTAAGAGATAATAGTTGAAGACTGCATTGGTTGCACATCTACGCGCAGATAACTAAGTTACCTCATTATCAGTTCCATGACCAAGTTGACCATACTGTGGGAGACCGGCAGTCCTATAAACAAACAAACACTCTGAATTTGAGCAAGAAGTCTTACTAAAGTGAGACCCGTTAAAGGTGAAAGAAAACCCAAAATAACAGACTAGACCAGACTAAGAAACCATACAGTATAGAGGCTCCTTCAGTAGACGATAACCACACTGTGAAGTCAGCCCCACAGGCAACGTTTGTGACCTCATCAGACACAACACAGGGAAGAGGCGTCGATTCAACTTCTACAGAAACAAAACCTGTAAGATACAAATTTCACACCATTAGAACAGTTAGACACAAGCAGAAGTATGTAAAGCATTTCATACCGTTTTTGGCTGAACCCAAACCCAACTGCCCATACTTATTCCAGCCAAAACCAAGAGACTGTCCATCATCACTAACCACTACCGTGTGGTTCCTTCCTGCTGCCGCTTTCACAATTTTGTGCCTTCAATAAACATAGAAGCTCAATGCCTAACTATAACCAATTCAAAGCTTTAGCAGCCATGTAAATGTTCAAACAAAGAGTTAGTATCAGTCTCCACCAAACTCACTTAGAGAGTCCTGACACAACTGTTGGCCTATCACGTTGAATCATATCACCATGACCTAATTGACCTTTCTGAACAAACATCAAACAATTCCCATAAACCAAAATCATTCACAGTTTCCATTTCAGAGAAGACAAATAGAAGTAATCAAATCAAAACATACCTCATTACGTCCCCAAGTGTAACAACGACCTTCAACGTCCAATGCCACACAATGAAACGAAGCTATAAAAGATAAACAGTGTTAAGTAAGTAAACAGTATTTAAATCCTCCATTATCAAAGATACTCACAGAGAGATTAGCGAGAGTTACCGCAACCAGTGGCGACGAATCGAATGTTAACGCCGACGAGTGGCCTTAGCCGAGTAGGAGAGACCAAGTTACCTTCCATCGCACCTTTTCGTTTTCCAATGATATCCCAAGCCGTAGCACCACAGAACAAAAGCTCACCTCCCTTCTCCTCCGAGCTCTCATCTTTCTTCTCCGACGAATTCATCGCTTCCGCCATTACTTCTCCGACCAAAAACTTTCAAAATTTCAAATTTCAAAAAGCAGATCCAAAGACGATTATAGGAATTCGGATACGCGGCGAATCGTGTTGAAGCTAGAAAGTGGCGGGAAAACAACGGCTAGTAGTGTGATTGAGCAGATCGGAAGAGACGACAAAGATTGATTGAAGAAAAGGGAGAAAACCAAATTCAGAAACCCTAAACACAAAACAAAATAGTACAGAGAAAAACTACGAAAGAAGTAAAAAAAAGAGAGAGAGATAAAGTGAGAGGAAAATATAAAAAGAGGGATTAATTGAAGAGATTTGGGGATTTTCTCTATTACCAAGAATATACATATTTCTTTTATTTTAATTTCTTCGGCTCTTCATTGGGTCTTTTGCTTTTTTTTTGTGTAACGTTTTGTCTCTACTTTTTTTGTCACTATCTTTTGTTTTGTGCACTCGTGGAAATTTGTTTTAGCTTAATGTGTTTTTTTCTTGTTGTTATTAAAATACAAAGTTTGTCTTCCTAAGAAAATGAATTAAAAGATATTTTTCTCTCCCTGTTTTCTTTTTTTCTTTTTTTTGCTAATGTGTTAAAGTGAAATTGTTTGTCAGTTTATTGTTTTACTATATGTTAGTGAATAGAAATAGTTTTTGATGTTTTTATACATGAAAAAATAATAAACATTGCATAAATAAATAAAATATTTTACTCATAATATAAATGCAAAAATTCAGGAGATTGAGATAGAAAATGTTATATTCAAACTGAAAAAGACAAGTATGGAAAACAATAGAGAAATTAATAAACCAATATACTATAGAGTTGACCAGTTTTAATTCCTAATTAAGGCAAGAATATTACATTTTAGGCCTTTTATCATTTTACAAAATTCACCTGAGAAAATTTGATAAACCCTATGGATATATTAGGCCCACTGGCCCAGAGCGAGACAAAAACCCATTAGTAACCACGTCATCTATCCAACGCATTAGTCAACCAATTAAAATTGACTTTGAGGATCTCCACGTCAGCCTTCTATTTCAAAAATTCCAAAATTGAATACCAAAACCAAATAACCGTCTTTTGAATAATTAAAAAACCGCTATAACATGAGAGACACTATATAAGTGAAATCTCTAGTACATTGTACCCATTACTCTCGCAAACAAAAGAAACTGTCGCAAGTTATTGACGGTTATCATCATCATCATCGTTCTCTCGAAGAAATGGCACGTACGAAGCAAACTGCGAGGAAATCTACTGGTGGAAAAGGTCCAAGGAAGGAACTCGCTACCAAGGTTCTTTATATATCTTTGATTTTCTAACTTTTGTATCAGTGATATTAAGATTATGTTACGTTGTTGAATATTTTGAGAATGGGTTTCTAAGGTTTACGATTCTGTTTTTATCAGGCGGCGAGGAAAACTAGACGACCGTACCGTGGTGGAGTCAAGAGGGCTCACCGTTTCCGTCCTGGAACCGTCGCTCTTCGGTCAGATTCTCTTTTCTCTTTCTGTTTTTTTACCCGAATAATCTTTTCTCTCATGTTCTCAAAAATGGTTGCTGTCTTGTTGATGTGGAGGATAACAGTGAGATCCGCAAATACCAGAAGAGTACCGACTTGTTGATCCGCAAATTGCCTTTCCAACGACTTGTTCGTGAAATCGCCCAAGATTTTAAGGTTTATTCTAACTTCTCTCGATCAAGTTCGTTTACTAGTTTTAGTGATTTCGTGTGATATTTTACTTGTTGTTGTGATCACTGGAGTTCGTTTAATTTGGAGAAAGATATTAAGTGATTTCGATTTTACATAGGTGGATTTAAGGTTCCAAAGCCATGCGGTGCTCGCACTTCAAGAGGCAGCCGAAGCATACTTGGTGGGGTTGTTCGAAGACACGAATTTGTGTGCGATTCACGCCAAAAGGGTTACGATCATGTCCAAGGACATTCAGTTGGCCAGACGCATTCGTGGGGAACGTGCTTGAATCATCATGATGGTTCTGTGAATTTGTATTTTATGTATTTTTAGTGTTTTCGTTTTGTTCTTTGATGGGTGAGATAGAATCGTGTATATAGGTTTCTGATTCCTACTCTGATAAAACCCTTCCGTGTGTTTATTTTCTTTCTTTGGTATTTATTAGGATCTCTTTGTGTCTTGTTTGTAAAATAATCTGTTTCGTGAATGTTAAGTGAAATGTAGTATTTCATATATTTGTTACATGCGTTCATGTTTGTTTTGCTAGGAACACCAGTCTAAATTTTGCCAATAAAATAATTTACATTCAACTACAATGATATGCACCAGAGAAGAATAAGAAAAACGTACCAAATTATAATAAGGGTGTGTTGACAAAATAGTCACTTTTTCAAACTTAATTAGGAAAGTAGTCACTTTACTATTCATAATTTGCAAAATAGTCACTTTTCACTGTTTGATTCGTACACTTGGAT
>Ga0041059_1000867_pt1 | contig 23906 bp, 19 predicted proteins | sample AraColnosormetaG_FD_56232 | JGI IMG/M metagenome (GOLD analysis project Ga0041059, IMG submission 56232) | Arabidopsis roots microbial communities from North Carolina, USA - Col MF nosort | ecosystem: Host-associated > Plants > Roots > Unclassified | place: USA: North Carolina | collected... | reverse complement strand
CTCCCCCACCTCCATCCCCTCCTCTCCCGCCATCATCTCTGCCACCACCGCCTCCCGCAGCGCTGTTCCCACCTCTTCCACCACCTCCGTCTCAGCCTCCTCCACCACCACTTTCACCTCCACCTTCACCGCCGCCTCCACCTCCACCGCCTTCACAATCATTAACAACTCAACTCTCCATAGCTAGCCATCATCAGATACCATTTCAACCAGGATTTCCTCCCCCAACATATCCTTTATCGCATCAAACATACCCAGGATCTATGCAGCAAGACCGCTCTAGTATTTTCACCGTGAGTTCTTTGATTTGTTATGTTTCATTTTACTCATGATTCCTCACTATACATATGCATCTTTTATCATTTTTGTTTAAACCCCCTGGACATCATGTGCAGGGTGATCAAATTGTCCAGGGGCCTGGAAATTCTTCACGTGGAGGTCTTGTTGAGGGCGCTGGAAAACCCGAATATTTTGTGCAGCAGTCCTCCAGTTTTTCACCAGCAGGAGTGTGCAGCTCCAGGGAGCCTTCATCATTTACTTCCTCCAGACAACTAGAATTTGGGAACAGCGATGTACTTTTCAATCCTGAAGCTTCTTCACAGAACCATCGGTTTCAGCCGAGCACCCCTCTGTCCCAAAGACCTATGGTTAGGTTGCCTTCAGCACCGTCCAGTCATTTTTCGTATCCAAGCCATATTCAATCACAATCTCAGCATTCCTACACTCATCCTTACCCTTTCCCACCTCAACGTGATGATGCACGGCGATACAGAAATGAGGAACCATGGCGGATTCCTTCAAGTGGACATAGTGCAGAAAATCAGAATGGTGCCTGGATACATGGAAGAAATTCACATCCAGGCCTTCCTAGAGTCACAGACAGTATGTAGATGCTTAAATCCTAATAGACCCTTTACCTGTTAAGGTTTATTAACTTGCATGATTGCTTGTGGAGTTGTAATCATTGTGATACTTCTGTTGACTATGATTGTCTAGCTTGTATGTTAATGCCATGGCTTAGTTCCTTGAAATTGATGGTCTTATTTGCAATTCTACAGGTTTCTTTCGGCCACCTCCAGAACGTCCACCTTCAGGGACAATGAACTATCAGCCTTCTGCTGCTAGTAACTTACAAGCTGTCCCTGCAATTCCAGGTGAGACTATATTAGTCAATTCGTCTGATTGTAGACTCTCAAAGATACAGTCAGAAACCTTTGTGCTTACCCTACCATTTTAAATTACCAATTTAAGGTCATACTGCTCCCCAGATGCTACCGTCTCGGCCAGATATACCTACCGTGAATTGTTGGAGGCCAGCTTGAAGTGAAGGTAGAATTTTGTTGGCCTGCTCCTGTTAGTATCAATGGAAAAGAAGCTGCTAGTGTCTCATTAACAAGGTTAATCCTCTAGGTTTGGTTTTCTAAATACTAAAGTCAAGTCTTTTATCAGTGTTGTCATCAAACAGTTACAGTTATACTACTTTCTCTTCCATGGAGGCCTTTTTCGGATATATCCACTTCCAGAGGCACAAAAACTACTGCAGGCTTTTGCCAGGATTCTGTATATTGTATTTTTTTCCTGACAAATGTATCTGTGGATCATATTCTTAACAGTATAGGTTCTTTTTTTATTGGTTAGTACTTCAGTTCCTGTAATTATGCCAATCACAATTTGCTCAAAGCTTTTACTGGAATGATTTGATCTTCATAGTCAAACATAGTTTTTTTTTTCAGTTTTTGGGCTCTGTAATCTTTGCTGGTCTCTGAGAATGATTAATGAATACACTATTAAGAGTGTCCTTGACTAGTGGAGCAGTCGTAGGTGGCAAGAATATTCAGTGCAAGCCTGAGTTTTCTCCCTTGTTGGTTCCTAGACTAGAGACCTATTGCTTAGTCTGTATCCTGTTCTTTCAATGAGTAACGTCTCTTTAGGTCTACATATATGTTAGCTGCAATTGTAGGTATAACTACTTTCTCCAATGCTTATTTCTTTGTTCTGGAGATAAGTTATGTCTCGCTGCCTCATATTTTTAGCAGGAACAAGAAGCATCCATTTCTAAAAAATTGTGATCCAGTCTGTCCATTTTACAAGAATCTCCATACTGATATCTTGTGCATTGCTGATCTGAAGAAACATGTCGAAGACTTGTGAGGTACTGGTTTCTATATGTTTGTCTGAAAATATATGTTCTAAGCTCAAACCATGTGCTAGTGACATAACGAGGTTTTGCTTTATAATTATGGTTAGCACTTGATAAAGTGTTTTCTCCATTTGATCTCTCAGAAGAACCATTTTCTTTTCGTTTCTTCTTTAAGTATATATTCGAATGTTAGCAGATAGAAAATAAGAGGAGGAAAAGTGAGAAAGGATTCGAATTACCTTGATATTAGCTTATGATGTTCATTGCTTGGCGTATAATCTGTTCAAAATAACACTATTCTTAATTTGTTTTGTTAAACATGTGTTTGCGGATGCCTCACACGCCTGTCTTGTTCAATTGGCATGAACATACCTGTTTAAGTGGTTGTGGGGCTTCGTGAATATGTGTTACTTTTTAGGCTGTGCTCGATAGCTTTATTTGTAGTTTTTGGTTTTGAAGAAGCTGTTGTTATCATACATATATCTTCAAAGTGGTTTTGCCTTTCTGTCATAGTTGGGTTTGTGGCGTTAGATACTTCTTGCTTGCTCTTTGACATATATCTCTTGGTTTTGGTACCACAGTTTGATGCTTTGATATATGGCACTTTGTCTTAACCACTAGATACGGTCAAGATAAACGAGTAGCCTCTCTTTGTCATTGGTTATTTTACTCAGCGTATATAGTCTCTTGGTCTTTTTGCTTGTTCTGTTAAGCACGTTCAAAGGTGGGGGGAACCAGTTAGACACTTAAGTCTCATCACATGTTTCATGATGAACAGCATGAGGTATGCTTAAGAACATAACAGTTTGATGTTGATAAAGAAGTATCAGTGATTGAGAGGGAATCTGTATTTGATGTTTAATTGTCTTTAAGACACAGTCGACTTGTTTTGAGGGAATTAATCAAGTCGATTGACATATTTTCGTAAGAGTACTCACCAAAGAAATTACATTATTTGCATCAGCAGAAGATCAAGTATACGTGTGAGGGTTTTGTCAGATCAGTCTTCCATAATACTTACCTACTTGCTCTGCATTAAGTCGCCTGTTATTTTGTTGTGTTATCAAATGCCTTTGGGGATATGTTTGGATGTACTTGTATTTGTCTTGACTTCAATTGCGAGAAAATGTCTTCTTAAAGGTGTTGAGTGACTTACGTCTTGCAACAGGCCTTTGGTACAGAGCTGAACCATCTGGAACTTTGGCAATTGTCATGCTAGCAACTGTATGCAAATATAAGAGATGGATTTATACACAAGGCGGTCCTGATCGGATTTTGCAAAAGGATGAGGTAAAAACTTCGCACTTGTTCTGAGCCTACTCGAAATCTTCCTTGTACTGTAAAGTGAACTAACAAAGACCATAAAAAGAGAACCTTAAATGAACATGGATTAGGGAGCTTTGTCTCACTTGGAATGGCTACAAGCAAGTTTTGTGGTTGTTTTTCAGGTGTTGAAGTTATGAGATTGGTTTGGGAGCCGAGAGTTGCAAGTCTTCAGTAAAGCCTGAGATATTCGCTTAATGGTCCAGTTTCTTAAGTTTTGGAGGTTAGTTTTGTCATCACTGCTATGGTATAAGCGTCTCAAATTAAACTCTTCTGTGATAGGGAAAATAAGTTAATCCAAATCATTTAGCCTCTGAAAATATCAAATTCTATGAATGTTGATTATATATTTTAGTTATACCAGAAATGTCGTTTTACCAAATTAGTTATAGTATTATGGCTTGTAATTAACAAATTCGTCAATATATGATCTTATCAAAAGATTTAGGACTAGATCTTACATAGGCGTTTTTTACAATAAAAATTGTTGTTGTAAAATTAGGCATTATGATCTAGTAAAGGTTTCAAAATTAGTTTTGGAGAGTATAGTGTAATCTTTGACCATCAGTCTAGAATATAAAGATTCCAAGAGCTACTTTTGGCATTTTGATACATATCGATAAAATATAAAAACTTGGCCAAAACAATTTACAATGATTTCTACGAAAGTAATCACATTCAAGTATTTAACCGTTTATAGCCAATTTTGCAGAGTACTACTTGAGAGGAAGATAATCACTGTTGCCTCGGTTGACATAAAGCTTTTGTTACTGGTTAACGACACTAATTAATTGAACAAAGAAGAAAATAACATTGATTAATTAGCCCTAATTAGACTGAAACTAGATCTTCATGATTCAACATCACTTCTAGTTAATAACACAATCCTGATTCCTGACTACTATTAGAAACGTGGTCAATAGATTATTTGAAAGCAGGGTCAAGTTTTATGAGGCTCCATTTTTTGATTAGGAACATTTAACAACACAGTCAAAGTTTCCTACATATGTGTGTACGCGGACACATGAATGAATGATAGCAATCGTGATTAGTATTTTATAGTTTTCATACACATATTCGCCATGTCAAAAGAAGAGAGGAAGATACGACCAAACAAAAATCAACAACTCATCAGAAAATTACACCATCAAGATTTGAGAAAATAAATAAAGAGAATTGAAACGTTGTCACATCGAAACTCTGTGTTGCCGAACAAGAAATCCTTCCAAAACGACTTTTTTCTTATAAGCCACAGAGTTCAAATCCAAATCACCTTGAAACGACCCTTCTTCACCTTTACCGCTACCACTGCGTTTGCGGTTGACCACCGCAACCGCAGTAGCAGCTTCTTTGAGACGAGGGAAAATGTAGCACCAAGTGGATGTACAAAGTATCGCGCACAAACGTCCCCACGTCAACATTATCATCAGCGTTAGCATTATGATTGATATCCCAATTACCGGGTCAAGTTTAGAGACCCGCGACCGTTTTCTAACCCTTGACGACTTCTCCCTTATTTCCTTCGGCTTGGACCCCGACCCGACGATATTAGTCGGGTCAAGTTTTCCGTCTGTTGATACCCGTTCGTAAAACTTGTCATCGTATCCTAAGAAACTCAACGGCTCCGGATTTATGTCTCTTTGTTCGTTCGTGTCTTTCTGATAAAAAAAAACGTTACAAAAAGGGAAAATATTTGTTATTGTAACCAAAAAAAGTAGTTCAGTAAGAAAAATTCAATAAATACCTCTTTAGTTTCATGATCAACGGTCTTATAACCACTTGTCGCAACATTTTTTCGATCGGTCACATGACGTATCACCCGAAACAGATTTTGCTTATCATCTTCAAAAGTCAACTTTTGTTTCTCCGACTTGTAAATCGACGTCGGTGTGATCTCCTCCTTGGAACGGAATTTTGTTGGCCGTGAAAACCAACGAGTTCTCGTCTTCTTCTTCGTCTTCTGGATCTCTTGACCAGCGTCTACTATTGGTTTGTCCGAGTGAATTTTCCGGGAAACCCCGAAACATCGAAGAAAATAAGAAGATGAAGAGTTAATTCTCTCTCGGACTTTTCTCTCCGGTTTGCCCATTATAAGATGAAAAGAAGTATCCAAAAATGTAACATTAATTTGTGTGAAGACTTGACATTATATATATGACTCGGAACGGTTGGAATTATATCCCATTTTTTATTAACTGAAATACTTGTGATAGTGTTCGCACGCTTTCGGAAATACGATAAAAAGAATAAGATGAAAAAAATAGTATCTACTACCTCCAAGTTATAATTACGGTCGTGAAAATTATCTTGATCATTGTTGATATATTTTGAATCTTTTCACAAGTTGTTTGTGGTAGCACATGAATCTCCCTACCCGACCAACAACAAGTCGGAAGGTCCAAAGCTCGGGGCCTCGGGCCTCGGGGTTCGGGTGGAGACATGCCCGACCCAAACGATATGTGGTAATTCTATTTGTGTTTACAAGTTGGATAACATGTATTTGTGTTAATAGCCTAGTACAAGTTGATCGAGATTGGATGAATTAATATGTCGTCACCGGTCCATGAAAATGATGCGAACGTAATTCGAAGCTAGCTACGGTTTAACTTTCCAAACCATACTCTTTTAATCGATCTAGAAGTCAGGAAAACAAATCGGAAGTTTGTTTCTAACTTTTTATTGTTAACAAAACTTGAAACCCTTGTATCCTCTCTTTTTGTCCATTATTGATTTTAATCTTGTTATATGAAACTTTTTTTGTAAGAAACAATTTAACTCAATTTGTTAAGAAATTTAAACTACAGAAAAATATTAGTTAAATATCTTCATTTACAGTATTTAACAACAATAACATATTTAAACAACAATTTGCAGAAATGGCTCGTTTGAACTCTAATTAATACCGGTTGTCAAAAAAAAAAAATTGCAATCTGTCTCTTTCTTCTTTACTCTTCAGACATATTTGATACGAAAATCTTAGTGAAGAAGATTCAACCAAAAAAATAGAGGATTTTGCTGGTGGCCAGCCAAAGTATTTCTTAAGAGTTATGGTCGTGTCCACGTTTCTACTTTCTAAGTCACCAAGTTTTCTCTTGCTGTCTATTTGTTTTATTATTATGTTTGAAAGGTTCAAACTGAAATTTCTTTGAAACATTTGTAGACAAGTTACTTACTAAACCATGTTTTCATAGACTCATTGTTTCGCGGTCTTTTTAGTTTTTCGTATGGGCCCTAAACCCACTTACATTTCATTCCACAAAGAATAACTTTCGTACTTTAACCTACAACAAAAAAAAACTTTGGTTTGAATCTTTTGGCCATAAGAAAAGAAGTTGGGTTATTTTGGTGGATGACTTTCTTTTGAGTGTAAATCAGGAAAATAACATGTAAATATATGTGTCTCTGATTCACGATACAAGAGTCATGTAATGCTAAAGAACTAAAGCAAGAAAGTTATACAATTTGTATTTCAAAGATTTCGTTGTGATTTTCGAGGACTTATAATATGAAGACCGTAGTTTTTTTTCTTTTTGTGGAAATCTTGGCATTATGGAAAAGCACATCAACATAAATTGCTCGAAACAATATAGTGTTGTTTTGTGATATACTCACACAGAGTCTGAAAAAATGATGTTATCATTCTTTTCTTTTCATTTTTGTGTGATATATATAGTGTCTTAACTCTTAACATAATAGCATGTGATTTTCTAAAATTTCAAGTTGTGTGATACTAGCGTCTTACCATAGACGATAGAATAGTGCATGCAAGGATTTTATGCCGGCTAAACCCTAAACCCAAAGTTCATCATTATGGATGCACAATATTATTGTTGGAATGTATGCAAATCACTATTACTTTTTATTCGTAAATAAAAACGTTTTTGTTAGTATAACAATCAAAATTGATTTTTATCCTAACAAGTTTGAAATAAAATATTGGAAAATCAAAACCCACTAGACCAACAACGGTTAAATATATCAATCGACCACGACTGAATTAGTAATGGATTAATGGTTACATTATCCGAAGGGATAACAAAATTAAATGCTACTTACTACAAACGATAAATATATCATTCTGTTTAGCGATTGTTCTTCTGCTTGGATTTAGATGGTTGTTTTCTTTTTGTAACCAACCCAACCTTTTAACCCGACCCGATTCGATATTTGACCCGCAATTCATAAACTCTCACCAAACGCGGCAAGTTTGACCCGGCCACGTCAGCGTTTCTCTCAACCGTTTTTTCCGCCGTTTCAGTTTAACAACCCGACGCAAAACGCTCATCCATAACGGCAAACTCTTCAACGGTTCCGCCAAACACGCCACTATCTCCGCCGTGATCTCCCCGAAACACGGTCGTGATTCCACGTCAGATGAAACGCATCTCGCCGCCATACGCAACAACCGTAGACTCATTCCCCGGAAAACACCCGATCCTCCTCCTCCTCCGCCGCATATTTCTCCGATCCTCCCTTCCTTAATCAACGGAACCGCCCAGTCTACTATCGACGCCGGCGAACGAGAGACGTCAATAGCTTTTCTACAACTAACAATCTCCAACAAAACGACACCGTAACTATAAACATCAGTCTTCATACTCAGATTCTCCGGTAACGTGTAACACGGATCTAAGTATCCAATAGTTCCCGCCGGAGCCGGTCTTATCTTCTTATCACCTCCAAAATCAACGGCGAGTCCGAAGTCAGCAAGCTTCGCTTCCCAATTCGAATCAAACAAAATATTTTCCGATTTGATATCGCGGTGGATGATACCGTGTTCATGGAGGAAGTGAACCGCACTCGCGATCTGAAGAGCGATTTCGATGCGTTTAAGCCACGTGGGAAGAGGATCAGTTGACACGTGTAATAATTGGTATAACGATTCGTTTGGCATGTACTCAACGACCATGAGTTTTTTCTCGGCATGGCCGAGAAAGCTTAACACGTGTGGGTGATAAGGTAACGATGACATAACGTCGATCTCGTTTTCTAGTTTCTTCGTTTGTTCTGATTTTGATGATGATGATGAGGATGGTGATGAGGGAGATAATGATGATGGTGTTTTAATGGCTACGACTCTTTGACGTGTTTCGTCAACGTCTTGGTGATGAAGAAGGGCTTTATAAACATAGCCATGGCTTCCTTTACCGATGAGTTTCGAAGGAGAGAATCGATCTATGGCAGTGACAAGCTTGTCGTAATCGAACTCCTTCATCGGTAAGTTTGCAGAGAGATTGAAAGAAGATTATTGTGTGTGACTGTGTGTTGTGTTTGCGTGTAAAAGAATAAAGTTGTAAAAACGAAATAATTCGAAAATTATTGAGAAAAGCAAAAGGAATATAAAGCTTTTTTATTTTATTTTAACATTGTTTTATAGTATAGAGTAATGATGATAAATGATGCTTTATTCATATTCCTTTCGGACATTTTTCATGCTTTTGAGATAGTTGGGTTCAAAGTTTAAGGTTAAAAGCTGAGTCCCCTATGTTTAATTAACAAAAAAAAATCTTATGTTGTTGGCCTAACCGCCTTAACCGGTACGTTTAGGTAACCAGAGAAAAAAGTGAGTCGCAGTGATTAACAAAGTAAAGTGAATTCTTACCAAACAAAAAAAAACAAGGTAAAGTGAATGAAACAGTAAACACTTATTTGAAGTCATGAATTCATATATGTTGCTAAAGCTTAGGACTATACTTGATGATCACCAAGAAGACTGTATGGAGTCACGGAGACTGGATAACAAACATAACCAGAAGTCTGAAAACGTCTTTTGACTATAGTCTCAAAGACTTAGAGATGCAGCAATAACCTTAAGCTTCAGCCTGCAGAGAGACTAATTGCCTTACGGCTTACGCTCAACTTCATGGAGTATTGAGAATCTCCCTAGACGCGCAATTACACGTTCTTCTCGGGGCTGCAAGCCTGCAATAGATTTTTCAGGTCTTGCTGTTGTGTAGCAACTAAAACAAACTGCATATATACTGTTAATACGCATACAGCAAACAAGACAAGAGACAAAGAATGAAATCTATGTTACGTGGGTTATTGACTTATTTTATAGCAAATACCGTTTACCAATGGAATTCAGGATGGCCACAAGCGTTCCACTCACAAGAAAATGTCAGGACGTAGTTTTAAATACACCTGCTCTCGTAGGTCGATCATCACCCTGAAAAAAGTGTTTTGGTAGACTAGTACTCTCCAGAACAAGAAGGCCAGAACTTGTCTTGTTTACTGAAGCCAAAGCTTCGCCTTGACTTGGTTGGAAATTTTTTTGTGACAAAGTGGCTCTTACTACCTTTCAAGTAGATTTTTTTGGTGAAAATATTTACTGGAATAGCCGGATCTGAAGCACAATAGAATTGTTGCCCCGAGCACTGTAAGATAGTATATTGGAATGTTAAAAACAGAATTAGATTAAATGAGAAATCAAAGTCTGAATTTGGTAGGTTGGTGGAAGTCCCCTTGGCCCAATAGTTGATCAAGGATTCATTAATGTTTCTACACCAAGAGGTATGGGGTTAGAGTCTCAGCTACTGAGATTTATTAGCAGATTTACTGATTAATGGAGACAAGTGTGCAAGAGATTTCCAACTATGTACAATTATAGTCGCTTGCCAGGATTCTACGCAAAGAATATTGAAGATCTCCATCAAAAGCGTGAAGAAAGAGAAGAAGGTGTCGTCTAGGTTGATTATAAAATAATTCCATGCTTGGGTTCAAAACCTAGGTAAAATTAAATGATTGAAAAAACTTATAGTGCCAGCTATGAAGGTAGCCTACGATATACTTAGTCACAGCCGTTAAAAATATATTTCATAATTTCCAAGTTTTGATAAATGTTAATTATGATAATGTGATGAGAGTTTAGGAATTGGAAGAAGTTATATTTACTCTCATAAGAATAATGATTAGGATTACATAGGTTTATATAGTATAGAAATTTCCTTAACTAGATGAATACATATATGTAAAATATCTTGTATCATAAGTTCATAACTATACAATATTTGATATATATTGTGAATCTTCTATATCCTTCTACAAATTATACATTACCAAAAGGAACTTGAGGTTTCCAAGAGTTTGTTACAAAGTTATTTGTTATTGCCCAATTACCAATTACAGGAATTAAATATGACTTGGAAGTTGGAACCCTAAGCGTCAATTACCAAGAGTTTATATATAATCCTCAAAAAGCTAACAAAAGGAGAAGAAGAGTCTTGCATCTGAAGAAGAAGTTGATTGAAATATGGCACCTAAGCAGCCGGAAAAAATCGAGAATCCTCCGATGGCGTCAGCACCTTCATCCGAAAAAGAGTCTGGTTCTACTGAAAATGAATATGGTTCTTCTGGTGAAGAGACTAACTCTTCGGATGATGAACATGAAGAGGCTAGAGACAATGTCATAAGCACTCCCTTATCTTTTGGTCAAGAGCTCGTCTCTTTCTTTAAGGTTGAGAATCTGACTTATTTGGGTATTGATGAAGCAAAGTGGATTGCATACTGGGATATGGTCAAAGATGGACCAAAGAAGCGTGAGGTTGAAAAACAATTGAAGAAGATGCTTGCTATGCAAATGGAGCTTTTTATGATGAGGACTGGATTTACAAAAGAGGTAGCTACTGTGTTATTTAAACAAGACAACGCATCTTCTTCGGGTAAGTAGGTGGAAGAGCTGGTGGTATGTTGCTAGAATGTGTTTGAATTTTGCAGCTTTTTATTGGTGTTTTGGCTTTCTAGACTTTTTTTTTGTTTACAATCCATTTTAGCTTTCCTATCATATAGTTCCTTTTATTGGATGTTTGATTGAGTATAAGACCCCTACCTTTATGTGAACTGATATAATTTTAAGTTTTTGATATCTTGGGTAAGTAGCTAGAAAATTGAATGGCATTTTTAAAACACACGATTCAATATAGTAGTTTTTGTTCTAAACACATTGGGAAATAACATTCAATCTGTAGATATACTCTGACAAATGGAAATGGAAGTGGAAACCAAAGGATTGTATTAACACAAAATTACGACAAGAAAATTGCAGTCTTCCAAAATAATCGAAGCAAAGGCATATCCTAGCATTAACTTGTTATGTAAGTAAGCTCTTGGATGCGCAGTTCTAAGTTGCTCTACCATATAATTGTGCTTTTTCCTGAGGACTGCACATTTAAGAGCCAAAACTTATCACATAGTTTTGAAGTTTACATAACTAGCCTAGAAATGAAGATATCATTCTGCGTTGGTTATCTTCTTACATAATTTGATCACGTGTAATCGGATTTTCAAGCGAATTAGGTCACTTGTATGCAATTAAGCAACGAAGACAAAGTTGTAGATACACGCGGTTTCATAGTAAGATAATTCTGTCTTTAAAATTGCCAACCAATGAGATTGGATGGAAACTAAGCTTAGAAAGTATCAGAAAACGAATTTAGAATGAAAGAGAAAACTTTGTGATAGACGATGACAATGGCAGAGATCATAGCGATCTCACATGCAAAATGAAAGAGCTGTTTAGTTTTCTTGAAATTAAATACCACTTTTAAACTGTTCATAACTCTGAAAATGGCAGAGGTCATAGAGACACATGCAAAAGTTATTGCGACGTGACTTTATTTAACTTATTTTGAAAACGTATATTATTTGGTATGGACGTTCACCGATAGGTGTAAACGTTCAAGGGAATGCATGGACGTATACTTGTACAAAATTGCGAAAATATATACTTATGAACATATACATATAATTTGTTTTGTTATATATATGTCTAGTAAATTATGTACTTTCTTTCTACTATCATTTGATTTTCAAACTAGAGTATTATTTTTTTCGAGCAAACTAAAGTAAAGACTATAATTCGTCAAAAAAGTGTTAAGAGTTTGACAAAAAATAGTGTTAGATTCTTTAGGATTTCAAATTAAAAAAGTTCGTTTCCAAATTGAATTCCAAAAGTGCTAACCAAAACTGATAGAAACTAAAATTAAAATTCCAAGTAATTAATTTATTATCAAATTACAAGCCCCACCAACTAATTTCCTAACAACAACCCATAATCGGTCCACATATAAGTATATATAACCCATTCAACTTCCTCCACATTTCCACGTACACATAACCCATAGACTGTACACATCATCTAATAACAAAGTGGACACAAAAAACATACTTTAAAAATTCAAATCAACTAAAAGTAAGCACACAATCTTCTTAGACCATTAACTTAATCAATTAACAAATCTTCAAAACATTAAAAACACTAATTAATATAACCCTCATCAAAAGACTTGGCATAGTATTGATCTATCTCGGAGACACTCCTATTGATCAAGTTCACCATCAAACCATGTTTCATGTACATTGTGAGTGCCAACTTCGGCTCCACCTTGTGACCATTCACCACCTTCACCTTGTACCGATAAACTATTGCGGCCGCCGTAGATTTCATCTGATAATAGGCAAAATCTTTGCCAAGACAAAGGCGTGGACCACCGTTAAAGGCTGTGAATTTGTAGGCCGACTCACTCATGAACCGTCCGTCTCTTAGCCACCTCTCTGGCCTAAACTCAAGACAGTCTTTTCCCCAAATAGCTTCCATACGACCCATTGCGTAAATCGCGTATATAACTTTGTCTCCCTTCTTCAACATAGTTCCATCAGGAAATACGTCGTCTTCTTGAACCTAAATAAACATAACAAACTAATAAATTTCAGTAACTCGATAGTATCATAAAAAATTAATATGAATGAGTTGGTGGTCAGATATTTCATAGGGAAACACCAAAACAGACATTCTTATTGGTTACCAAGAAGTCAAAATGGTTGTTATTATTTCTTTCTTTTTTTGAAGAAATGATTTTTTAAGATACTTGTATATTAATTAGGTGTCTTCCCAAGAACTTCTACATTAACTTATTCTGGTTACTGATTAGGTCACCTGTATTAGAAACCAACCCGAAATAGGATTTTAATTAAAATTTATCGTTGAAAGGCTGTTTTTTTTCCAGTTTATACGATCCTATGTTACCAAGGCTACTATATCTTTATAAAAAAAATACTATAACCAGAAAGTTGTTTCTATATTTAATTGTTAGAAATTTAATCAAATTGGGTTTCTTGGAAAGCAATTAAAAAAAAAAATAGGTTAAAAACAGGGCACATTTAGCTAAAACTTACTACTGTACCTCTTTGTGATCCACGGGAACTGAAGGATACAATCTAAGAGCTTCAGACAAAGCAGCTTGTAGATAATCCATCTTCTTGATCTCTTCTGGTCCAAACACAGGTTCATAATCACTCTTCTCTGCATTTCCATGGTCATCTCTCTGCCTCAGAATCTTACACATCTCCACCATGATCTTCTCTTCGACCTCTGGGTTCTTCTCTAGCAACCAGAAAAACCAGCTCAAAGCCACAGAAGAAGTATCTCTCCCAGCAAGTATGAAGTTCACACAGATATCACGAAGAAACTTGTCTGAAAAACTCTCTCCCTTCTCATCTCTCAGACCCATAAACACAGTTAAGAGATCCGATCTTTTTGTAGTTTCGCCCTCAAGAGACAGTTCTTTCTTCCTCGTCCTGATAACTTCATCAGCGAAATCATCCACACCCTTTATTGATTCCTTAAGCTTCTTCTCTGTTCCTATATCAAGATACCTCATGAACTTCCACACGCAAGTAGGCATGACGAATCTCACAACCGCAGCTTCAGTCGCATCCTCAAAGGCTTTCGCAAAAGGAATCACTGGTTGATCTGGACCGAGACATCCTGGATCGACTCCAAAAGCAATCATACATACGTTATCAAACGTTAGCCTCAACAAGACGTCTTGTAGATCGATAGGAGATGAGCTCTTAACCGATGTCTCAAGAACAGGTAAGAGCCTCTTGTGCACGAGCTCAAACAAAGATTGAGTGGTTAATTGTCTGAATTTGGCTGAATGAAACTCAATGCTCGCTGTTTTCCTCTGCCTCTGCCAAGTTTCATCATCCGCGTTGAATATTCCATCTCCTAGGAGGTCTCGGAGATTGTCTCGAAAGTAAGAACCTTTAGGGAAGACAGAAAACCGGTTCTTAAGGAGATGCTCAACGTTTCTTGGGTCACAAGTGATAGTGCTGTTGAGGCTGCTAAACCAGGGACCTCTGAATTGGAAAGTTCCGTTCTGGAGACATAGAACATCGGATAGCCACTCGTATATGTTTCCTCTGAGGCCAAAAGCTAGAGAAGGAAGCATCCCAAGAAACGGCCACACGGGAAGACCTTGGTATTTCTTCTGACGCAAGGCATGTATTGCGACAAAGACGAAAATTGCAATAAGGAGCTCAAGAATCTGAACATCTCTCAAGAGAAACAGCCTCCGTGAAACCAGAGGGTCACTGGAGGAAGAAGAAGAGAAGAAAACGTCATTGAAAGTGAGATTGTAAGAAGAATTGAAATTCATTGTGACAAAGAGAAGAGAGAGCGATGAATCTCAGAAATGAAGAATTGAGAGAGATTAATAAGAATGGAAGTCGTTAGTTAGCTAGTGGGTGAAGAATGTTGCATGAGTTTCTTGTTGGGGACAAAAACTTTGGCTATCAGGAGAAATTGGTTTGATTTGGTGAGCAGACAAAAACTGTGAACTTTATATTCAAGTGGCTCTTGGTTCTCGTGTATATATATTATTATGTTACTTTTCTTTCACTATAAGTAGGGTTCTTTTGGGGGTTTTGCTTCTGGTTTTGGGAATTTCAAAGGTCGAATCTTTTTTGGGGTTAGATTGTGTTTTTGACCAAAATTGTGAAATAGTTTAGGAAAGGAAATGAGAGGTTGTTGGCGATGGGTAACCTAAGTTAATAATACAATTTCTCTCCATTCTATATTTAGTTTTTTTGCTTCCGTCCACATTTGCTTTATATTTTTATGAGGGAATTTATGAATCGTATATTCCCAATAAACCAAATAAATTGTAGGTATCTAATACCTATAGTATATAAAATGATAATTCGTTGTTGGGTGTCTGTCATCTTATCGATTTTGAAATTTTCATAATGGGATAATAAGGGTAGATGGCTAAATTTTGACGTAGGTAATATGAATTGGAAGATTTATTTGCAAGATAATCAAAAGGTATAATTGATGAATATATCTGTGAATTTTTTTAAGCATTTGTAATTTGCAATATACTAATTTGTGGCAAGACCGTTGGCTTTTTCGCTTCTTTTTTCGTGAAATGAGCTCATGTTGTTGATTACTTTTTCATTTGTGCAGTAATTGTTTGTTTAGTAAAATTTGGTATTTTGTGTTATTCGTTGTATCTCTATGTTCGGTAAGAAAAAACTAAAAAATGTCATAAAATTTAAAATATTATGAGGATTGTCCTAAGTTTGGAATGGTAAGCTCTTTTTTAGAGATTTTGAAAACTGGCCTAGGTTTGGATTGCTAGTGGCAACAACTATAAGTATTTGAGATCTTTTAAGTTGAGGAAACCACACAAATATTTGAGCTTTGTGGTTTGGAATCTAAGTTTCTTTTAAGGTCTCTACTTGTAGAGTTTTCGATTGAGTTTTCTTTCCGTTTTCTGTTTGTGTTGTAATTTTTGGTGGTTTATGTAGTTTTTGGTCTTTCATATTTTTTGTACTATCTTTCTGTCAAAATTTGCAAAAATTGTATAAATACTTAGTATTGATACAAAAAAAACTTAGAATATATATTAGAATAGAAAATTGGTACATAAATAATAGCATGAATAACATAATTTACGTACAAAGGACGTGGCATTGGCCGCTCAACAGTTCTAAAGTTAACTAACTATAATTCACATTCATATACGTAAGAAAGTTAGCAAAACGCCTAAACGGAAGAGAAAAGACAAAATATATAGAGGCCCTAGAAGCTCTATTTTAGGCCCATTAATAAGAAATGGGCCCAACCATGGTGCTGGAGCCTGCCCATGGAGGTGTGCTACCGAGTAAGTAAAGTACTAGATGCAGTCTTCTTCATCAATGGAGGTTTTTGATTCGCCCCAAGCTCTCGCGATTCCTGATGTTCTTCAGTAATTTCTTGCAATCCTTATAAACAAAGAGCGTGGAGAATCGTTTCAGAGGAAAGAAAACTAAAAATGGCGACTCTTTTCAACAAATTTCAGCAGGTTAATGAATCTCTTGCTTCTGTGTTTGATCTCTTACTGGGTGTGAAGAAAGTTTGAATTTTTTGTTCGGATTTAGTCTTTTCGATTTGCACCAATAGAATTAAGATTAGAAGAATTGAAATTAGGCTGAAGGGGAATCGTAAAGTTTCGTTTTTTATTGATAAATTTCTAATGAAGTTGCTCATTTGATAAACTTTGCATTTGCAGGCTGTTGGAGTTCTTGCCAAGAGTACCACATTTGCTAAGAACCCAAGGCAACTGCAGTTTGAAGCAGACGTTAACAAACTCTTTATGTATACAAGGTTGGTTTTTTTTGTCTCAGAAGAATCAAAGTCTGATTTCTAATATGGATTTGTGAACCATCACACACGATAGTCTTTAGTTTAGCTCTAGTTTTTTTCCTTCTAAGTTATTAATTCTTGTATATACATCCACTATTTGTGCTCATGAAAACTTGTTGTGTTTAGCTATAACCGGTTGGGACGAGAAGCTGAGGAGACTGATGCAGAGGAGATCATTGAGATGGCTGGTAAAGCCACTTTATCTGAGCAGCAGAAGCAAGTTCAAGAGAACATTCACTACCAAGTTGAAAAATTCTGCTCTTTGATGGATGGAATCCTTCTTCCTGATGTTAGGAGGAACGAGTCGGGGTCACAATCAACAAGCCCTCGTCCTCCTCGTAGAAGTGGTCTTACTTTCGCCATTGGTAGTAATAATGCTTTTCCACATGCAGATCAGCCCCGTAAGTGTTTTACTTTACTTGAATCGATTTGTGAACTTATTACTCAGTATTTTTCTTTCAGCTTAATTAGTATTCTCACTGATTCTTCTTCAGCACAGTTGTTCCCGAGACAAAGCCTTTGAAACTCAATGACGTCTCACAGAGATTAATGGATCAAATGGGTTACACCCTCGAGACCAAACCGTCTGTAATACCTCACAAAGACGCTGGTCAAGGTTGTTTTATCAAAGGCGAGGCAGATGTTGGAACCGTCTTAGCCTTTTACCCTGGAGTTATTTACTCTCCTGCTTTCTACAAGTACATACCCGGGTACCCGAAGGTTGATTCACAGAACTCATATCTCATCACCAGGTATGATGGGACTGTAATAAATGCTCAACCTTGGGGTCTTGGGGGAGAATCAAGGGAAGCATGGAACGGGTCCTACACACCTGCGGTCAAAGCAAACACCAAAACCGCAGAAAACGGGTCAGACAGGTTATGGAAAGCGTTGAGCAAGCCTCTCGAAGGTTCGGGTAAAGGAAAAGAGGTTCTTGAGAGGAGAAATCCGTTGGCTTTTGGTCACTTAGCTAACCACCCAGCGAAAGAGATGACTCCAAACGTTATGATATGTCCTTATGACTTCCCTTTGATGGCGAAAGATCTGCGGCCTTACATTCCGAATATATCTTTTGGGGATTCTGGAGAAATAAAGATGAAAAGATTTGGAAGTTTCTGGTTTAAGACAGGGAGTAAAAACGGGTTAGAAGCTCCGGTTCTGAAGACACTGGTCTTGGTGGCAACGAGGTCGTTGTGTAATGAGGAACTTTTGCTGAATTACAGGCTGAGCAACTCTAAGAGACGACCAGATTGGTATACTCCGGTTAACGAGGAGGAAGATAGGAGAAGATGGAGCTAAATTTCTCTTTTATGTTTTAATGAAACTTGAAAGGCTCTGTTTCAAAACATGCTCCTCGGTTTTCTTTAGACTATTAGCGGGACGTCGTTTCGCTGATTGTGTCACTATTTTTGTTTTTCGATTATTTTTGGAAGACATTTTATTCTAATATTTTATGTTGTTCTGTTGTTACATACTATGGACGAAGAGCAACACACGACTCTGTGATGAAACCAGTGCTGCAACTGTAATAGGGAAATTACGTAATGCCAATGCAATTATAGAGTTCTCAATGGATGGTTGGAATGGAACAATGGTGATGATCTGTGTTGTTGAATGTGATAAATGACTTAATGATGGATTTGGTTTTGTAGTCAAAATTATTGAATTGAAGACGTTCAAAAGTTATCGGAAAATATGACTACCGAATAATTACCACAAAAGGAATAGCGAATTCAATAAAGTAGACATAAAATGCACAACTTCAACATAAACGATTATATGAAAACTATAATTGTATAATCTTATAACTCTATTATCTATAATCATTGTGAGTATATCAAATGTTGTTTAAACTCACTCTTGAACTATTTGATAACTTAAACATGTAATAATTATCTACGCAAAAAAAAGACATAGTAATTGAAAAAAAAGAGAGTAAATGTTTACATGTTTATGATCTTCGTAGAGAATCTTAGCTAGTTTCTTTTAAAACACGTTAGTCATATAATAATGCAAACAAAAAAATTTATAAATTTTTTGTTTGTAAACATTTCATATTGATCACACTGTAACATAAATGCCTCGTGACTTCTTAATGTATATAGGTATAATAGGAGAGTACATGTAGATGTAGATATACACTTCTATGACGTATATAAACAGAAACTGAATCTTTTTATTACGCAATCAAAGCCGTAACATTCTGTTTTGTTATATGACAGGTATAATTTACTTTGCACATACATCACAATTCACACATTATATTATATAAAAATATTTATGTAGATCGGTCGTTGCTAATTTCAAGGGGGAGGAACATGAAAGATTGAGAGAGAGAGAAGTAAAACAGTGTTTGGTCAAATCTCTCTTAAGAAATAATCTTATGAAATGAACCGTCACTTTCTTTGCTCTGCTCTGCTTTTTATTTGGATCCTTCTATTCCAATTCATTGACCAATCACTTCATTATCTCTAATTCTCTAACATTTTTTTTATATTATCCTTTTGATTTATATATCAAATTATTTCAATCATGATACAAAAACGATATTGGAGACATAGCACAAGTTGCGTCTGTCTGTACGTATTTTCTATTTATCTAGTATAGTCTAACAAAAAGAGAAATTGCCCATAAAAAGGGAAACTCAATTTCTAACAAACCTTTCTATTTTTATAAAGAGAATTTGCTACTATTATTACTGATATAAAAAGAAATAAAATTTCTTGCTTTCTATCATATTTGATATTTTTTGATGTCTTCGTCTTAAGGAAATGGTTACAAAGACAAGTATAATCATATAATTCAAATAGAAAACGATATTAAAGACAGATCACAAATTGCGTGTGTAGATATTTCACCAAGTGTTAACAAAAAGAGAAATTCATATAAAAAAAAATATTTATAAAACTGCAACTATTAATTTATTCAAACTAATTAAAAAGAAAGAGAAAAATCTTCCTATAAAAAGAAATGAATCTTTCTTTGTAATCAGAAAGAAATAAAATTCTTTTTACTTTTCCAGAATTTGATTTTTCTCATGTGTCTTATCTTATGAATATGGTTACCACCCAGTGAGACTACAGAGTGTTCTTATCTGTCTCTGAATCCCATTCTCTCTCTCACACAACATTATATAAGCTTACACAGTCACTTCACAATTTCCACAAATTCGATATATTAAACTATAATAAACTAAAAAGAAATGGGTTCTCATAGTGTTGAGTTCTCTGTTCTTGTCCTATTTCTTGTGTCCTTTCTTCTTGGCTCAACATCAGCAGAAAAGCTGTGCAGTGACAACGACGGCGACAACGGTTGTTTCCGGTCTAGGGTTTTGGCAGCGCAACGAGCTGATCGAGTGAAAGAGCTTCCGGGACAGCCGCCAGTGAAATTCCGGCAATACGCCGGTTATGTGACGGTTAATGAAACACATGGAAGAGCATTGTTCTATTGGTTCTTTGAAGCCACTCAGAATCCAAGCAAAAAACCTGTCCTCCTTTGGCTCAATGGAGGTAAGTTAAACTAACTCACATCCACTCATTTTTCTTCTATTACGTCTCATAGTTAAAAGATTAAAACCCACCAATAAAATAAGGTGTATCATGCTTTGTGTGCATTTCATCTACTTGATATTGATTTCGTAATAGATATTTGATCCTTGCGCAATCTTTATATTCGAATTTTGAAACTTTCATGAGTTGGGTTAGAAAAACAATTCCATTTAACAACATTACACGTAAAATAACAAAAAATTAACGTACGTATACTATATAAATAATATAATACAGCTGAAATAATTTTTAACGTGGATTAAAATAAACCATAAATAAATAGGTATGTATGTATCAGTCATTTGTATGCATGGAGACAAAAAAAGGTAACTTGGGGAGAATATTAGGTGAAGCTTCCTAATAGTAAGACGTATCTCATTTGGCACCATGTCAAAATCAATGAAACGTATGTGGTTAGTAGTTATCATCATCACCATCATGATGAGTTTTGGTTGTGATTGGTTAAACTTTAAAGTAATTTTGGAAGCTTGTAATGATTCCACATGCTTGTTAGTTGTTACATGATCCTATATATGCTAGCTTTTATTCTCTTGTAGACTCATTTGCTATATATTTAAATTTACAATCCACATATCTCAACGTTCCATCATGCTTTGCTTTTAGATGGTTTTTTCTTTTAGATGTTTATGGTTTCTTACACATTGTTAATAGAAAAATACTTTATTTTTAAGTCATTTTATTCATAAAGAGCTAAACAACGTAAAAATCCAAATTTTGATGAAAATAGTCATAAAACAATAAAATCTTTGATAGATTATTGTAAGTCTTTTTGTTCAGCATAACACGCTTGGAAAATATTTTGGTGAAAGATTAAAGATAATTAGTTTGGTGGAAGATTAACCATATGCTTATATTTTATTACATATTAATTGAATTCATATGCATGTGATGGATATTAAAATTATTACCTCCACATATTTAGGCTTTAATAGGCTCCCGTGGGCTCATTGCGCCCTTTACTTTAATATGAAGGCACAGTAATTATTGACACAAAAGTTATGCATCTATCTATTATCATCATATCAAGAAAAGTCAATTCCATGAAACTTAAACGGTCCTTCGGTCCATAATTCATTATGATTCCAAACATTACACATGGTCCATGCACGTATATGCACGCCCTAAAAGTTTTCTCAAGTTTGTTTTTATTCGTGTGTTTCTTGATAAAGGCAAGTTTATCATTATAAGCAACAAAACCCTTAAATTAAATGGACCCTATGCAATAATAGTGAATAAAAAGTAACATAATGTAGAGTCAAATTAAAGGAGTAGGCCTATATCACCTAAGTTTAAATTTGGTGGTACTTCCAAATAATGTACATAGTAAAATGTATTTAGTTATAGTATATTGAGATTTCAATGGTGAAAAATGTGAATATAGGACCGGGATGTTCATCAATCGGATTCGGAGCTGCAGAAGAACTGGGACCATTCTTCCCACAAAACTCGAGTCAGCCTAAACTCAAGCTAAATCCATACAGCTGGAACAAAGGTATGGGTATACATAACTTTCTAAATATTCAAATATTATCTCTCTTTCTATCAATAATGTAACTGAATTAATGTTTTTGAAATGTGATTTACATAGCGGCGAATTTGTTATTCTTGGAATCGCCGGTTGGAGTTGGATTCTCCTATACTAACACAAGCCGTGATATAAAACAACTCGGCGACACTGTCACAGGTTCGGTTTGTTATATATAACATTAGTTTTATTAATGAAATATTAGTTTTGTTTGTAAGTTAATAATTAAAGTTTGTGTATGATGAACAGCGAGAGACTCGTACAACTTCCTTGTCAACTGGTTCAAGAGATTTCCCCAGTACAAGTCACACGACTTCTACATTGCCGGAGAAAGCTACGCCGGTAAATTATTATTATTATAAGTTAGAAATACACGACGTCGTTTCTACATGTGATTATTACAAAACCAAAAAACAAAACATTGAATATGTATGATTTGCGTGGAATTATTAGGCCATTACGTCCCACAACTTTCGGAGCTCATCTACAAAGAAAACAAGATTGCGTCCAAGAAAGATTTCATTAATCTCAAGGGTTTAATGGTCAGAGATTTTCTTAAATCAATCCAATAATTATTAGTTTCACTTGCACTATATCTAGTGTTTTGATGAAGACTTTGAATTGTATATATATACAGATAGGAAACGCGTTATTGGATGACGAAACGGATCAAAAGGGGATGATAGAATATGCATGGGATCACGCGGTGATATCAGATGCATTGTACGAGAAAGTGAACAAAAACTGCGATTTCAAACAAAAACTTGTGACCAAGGAATGCAACGACGCTTTAGATGAGTATTTTGATGTATACAAGATCCTTGACATGTACAGTCTGTACGCTCCAAAGTGTGTCCCCACCTCCACGAACTCCTCTACTTCTCATTCAGTCGCCGGAAACCGCCCCCTACCCGCATTCCGAAGCATTCTACGACCCCGTCTCATCTCTCACAATGTAAGTAATTCGTCTTTTTAATCACTTAGAAAAAATTCTTTCGTAACCAATTTGACTAACCGGTTATAATTGATTATATACAGGAAGGATGGAGGAGGATGGCCGCCGGGTACGATCCATGTGCATCAGAGTATACAGAAAAATATATGAACAGAAAAGATGTTCAGGAGGCACTTCACGCTAATGTCACCAACATCTCTTACCCTTGGACTCATTGCAGGTATTATTACGACGTTCAATCTTATTTTCGGTTAGGTTTTCCAGATTTTGTTTTTCATGAAATATAAAAAGCACATATAGTTTGGTTTGGTCTTTTTTAGCAATATATGTTAACGTTTTAGGATTCTAAGGTATATATTGAGGAAGCAGTTTTTTTTTTCCGGTTGTTTGGTTATGGTTTGTTCGAATATAGGCAAAGGAAATTGAATCAGTTTATGAATTGTCACATGCACCTACATATTAATACTCTTACTATCATAGTTTAACCAAAAGCGTGTGTGGTAAATGATTGATAGATAGGAACTTAAACCATATGCATGGTTTACTATGTGCAGTGACACTGTCTCATTCTGGTCTGACGCTCCCGCTTCTATGCTTCCAACCTTAAGAACACTTGTTTCAGCGGGATTACGCGTATGGGTTTTCAGGTATAACACCTAATCCTTGGCATTTTTATGTAAGAATTAACTGAAAACGAGCGATAACCGTTTTAAATTGTTTGGTAAACTTAATAGTGGGGATACAGACGGGCGAATCCCCGTGACCGCAACCAGATACTCACTAAAGAAGCTAGGTCTTAAGATAGTCCAAGACTGGACACCTTGGTACACCAAACTACAGGTTAATTTGGTTCCAAGTTACAAACTTTAACTTTTCTTCCAAGTAAGTGTGTGATTGACTCTAAAGATATATATATATATATATAT
>Ga0041059_1000866_pt1 | contig 23919 bp, 21 predicted proteins | sample AraColnosormetaG_FD_56232 | JGI IMG/M metagenome (GOLD analysis project Ga0041059, IMG submission 56232) | Arabidopsis roots microbial communities from North Carolina, USA - Col MF nosort | ecosystem: Host-associated > Plants > Roots > Unclassified | place: USA: North Carolina | collected... | reverse complement strand
ATGAACAGCAGATATAATCGAATTTATCTGAATCAACAAAACAAAACAAAACTTATTATCCCAAAAAAAAAAAAACAGACAAAGCATGAACAATCTATGTCTGAAAGCGAAACAGCGAAACCTAATTGTAAATTCTCAGACAAGATTAAGAAACTGAGCTGCGGAAACAAAAACGACCAAGGAGATCGAAAATCGGACAACGTTGTACAGATCGAACCACATTTGTCGGGATTTTGTTAAAAAAAGATAAATTACAGATTAAAGATTTCAAATTTCTTACGATTTCTCTAGCTCTGATTTCTCCTGGAACTCGTCAAATACATTCTCTCTCTTTCGCTCAGGGCAAATGCGAAAATCCCCTTCTTTTTTTTTTACTTCTATCTCTCGAGGAATTTATTTTTGTTTCCCTTAATAAAATTTTATTTGTTTTGTTTTGTTTTGTCAACATCGATTTACTTTTTGACGAATATACAAATACGTTTCTTTTTTTTTGGACGAATAGAATGTCAAATAGATTCGCCTTTTTATTGGCGTGTCGCTTTATTTAGAACTTTTTGACTTTTTGATATATTTAGAGAAAGATGAAGAAAAACTAAACATTGTGAAAATGATATGAAAGCACTTAATAGTTATCCAAAACTCTTTAGTTAAGAGTCTTTAATCTTAAAAAGACTTGGAAGAGTTGACGTTGGTTGATAGTAAAGACTACCGAGTTGGCGAGTTACCTAGTTTTAGAAAAAAAAACATGTATAAACTTGAATGAGACTAGCTAGTTTTGCGTTTGTTGATGCTCTCATAATCAGTTTTTCTTTCTTTGAGACGTCTACTAAAGATTTTTACGATCAATTGGAATGGTTTGCAAAATTATCCATATAACTAACAATTAATCAAGTCCAACTGATTTACAATAATTCACGATTAATTAGTGTTGTTGGGATAATTTATTTAGTCCAAATTCGATAATATTTTCAATATCAAAAAATATACAAATTCATATATTAATGGTTTTCAAGCATATTTTGCCATTTGTGGTTTAAAAGTTTTTGTTTTACAGATTATTTGGAAAAAAGTATTTAAAACGAAGCAGCTGAAGAATTTTCAAGATCACGTATGAGAAAATCAATAATCATTAGAAGAATTCCTTATCAACGAATTGGAAGATTTGATGTCATTGCAAAGCTTGAAGGCTTTGGTGAAAACACATCAATCTTACTTGTCCCTTACAACAGATAGAAAGATGTGTTTTAATAAATAAATGCAAACAGAGACTTTTCATAAGGATCACATTACGGAATCATTCACCATGGTCCATGTCAAATCCAAAACAATTACATAACAGTTTGTTCTCCTTATCTTTTGTAGTAAGCCGACACATTCCACAGTTTTAGACAATAACTGTTTCTTCAGCTTCTTATGTATATTGCCACAATAAATCAATGAATATATCGTAAATATCATTGTTTAGTACGTAAGTCAATGAGAGTACTTGCAGCCTAATCATCCAAAAGCAACTTGCAAATGAAATGTGCTCCCCACTCTTTGAAACCTTCAATATAAAGAACATCAATGATTATAGAACAAGCAAACAAAAAAAGTTTCAAGCTTTCAGACAAAAACAAAATGAAGACTAATTTTGTTATTCTACTTCTTCTCCTCTGTGTTTTTGCGATCAGCCCTAGTCAACAAGAAGAGATCAATCAACATAATCCAGGGATATATCATCAAAAGCTGCTATACAAGGTCCAACAATGGAGAACATCTTTGAAAGAATCAAATTCTGTAGAACTCAAGCTATCTTTAGCAGCCATTGTGGCTGGAGTGTTATACTTCCTTGCTGCCTTAATCTCGAGCGCATGTGGAATCGGCAGTGGAGGTTTATTCATTCCAATCACGACTCTAGTTTCACGGCTAGACTTGAAAACAGGTTCAAGCTTCTATAGTATACGAAATAGATGTTAAATCTTATCTATAATGTTTCAATTCTAAGTGGTAACATGCACACGTTTTAGAATCTATATAGTGGATATTTTCTCAATCAAGATTTAATTTTATGCATTTTATTGACTAATCTTTTAAAAACCAATTATGCAATCCGCATTTGCTTGATAGATTTGATTAAATTATATTTAATTAAAATAAAATGAAAATGTAAAATCGATAAAAAACATACCGTAGAAAATTTGCGCACATCCAATAAGAAAATAGTGTGTATCACTGTATCCTTTTCTATATTTGAATGTCCCAAACTGAAGTTTGTATTCTTTCACTTGAATTGACTTGACTTACTTATTACGTGGTATATACATATATGAGTCTTCAACCATAAACATATCATTCGATGATGGGTGTTTTCTACGATCTACACTTGGCCTATCATAAACAATAGCAATCACTTACATGTGCCACAAAAACTTCTGACTCATTCACATACATATCTTGTTGAATTCTTATAACCATGGATGTATTTGCATTGAACTCACACTCTCAAATTTCTTTGGAGTTTAATTCATTTGCTTCTCTTTTTCTTTCTTTTTTAAATGTTATTTGCAATGAAAGGGAAGCGTTTCTTGGGCCAATACTTGATATGGGTGATATTATTGTTGGGGCAGCTCCATGAATGCAAAAGCTGCATTGAGAAAGAAAGAGTAGCTTTGTTGGATTTTAAGAAATATTGGATGTCCATTACGCAAGAATCGGACTTGGACTATGTTTTCCCTACTTGGAATAATGACACAAAGAGCGATTGTTGCCAGTGGGAGAGCATTATGTGCAATCCTACAAGTGGGCGGCTTATCAGGCTTCACGTTGGTGCTTCGAATTTAAAAGAGAATTCTCTACTAAATATTTCTTTACTGCATCCCTTTGAAGAGGTTCGAAGTCTAGAATTATCAGCTGGGCTCAATGGCTTCGTTGATAATGTTGAAGGTATATATATATACTAGGGTTTTTACATTCTAGACTATATACTGAAACAACTTTCTCTAATGCTTTAATTGCATATTCCCCTGCATCATATCAAAAGGTTATAGTATATGGCTCATTTCTAGCACAAAATTACATCCATTAGTCAATCTTCTTCCTGAACTCTGTGTGGCTCTTAATACTATTTTGTTATAATATATACCTGAAATCACTGAATTAAGTGAATAGGGTAGACTACTTATTTTTCATTTCTCATATACTCTATTTATCCGCTTTTTGTTTGTAGGTTATAAAAGCTTAAGGAAATTAAAAAATTTGGAGATTCTGGATCTCTCTTATAATAATAGATTCAACAACAACATACTTCCATTTATTAATGCTGCTACGTCACTTACAAGCCTTTCTCTTCAAAATAACTCCATGGAAGGCCCTTTCCCTTTTGAAGGTGTGTTTCCAAAGGCTACAATTTGCTATCTCTTTCTTTTAGTTGTAATCACTAATTCTTATATTTTCTTTCAGAAATAAAAGACTTGACAAACTTGAAACTATTGGATCTTAGTAGAAACATACTAAAAGGCCCCATGCAAGGTAGCATCTACGTCAATCACCACTATCTATAAATAGATTAAATTTTGTACATAACTGTTGAATTGGTTTTTTATCCATTTCTGTCATATCTATAAGGTGTTTGCTTTTGTATCTCTTTGTTTTGGGGCAGGGTTGACTCATCTGAAAAAGCTAAAAGCTTTGGATCTAAGTAACAATGTTTTTTCGAGCATAATGGAATTGCAAGGCAAGCTTTCTTTTTAATCTTTCTTTATGCATAAGAAATGTCTCATGAACTATTATTCTCTTATTATTCTCAACATTTTGTTGTTTTCCAAACTATCTTTTTTTTGCAGTAGTTTGTGAAATGAAGAATTTGTGGGAGCTTGATCTTCGTGAAAATAAATTTGTAGGTCAGCTTCCTCTTTGTTTAGGTAGATTAAACAAGCTAAGGGTTCTTGATTTGTCATCCAACCAGCTAAATGGAAATCTACCATCTACTTTCAACAGACTCGAGTCCCTTGAATATCTATCATTATTAGATAACAACTTCACCGGCTTCTTCTCATTTGATCCACTCGCCAACCTCACAAAGCTTAAGGTGTTCAAACTTTCATCAACATCAGATATGTTGCAAATCAAGACAGAGAGTGAGCCAAAATATCAATTTCAACTAAGTGTTGTTGTAATAAGAGTTTGCAGCTTGGAGAAAATCCCTTCCTTTCTGGTTGTTGGCAAACAATCCGGAACTTAAAGTATTACAGTTGCAGGATAATTTATTTACCATCTTCCAGATGCCTGCTACAATAGTGCATGAGTTGCAGTTCTTGGATTTTTCAGTGAATGATATTAGTGGACTGCTCCCTGATAATATCGGTTATGCGCTTCCGAATCTGTTACGAATGAACGGCTCAAGAAATGGGTTTCAAGGGCATTTACCATCTTCTATGGGTGAGATGGTAAACATTACATCCCTTGATCTATCTTATAATAACTTCTCCGGGAAGCTACCTAGACGCTTTGTCACTGGTTGTTTTTCACTAAAACACTTGAAGCTCTCCCACAACAATTTTAGTGGCCATTTTCTTCCAAGAGAAACAAGCTTTACTTCCCTGGAAGAGTTGAGAGTTGATAGCAACTCATTCACTGGGAAGATCGGAGTTGGTTTGCTTAGCTCCAACACTACGTTATCAGTTCTTGACATGTCCAACAATTTTCTAACGGGTGATATTCCAAGCTGGATGTCTAACTTATCTGGTTTAACTATCTTGTCGATATCAAACAATTTTTTAGAAGGTACGATACCACCATCTTTGCTAGCCATTGGCTTTCTTTCTCTCATCGACCTATCGGGAAACTTATTATCTGGATCCTTACCGTCACGTGTTGGTGGGGAGTTTGGGATAAAATTGTTCCTACACGACAACATGCTCACGGGGCCGATTCCAGACACGTTGTTGGAAAAGGTCCAAATACTTGATTTACGGTACAATCAACTTTCTGGGAGTATTCCACAATTTGTCAATACCGAGAGCATATATATTCTTTTAATGAAGGGAAACAACTTAACAGGATCTATGTCAAGGCAGCTCTGTGATTTGAGAAATATCAGACTTTTAGATCTTTCAGATAACAAGCTCAATGGCTTCATACCTTCATGTCTATATAATTTATCATTTGGACCAGAGGATACAAATTCATATGTAGGTACAGCCATAACGAAGATTACTCCGTTCAAGTTTTACGAATCCACATTTGTGGTAGAGGATTTTGTGGTAATATCCTCTAGTTTTCAAGAAATTGAAATCAAATTTTCAATGAAGCGAAGGTATGATTCTTATTTTGGAGCAACTGAATTCAACAATGACGTACTTGATTATATGTATGGAATGGACCTATCAAGCAATGAGTTAAGTGGGGTTATCCCAGCAGAGCTTGGAAGTCTCTCAAAGCTACGAGTCATGAATTTATCTTGCAACTTCTTGTCCAGTTCAATACCATCTAGCTTCTCCAATCTCAAGGATATTGAGAGCCTTGACCTTTCGCATAACATGTTACAAGGAAGTATTCCTCAACAACTAACCAACCTTTCTTCTCTTGTTGTCTTTGATGTGTCTTACAATAATTTATCCGGAATCATTCCCCAAGGAAGGCAGTTTAATACCTTTGACGAGAAAAGCTACTTGGGAAATCCTCTTCTTTGTGGACCACCGACCAATAGAAGTTGTGATGCTAAGAAGACCTCAGATGAATCAGAAAATGGAGGAGAAGAAGAAGATGATGAAGCTCCTGTTGATATGTTGGCCTTCTATTTTAGTAGTGCTTCGACTTATGTAACTACATTGATAGGCATTTTTATACTTATGTGCTTTGATTGTCCTTTGCGTCGAGCATGGCTCCGCATTGTCGATGCTTCCATCGCCTCAGTCAAAAGTATGTTGCCTTAAAATCATTTCACTTCAGTTTTTACGTACCATTGTGTTTCTATAACTATATTGCTTTGGATTTTACCTGACATGGTTAATAATAATGTGTGCTTTGGATTTTACCATACACGGTAATGAGTCGTATGGAAGAATTATTGTGTACGATCGATAGTTTTTTTTGACAGATTTATTCTTTTAGTGATAGAGAAAAAAGTAAGTAACAATTTTTTTTTAAGAGATATATATTTGGTAACGACAGAGCTGTTTCTTTCAATGGATTTATTTTTCATAGCGACATAGTTAATGTAACAAATTAATGACTAAAGTAGCACAACATTGACTCTAGACTTATTCTACGTCCTAGTAAATTTGTTAATTAATGGAATCAACTTTTAGAAATAGTTGTGACATAGTAAGTCCGTATTGGCTGTGATAGACTTGAGTCTGATTGAAATGGGAAAACGTTGATATGAAAGTGGTGACAAACTTAATATCACCAAACTAAATTACTAACTCTCTCATAACTATGAATATAACTGTCACAATTACAAGTATAACTCTATCATAACTCATAACTATATATGGTTAAATGAGTATGTAACTAACTATAGTTCACAAGGGTAATATATATAGTAAATTCTTGATTGCTAGATGCAGGAGGGTAAACTTGAACTTTGTTGTGGTATCTAGATACTTTCGGACAAATAACGTATAGGTGATGAAACAAAGTGCATATCTTATTGTACAGTTTTAGACTTTAATTTGGATAACCCTACTCATTGCCAAGGTTATTATCGTTTAGGGATATGATTTTGCAAAGATAATTCTCCCAATAGAAACTTAGGAACTTGCCGAGTTCTAAATTTCTAATGAAGAAAACCATATCTCATAAAATTTAAGAATTTGTGGCTTATTGTGTTAAGTTACTAAATCCTAGAGATGAATGCTTAGTTTGGTAATAAAAACCAAGAAAATCTCATTACGTCACTTTGAGACCACAACTAAACCCGTTTGAACAAAGTGGGTAAAGTAAATCCGGCCCAATAAAGCCCATTTATTTCCAAGAGAATAATAATTAGAAACCGGAGAGACTTCACGGATAGGGTAAAAAAGAACTCAGAGGTTAATCGGAAAAATAAATATTTGGGGTGAAGAGAAGCTTCTTCTGCTCAATCATGTCTAACAACTTTGGTGACAGCTAAAGAAAAACTAAGTTAGAAGAATATTTAGATAACCTTCAAGCTCGAGACCACTCGGATCTCTCTCTAATCGCCGATCGGAATCCGCCATGGGAGTACCGGCGTTCTACAGATGGCTCGCTGACCGATACCCGAAGTCAATTAGTGACGTCGTTGAAGAAGAACCTACCGATGGAGGTCGTGGTGACCTTATTCCTGTTGATATCACCAGACCTAACCCTAACGGCTTCGAATTTGATAATTTGTATCTCGATATGAATGGTATCATTCATCCTTGTTTCCATCCTGAAGGAAAGGTATGTTGTAGCTCAGAAATGTTTGGTTAGGGTTTGAGTTGATTTGTTGTATGAGAAATGAAATCAATGAGTTTAGTAGTTTGGTGGTGGAGAAGATTATTGTTGTCTGTATTCGTAGTTTAGTACAGTTATGAGAGAAGGAGAAGTATACTAGTTGTTGCTTTTCCTCGATTTTGCTTCCTGCACGTCAATGGAAGCGATGGCCAACTTGGTGATACTAGACGTAGGGTATCTAACTTTTCTGAAGTGTATGATTAGAGTTTGAGTTGATTGTATTAGGCAGTAACAAGTAGACATGGATCGTATGAGAAATGAAATCACTAAGTTTGGTATTTTGGTGAGAAGATGATTTTTTTTTGGTGTTCATAATTTAGCTCTTTTATTGGGGAAGGGAGGAGTGTACTAGTTGTTGCTTTCCGACTATTTTTGCTTACCGAAAGTCAATAGAAGCAATGGCCATTTTTGTGATACTAGATTTTGGGATCTAAAGTTCAGTTCAGAAAGTGATTTAGATATATTATTTGGGAAATTGGATGCTTATGGCTGTGTGTATTTTGTTCATGTATCACTTATGCGAGTCTAAAGTCAGTTTTTTTATAAAAATAGTTGACTAGAAAATTAAAAGACACTGATGTTATTAGTTTTTCATTATAGTTGAGGAGATATTATCGAAGGGAGTGAGTTTGCATAGCAATACGTGTTATGGTGATACTTGATTTCCATTAAAGATTTTACTAGCTAATCGTACTTTGATTACAATGCAGCCTGCACCTGCCACGTACGATGATGTATTTAAATCAATGTTTGAGTACATTGACCATCTTTTTACTTTAGTGCGTCCGAGGAAGATTCTTTATTTGGCTATAGGTGATCTTGTGTTTCCTTTTTATCATCTGTCTGTTTTGCTCTGTGAGATGTGGTTGATTAAATATACTGTTGCAGATGGAGTTGCGCCGAGAGCAAAGATGAATCAGCAGCGTTCTCGACGTTTCAGAGCTGCAAAGGACGCAGCAGAGGCTGTATGTTCTCTTTGTGTTTCTATTTTTACATTTACTCTTGGCTTTACATGGGTCACTGTTGCTTATACTATTTCTGGTTTAATAGGAAGCTGAGGAAGAGAGGTTGAGAAAAGATTTTGAGATGGAGGGCCAAATCTTGTCCGCTAAAGAGAAAGCTGAAACCTGTGATTCAAATGTCATTACTCCTGGGACCCCTTTTATGGCTATACTGTCAGTCGCTCTTCAGTATTACATCCAATCTAGGTTAAACCATAACCCTGGCTGGAGATATGTTAAGGTGTGATACTGTTTCATCTAACTTAGCAGCTATTTCCAAACTGTACAAGACTTTTCGCATTCTTGCAGTTTCTCTTTTTTTTTTGGTGTTGTCCCTTTACTTTTGGTTTTAAAGGTAATTTGTCTCCCTAAGAAGTCGTGGATTATTATTTGAAGGTAATTCTTTCTGATTCAAATGTTCCGGGAGAAGGAGAACACAAGATAATGTCATACATTCGTCTCCAACGTAATCTTCCTGGTTTTGATCCAAATACACGGCATTGTCTATATGGTCTGGTTAGTGTCAACCCATAATGTACTTGTTTTATTTTCTTAAATAAGGTGTTGGTGCTTCGTCCAAAAATTTGCACATTACATTTGCCAACTGTATATTATTATGCAGGATGCAGATTTGATAATGCTCTCCTTAGCTACACATGAAGTTCACTTTTCCATCTTAAGAGAGGTAGCTGATTTCCACCCCTACGCTCTATATTTTCTTTGATATTCAGTTGATCAAATGATGGGTCATCTTTTTGATTCCAGGTTATCACTTACCCTGGGCAGCAAGAGAAATGCTTTGTGTGTGGACAAACTGGCCACTTTGCTTCAGATTGCCCTGGAAAATCAGGTAGCAATAATGCAGCAGCTGATATTCCAATCCACAAGAAAAAATATCAGGTTTGTAGTTTTCCTTGTTATCTCCAAGAGATCTTGCTGCAGTGAACAACAGAAAATTATTTTATTTTACTTTTGGAGCTTTCTCTTATTTGTCTGATGTAATTTTTTTTTTGAAAATAGTTCCTGAACATTTGGGTGTTGCGAGAATATCTGCAATATGAATTGGCCATTCCAGATCCTCCTTTTATGATCAACTTTGAGAGAATAATAGACGACTTTGTATTCCTTTGCTTTTTTGTTGGTAATGACTTCCTACCTCATATGCCTACACTGGAAATTCGAGAGGTATGTACATGGTATAGCTTTTTATTCCTTAAAGGATTGGCTGTTCGTAAAGTGATGGTTGTGTAGATTAGAAAATATAGTAATAGCCTTGTGGAAGATAAATATCCTGTTTCATGCTCTACAATACCACTGAGGCACTGAAAAATTAGTCTGTTTCTTTAAACCAAGTTTCTTTGTTACTTCAGGGGGCTATAAACTTGCTGATGCATGTTTACAGAAAGGAGTTTACAGCTATGGGAGGCTATCTAACAGATTCTGGTGAGGTAAGTTATTGTTTCTTTTTTTAATCTTCTCCCACATTTCATTCTCGCTTGACATTGCTCAATACCCTATTTTGTATGAGCTGTAGAAATGGTCAGTTATCTTGTGGAAACTATTTTCTCGCTTCTATTTAGTCTGGCTATATGATTACTAATGAAAATCGGAACTGCATTATATCTGTGGGCTTCATTTCTTTTAATCGTTAACCCATTGACAACTTCTTTTTTTCTCCATTGATAGGTTTTACTAGATAGGGTAGAGCATTTCATTCAAGCTGTCGCTGTAAATGAAGATAAAATATTTCAGAAAAGAACGCGGATAAAACAGGTAATCTTAACCTTTACCCTATTTTCCTACACAACCCTTTGGAGGCTTTAGGAACTGTGCTCACACCCTTATGAGGCTAATGGTGTGTTGATGTTGGTATCAGTCAATGGATAACAATGAAGAAATGAAGCAAAGATCTAGAAGGGACCCATCTGAGGTACCACCTGAACCGATAGACGATAAGGTAAAATAGTTTACTGCAAAGAACTCTTATATGTGCCTGTGAGCTGGAGAGATTCTTATATATTTATTGAAAAGGAAATTAGTGTAGGAGGAACGACTAAAACTGCTCTTTCATTTTGGGTAGATTAAATTAGGAGAACCAGGCTACAAGGAGAGGTATTATGCTGAGAAATTTAGTACGACCAATCCAGAGGAAACTGAGCAAATCAAACAAGACATGGTGAGTTTTACGTCAATTAACGCTCTCTGTCACTCTTCTGAATCTCTAATGATTTGTTATAATAAGTCTAAAGTTGGAAAAAGGTATCTTTTGGCGATGTGCTACTTTGATTATGTGTGCATTTAGACTTTTTAACATCCTATTAACTCCCTCATGTTGAAAATTTCTGCCCACGGAATTTAGCTCTTAATATTTTCACAGTTCTTTTTTTTTCTTTTATGGAGGCTTATAGCGCGATATGAACTACTTCATTGAAGTGACTCTCAAAACAGTTTGGAATTGGATGAACAATAACTAGTTATCTATTCTGATCATTCATTACCTATTTTCGTTGTAGGTACTGAAATATGTTGAAGGTTTGTGCTGGGTTTGCCGGTACTACTACCAAGGTGTATGCTCTTGGCAATGGTAAGTCTGACTTTACAAAAACTTAATGTCATGTTATTCCCATGAGAGCCATGCATTCTAACAAAAACTTGGTCTCTTCTCGGGAAAGACCTTGATGTTGATGTCACTTACTGAGAAATACTAAGCTGCAAATTTTAAATGTAATTTTGTGTTTTCTTACACTTTCTTCTAATTGTTTCAGGTTTTACCCATACCATTATGCTCCATTTGCTTCAGATCTTAAGAATCTACCTGATTTAGAAATCACATTTTTTATTGGAGAGCCCTTTAAACCTTTTGACCAGTTAATGGGAACCCTGCCGGCTGCAAGGTTCTTCCCTTTTTTTGGAACCTTAATTATTAATATTGTGGGCCTCTATGGTGATGTAAATTGTGTTTCTTGGTTGTTGCAGCTCAAATGCGCTGCCTGGAGAATACCGGAAGTTGATGACTGATCCCTCATCCCCGATACTTAAATTTTACCCTGCTGGTAATTGTTGATACTGAATTTGTATTGTTGTTTTCCTATATATTCATGCTGGATAGTTGACACTCATAAGCTATCATTCTATTTATAGATTTTGAGCTTGACATGAATGGAAAGCGCTTCGCCTGGCAGGTTCATGGTTGTTTGTATTCTTTGGATATAGTATTGATGTTATCATGCTGAGACTGTGTATTTTGTTCTTCAGCTGTTGATGTTGTGTGTTTTGCGCTTGTTGTTATCTAGGGTATTGCAAAACTTCCTTTCATTGAGGAGAAATTATTGTTAGCTGCTACAAGGAAGCTTGAAGAAACTCTAACGGTTTGAACTGAACCTTGACTCGAAATGCATAATGTTTGATCAAAACTTTATTCTCTCCAAAGGAAACTATAATTCTTTCTGAAAGATGATTCTTGGACCTGCAGGATGGTTTATTTGCTAGTTATAAAGTAGTTTTATAGCTTAGATTGCTCTAGCCATCAGTTTTCATGGCAGTTTATGATTAACTACAATATGGATCCATCTTTCAGGTGGAAGAACAACAACGCAACAGTGTGATGCTTGATTTGTTATACGTACACCCCGCTCATCCACTGGGCCAGCGGATTCTGCAGTACTATCATTTCTACCAGCACATGCCACCACATGAATGTCTTCCATGGATGATTGACCCGAATTCTAGGTTTGTTTTTATTGGCTAAATTGATAACTAACAAGCTGTGTGTACTCTGGATATCGAGCTTGTTCTTAATCATCAATTCGTTTGTGTTTGTTGCAGCCAAGGAATGAACGGTTTTCTTTGGTTTAGTGAAAGGAATGGTTTCCAAACTAGAGTGGATTCCCCTGTCAATGGTTTGCCATGCATTGAGCAGAACCGAGCCTTGTGCGTTTCTTGTACTTCACAAGTTAGTGTTCATGAAATTGATGAAGTCTTGATTTACTCACTTATATTTTCCTCTACATTTTCCAGAAATGTTACATACCTGTGTCCTGCCAAACACTCTCATATCTCAGAACCACCCAGAGGAGCGATCATTCCGGACAAGGTATGATTCCTCAAAGGAATTCGTCATGAACAGTAGTCCATCTCTACTGCATCAAAATAAATAGAAACTTAGGTTTTTATAGCGTTTATGAGAATCTACTTGCTTGCATCTCAAATGTCTATGTTTTCTTACCAGTCTATTTATCTGCTGAATATTCATTGCAAAACAAGTGTTCTTATGAAAGTTCAATTGGCAGATCTTGACGTCAGTAGATATAAAGCCATTTCCTCCTTTATGGCATGAAGACAATAGCAACCGACGCCGACAAGCCCGAGATAGGTAAGGAGATTTTACTGCAGACTGATATTTTGAAGATCATAGTGTGAATTATGTTAAAAGAACCATATGGTATATCTATTGTGCAGGCCGCAAGTGGTTGGAGCTATAGCAGGGCCTTCTCTGGGAGAAGCAGCTCATCGTCTGATCAAAAACACCCTTAACATGAAATCCTCTACTGGTGCGGCTTCGGGATTAATTGACCCAAACGGATACTACCGAAATGTACCGGGTAATTATTCTTATGGTGGAGTCAATAGACCAAGAGCACCGGGTCCGTCTCCTTACCGGAAAGCTTATGACGATGACTCGAGCTATTACTATGGAAAGTATAACAATAGCACACAGGGAACGTTTAACAATGGTCCAAGATATCCTTATCCATCAAATGGGTCACAAGACTATAACCGGAACTACAACTCCAAGATAGTAGCAGAACAGCACAACCGTGGTGGACTTGGAGCTGGAATGTCTGGTTTATCGATAGAAGATAACGGCAGAAGCAAACAATTGTATTCAAGTTATACAGAAGCTGCTAATGCAAATTTGAACCCGTTGCCATCACCCCCCACCCAATGGATCGGTACACAGCCAGGTGGTAATTTTGTCGGTGGATACTATAGGGATGGAGTTGGGTACAGTGAAACAAATGGAAAATCGGTAAAGAAAGTAATTTACCAGGCCAAGACACAACCAAGTCATCGAGGTGCAAACTTGTGAGATATTAGTTGAGGCGCATAAGGAGGTTCTTCTGTACAGGTGAGTTCCTTTCTTTTGCTGCAATGGTCTTATGTATGGTAGCATCATCTGCCATCAGTTCTCTTAAATTTCTGGCTAAAGGCAAATGTATAATGTACCTTTGGACATTTCTTTTGTTATATATACTTATTACATTAAACTTGTTTAGAGTCCTTAAGAGATCTCTTGGCAATTGGATGTTATTCGACTCTCTGTTTCTTCTACCGTGTTTCGCTATTGGTTTTAACATTTTCAAGTGTATTTCCTTACCTCTGGACTAACATTGTTAGATTTAAGGTTTTTCAGACCAGGCTTGCAAGTGGTAGTACAAATTGATGGAGAAGAATGGTGTATTGAAACATTATAAAATTGGTGGTAACATGATTTAACATAGTAATAGTGAGAAAATATTTAATCATTGAATGAAATAGCCACTCAAAAAAAGCGCAAAGAAGAGTAAAAGAGAGCCAAAGATTAAACCAGTCTTCTGACCAGAGGTAAGAGCATTACCACCAAGTCCATATTGCTGATTCTGAGCAAAACCAGCAATCTCAACCATTTTACTCTCAAAGAAACTCTGAGCAGCTCCACAAGTAGGACATCTCCAATCTTCAGGCAACTTATCAAACTGAAAACCCGGTGGAATCGGGTACGATGGGTCACCCGCTGATTCATCGTACTTGTAACCACATGATCTACACTCATAGATTCCAGTGTTTAGAACAGCAAACTTCTCCTCCATTCTTCGTTTCTCTATAGTGTCTTCCACTTCTTTGGTCTCTGTCTCTTGGGTTTGGTCGGAAGAAGAAAGAGGCGTCGCGGCATCGTCTCTTGAAACGGCCAAGTAGCGAGAATGGTGAGATGGGTAAGAGATGGTGATGAAGATGTGGTGGTGAAGATGGTGTAGTTTCTTGCCATATCTGAGAAACGGTGTCGGTTTGATTAGAGAAGAATGGGGATGGGATTGAGAGAGGGGACAGAAGGAGAAGGTAGCACTCGCCATGGTTGTCTTTACTTCTTATAATTTCGGAGTTTGGTCATTGTTAGAGACGGATGATCCATTGGAGAGGAGAGGTACCAAGGAGACTTATGCTTGGATAAGATTTTTGAAAAGCATTGTGACAACCACGTGGCCTTTTTTCAATCCATCTTATTTCTTTACTCACCCCAAAAGTTTTATGAATATTGTTCAATAATTAATTTAACTCAAACTATTTTATTATTTAATTCATGATTGAAAAAAATATACTAAAATATATCATTCGTAATTGTTTTCTAGTAACCAATCATGGAGTTAGTATTTAATTAACTTGTGGTTTGACAAAGAAAAATTATACTAAAATATAATGTTATTAAAAACTTGTATACTTATTTTGTGAGGATAAATTTATTAGATTAAGAGATAAAATGGAGTAATTAAATATTAGATGAACCACAAATGCTAAGTGACTATCCAAATTTTATAATTCTGCTTCAAAGGCCAAAACTTGTTCTGCTAGTTCTAATTGACCGCTCCACCGGTAATATGTGGACCGGTCAAATGCTAAGTGACTATCCAAAATTTTATAATTCTGCTTCAATAGCCAAAACTTGTTCTGCTAGTTCTAATTGTCTTTGTCTCCCCACCTTCCTACCAAACAAAAAAATTATAGAGATTGGAAACTTTTATGAAGTCTATAGTAATACAAGTTATAAAAGGTGTTAACACTATCAAGTGTACAGATTACAAATGCAAAGCTACCGGTTCGACTAAAGCAAAGACCATCCAACGCAACCTACTAATACTGTTACTCATCTTTTAAAAGTGTCAGCCATCAAACTAAACCTAAACCAACTCTAGCTCCTGCAAATCCCAGAAGCATAACCCAGTTCTTTCTCTTCTCTCTTTTTGCTAAAACCGAACTAAACCGAACGTTATGACAATGTGGAGCCTGTCAGAGGAGACCCACATGTGGTATCTCTCTAGAAACATTTAGATCTACCATTTTGGTCTTGTCTCGATTCTCCTTCAAGCTCTTTGCGATCCATATCGCGGTTTCTCTGGGAGACACCTTTCCTGGACCAAAAGGCTTAAGCAATACATTGAGTTCATCATATCTCCCTTCTTGTAACAATCTGGCACTAAACTCAAGCAACCCCTCCAAAGCATCAGCCCGTTGACGATACGATGATGGGTCAAACCGACATCTTCTTGAACTAGAGGATGTGGTGTGGCTTGATGCACCAGCTGTTGCATTCTGATCAGATGATGATGACCCGTCGCTTATGTTATCTACCATGTTGAGTTGGATTCCCTGCCACGTCGTATGAGTTTGAACTGTGCATTTGTCTTTTGTTATAGAGCGGTCTGAGACAGAGGAGCTTTTAGACGATGTTTTCCTTTGCATGGGAGTAAAGAAGATGTCTTGTTCATATGGAGCTAATGGAAAAATGGCAATCTTATCAACTTGTGGCTCATTAATGGAATATTCTGGAGACTTGACATTCTGCAAGATCCCAACTATTGGGTTGTAAGCTGCAACTTCTTGGTTTGTAGCTCTTTTCGTGAGTGGTAGAGAAGTCCGGCGAGCTGATGGAATTATCTTGCTGGTGGTACCACCACCTGAAACCGGATGCTGAATACCGCGCAAAAGGCAACCATGGTCATTAGTGTCTAAGGTATTAGTTCTACAAGACAATGCATAGATCACTAACAAAAAGGAGTATTACCAAGTGGTCGGATCTCCGTCCAGTTTCCATGATTCTTCTGGATGTCACTGAAGATTTTGCAAGAGGATACTTTGAGACCTTACATGCACTTGAAGAAACTTGCTTACATATCAATGTTCCTTTACTGCTGCTCTCAATCGATAAATCTGAAATTCTGCGACTAATACATTTAATAGAAGATGCAGTGTCTTCTTCAGCTTCTGGATTCAGAGCTCTGTCATTCCAGAGAGACCTATGTTGTCGTTCTCCAAAGGCTGGACAAGTGACAGCTGGTTCAGAAAAATGAGCTTTCTTCATAATCCTCTTGGAACTCGGCAACTCAGGCGGTAATGTTTTGCGTCTAAGATTATTGAGCCTAAGCTTGACATCCAGAACATAAGGCTGAAGATGTGGATGTCTAAGTAAATCTGAGGCCTGTGATAGTTTCATACTTGTTAGCAGTTAACAAATATTTCCAATGAAGTAAATCAACTAGCTAGGTAAAGTTATACATACAGATGGCCGAACTTCTGGGTTTTTCCGCAGCATGCTTTTGACGAGACCTCGGCTAAAAACAAGATTCAGAAAATATTACTGTAAACAAACAAAGATATATATGAAGGTACAAGCAAAACAAAACTTACAATGGACCAGAATATTTGGCAGGGAGCGGAGACACAATCGTCTTGTTTATCTTATTAATCAGTGCTTGCATATCCTAACCAAGATAATTAAATAAGTATTAAAAATGAAAATGCATCTAAGATGGATATGTTTCTATTACACAGCAACTTACAAATGCTTTAAATGCCGGCTTAAGATAAGCCATTTCATATATACAGCACCCTGCAGTACGATGGTCATGTGTCCGTGAGTAAATCATCCTAGGATACATAATTTGTGACACATGCAATATTTTTGTTAAGATTTTAGAATGATTTTCTTTATTTCTCACATCAGAAACTGAATCAAAGAACCAACAAGAGTTTAGATCGAGAGAGTAGCTTACTCTACCAAGCCACCATACCCCCAAACCAGCCCAGATCACTTAACACCCCTCACAATCTCTCTGCATCTCGTATTTATAAAAAGACCATCAAGCTAATTGACAAATTTAATCAGATAACACAGCTGGCCCTCACGCTACGATCCAATTCACACTAGACAACTTAGAATGATCTAGTAACAAAAAGAACACAAGACTTGAGAACTCTCTTCAGTCTTCCTTATGGTTTATGAAGACTTCTTAGAAACCTCATGAAAACTAAATTGCAGTAATCTTTTCAGGCTTATGCTTGAAACTTTAGTAATTCAAGAGATAGATTACTGCTTCCTTATGTAGCAAATAAGGGAACTTAACAATCCACTACTACATGCAATAAAAACGTACCTAAAGACCAAATGTCAGATTTGGAACCATAAGGTATATCAGCTAAAAGCTCAGGGCACATATAGCTGGGAGTCCCGACAACCTGACATTCATAGGACAAATAATCTTAGAAAAGACTTAAAGGAAACACGGTGCATGGTAGATATGCACTCATATGATAGAGTAACTATAAAACTCACAGAGGATGTGAGATCGTCGGATGTTAGAATCTTGGCTAACCCAAAATCACCTGTAACGGCAAATAATCAGGTTGATATTCTATTCTTTCAGAAGAAGAGTCGACAAGAAAACAGAAAGATAAGCTCACCAAGGCGTATATCTTGCTCTTTGGTCAAGAATATGTTAGAACACTGGACAAAAATACAAAACATTAGCATATAGGAAGTATCATCTTTAAGCTTTGGATTGTCTAGTCAGCAACATGATTGATACCTTGACATCACGATGAAGAATATGGTTAGAATGTAAGTACTCAAGGCCCATCAGGAGCTGAACAAGCCACTTGCACAGTTTCTGAAAGAAAAAGGCACAAAATAGGATGATAACTATACCAAATCAAAGTTCATGAAAAAAGCACTGAGAAAAGAAATGCACACCTCTTCCTGAAAATGCACACCATTGGATTTCTTGATAGCTTGTGCCCTGTAACATAAGAAGAATATGAGGCTGCGTCACCATCTATATAGTGAAGCCAAAATGACAGAATCTACGTAAAAAAAAAAGCTGAACCACAGAAAACTAACATGTCTCCTCCTTCACAATAACCTATGACAATGCACACATAGCAAGCCTAAGAGAAAGAATACAAAATCCTTATTAGCTCAAAAGGTGTGGAATGATATATACTTTTGTTCAAGTCATAAGGTATGCCTTACCTTTTCCACCCAAGAGTCTTTGTATTCCACGATAAATGGATGACGCATTTTCGAGATAAGCTCCATCTACTCAAAGAAATGAAACTAAGATCAAACCATAGAAAAAAGCTTATCATACAGAGAGTATATAGAAGAACACCAACCTCTTGATGTGCAGATCGTCTGGTCCTTTGAGTTTGCCGGGCAAGACGGATCTTTTTCAATACATATCTAATGAAAACCAATACATGACATCAAAAATTTAAAACTTTCTTGAAGTAAAACAATAAGAGGCAGCAAAAGAAGATAGCATGTCTCACTTTTTCTTCTCATGCTTATGTCTCACTAAAAGAGCTGACCCAAAAGATCCTTTTCCAATTTGCTCAAGAAACTCATACTGTTCCATTTCTAGCTAGCTTTGTTATTTTCTCACCTGGAAAATACAAATAACAGTGTGATACATCATGATAACATTAGAAAGACGCAAGAATGTAAACCCCAAGTCAAGTTTCTATTTTTGATTAAGCAAATGAAAATAACAAGATATGACTTTAAGTTACATTAGAAAAGAGATTAACTTTAAGGCCAAAGAATCAAATACTTATTCCACAAAACCATTTGTTCAACTAAACAAGCTGTTACTCCGAAGAAATCATTACATTCTATGAAAATAATAATCTAATTGCATCCACTTAGAAGCAAAAATAATGTAATTAGCATCAAATTAAAAAGACCCTAGAGAGCAAAACAGAGAAATTACAGAGGTAGACAGAACAAACAAAACCTAGAACGCAACAAGACAGAGCAAACAATGAAACAATCTATGAAGAAGAATACTGACCCAAGAAATCAGAGAAAAAGATCTGATGGCGAGAGTTTAAGAGTTTAAGGAAAGAAGAAAGATACTTGCGAGAGTGATTAGTGGGGACGAAGATGACAAATTTGGTAGAGAGATAGTGGACAAGTGAAAGAAATTTAGATCCATTAATGGTGGCTTTGTGATGTCACAAAACTCTTATATATTCCATCACTTTAATAATATCTATAAATTCTATATTGTTTATATATATTTATATAGATTTTAATCATTAGAATATGTAATATGTTATAAGCTTTTGAGACAGTTTACATCGGATTTTAAGCAACCAATTACAAATAAACATCTTATTAATTAACATTTTTTTTTATCACATAAATTAACATTTTTAGATTTTAATATGTTCTGTATTAAGATATTTATGAAAATAAACATATATATATATATATATATATCTTTTTTAACTAAGTTTATTACAAAAAAAGAAGTCTAAGTTCTTGAAGTTGGTATCTTTGGAATTGGATATCTAATACATTTTAAGAGCATCTCCATCAGTAGTCTCTTACATAGTTTCTCATTAACTAAAAAGTATAAAATAATAATAAAAATAGAAGAGAGATATGAGAGAGATTGAGAATAGTTTCTCTGCAAAGAAAGTAATAATCGAGAAACTATCTGTATATGTGTGTGTTTATAATTGAACAGAAACTACATTAACTTTTAAAGTATCTTACCAATGAAGATGGCCTAAAGCAGTATCTAATGGTTTGTAATTAATTACTAGCCTTGGAGTGCCTCTTTCAATTTCAGAGTTTTTATTTACATAAAAAGCAGCATAAGACCATGGTGATATTCATTTGTATTGGACTTAGTATTGCTCATTGAGCTTGGTAATGGACTTTGACCGACAAAAAGAAAAAGAATTTCTGACTCATTTCAAATGGAGGTCGGTACTTATAATAAACCGGTTTGAGGCATAAACCGATTGCAAAACCATACTTTATCCTAAAATCCACCGGAAAAAAAATCTCCCTCCAAATATATTTTCTCCACACTATCTTTGTCGTCTTCTTCCCCAAATGTTCTTCATCGCTCACCACATAAACCCTAGCGATCGATTTCTCCAGAAATCAACCAACAATCGTTCATGGCGTCTTCTTCCACCTTTCTGGAATTAACTCCATTTCAATGGAATCAACCTCTCCCATACACACAACGACCCCATCATCGTACTGTTCTTCTCTACTCCAAACCTCAAAGGAGATCAAATTCGATTCGTCTCCAAATCTCCGTCAAATACAAGCAATCAACATCTTCTTCAGATCCAGATTTGAGATCCAATTTCAATCCATTTGAACAAATCGCGATTCAGGTCAAAAAAGCGTTAGATTCGTTGAAGAAACCTGCTATAGCTGCGGTTTTACTTGGTTTGCTTTTGTTCTATGATCCTAATTCGGCTTTAGCTGCGTCTGGTGGTAGAATTGGTGGTAATTCCTTCTCGTCGAGGTCTCGGAGCTCTTCTTCTTCTTCTTCGCAATCGTATTCTGTGCCGAGAACATCGAATCCGAGCTTTTCGTACTCTGCTAGGACCGCTCCGTACTATGGACCGTCACCTTTCGGTGGGGGTTTTGTGGGCCCGGCGGTTGGTTTTGGGTTTGGTGGTTTTTCGAGCTTCTCCTTGATTTTGGTTGGTTTCGCTGCGTTTGTTTTGGTCTCTGGATTCCTCTCAGATCGGTCACAGGATGATAGCATTTTAACAGATACTCAGAAAACTAGCGTCATTAAGCTACAGGTTTAGCTACAGTTTCTCCATAGCTTAGCTTTGTTATATACTACGAATGCTATTGATTCATTGGAATAGCTAAGCATATGATAAGAACATGAGATTGAGACTGTGCTCTTATAGAACTATGGAAGTTATGATTTTTCCGTAGCTTTGTTATATTCAAGGAATGGTATTTGTTCATTGGTATAGTTACGTATGGTCAGAACATGAGATTGAGAATTTGCTTTCTGTTTTAGGTGGGGTTGCTTGGTTTGGGGAGGACACTACAACAAGATTTTAATCGTCTTGCTGAAAGTTCGGATACATCCACACCGGAGGGTCTGAGCTATGTTTTAACCGGTAACTTATTCTTTGATGTATCTTATTTGTATTACTCCATTATATATGAACAATGTTAAGACGTTTTCTTTTGTTTTAGAAAGATGTTGTGTGTGTTTCTGCAGCTTTGGTTGTATTAGTTGTGACACTATTTTGTTTTGTGTGGTTTTACCGAATGTGTTCTTGAACTCCAATAGAATGAAAACCTGTGAGATAGGGCCAACAATTAGAAATAGCAAATTTAGAGCTAGTTGGATAGCTTTAGCATATAATATTTGTTATATTTGGTGAAAAATGTTGATCTGACTTGCATTACGGATGATTTTTCTATCATGAGTCAACATGCTTAATCTACGTAAAAGCTTAAGGATTCAGGTAGCTAGTTTCATGATAAATGCTAAAGTAAAAACTACAGCTTTAAGGTTTCACGTTCAATATTGTGTGTTCTCAGTTTAGAATGTTCCGGAACTACATATTTCTCTCCCTAACCTGTTTGCTTTCGCTTCATTAATACCTCTCGTTTTCCTGTGATATATGTGGTTTTAATGTTTTTCCTGCCACTCATTTTTCTGTTTCTTACAGAGGCAACATTAGCTTTGCTGAGACACCCTGATTACTGCATCTCTTGTTATTCATCAGTAAGTATACTGGTTCTTTCATAAATGATTTGCGTGCTTATTCACCATTTAAGCCTGGTTCATTACCTTGGCTAGTAAATTCTAGGGTCATTCAGTAATCATGGATGCAGAGAAGAACCTAACCACTCTGCTTGTATTATTTTCTTTCAGGTGGATGTGAAGCCGAGTATAGAAAAGGGAGAGAAGCGATTTAATCAACTCTCCATTGAAGAACGAGGAAAATTTGATGAGGAGACACTTGTTAACGTGAATAGCATAAAGAGACAAAGCTCGAAGATTCGGAAAGCTAGCGGTTTCAGCAATGAATATATTGTGGTAAACTTATTAAAACTCTCAATTGAATGTATACATAAACTTGTAACGATAGGTTGTTGTTCTTTGGTTTTGGTAACCGTTTAACAGAAAAGTGTTGTACATGTTCAGGTAACCATCTTGATGGCTGCAGAGGGTATACATAAACTGCCACCAATAAACGGAACTACAGATCTGAAGGAAGCCTTACTGAAACTCGGGTCAATACCAAGAAACAAAATAATGGTAAGAGATTCTGTACCCGTAAGTTACATATTCATGGGAAAGGTTTAGTCTAGTAAATGAAAGATGTAAAACAAAAATGTTGCAGGCAGTAGAAGTACTATGGACACCGCAGAACGAAGCCGACGCATTGTCAGAAAGGGAACTACTTGAAGATTACCCACTTTTGAGGCCTTTGTAAATCATTGTGATAATACCAAATAGAACCAATCTCTTGTTAGACGGTACAGTTTCTTACTCTGTAAAGTGTAAAACACACCATAACTTTGTTTTTATACCACAAACCTCTATGACCGGTTACCTAAACCGGAAATGAAGGCAATTAAGAATCAAATTTGATACCATTAATGATGCATTTAGTATTTGTGAAATCAAAAACTTTTGTCTAACTTAAAAACTTTGTAATATCATCAATATTTCGTAAGGAAATAAAAATTCATTGTTATACTCAACATGTAAAATCATTTTAACTAACTACACAAAATCTTCTAAAAAAAAATAGGTGTATATGCAAACTAAAACTGTAAATGTGAAGACATTTACATAGTTATCAGAAAATTAACATTAAAATCATATAATTTTCAAGCTTAAAAATAAAATCAACAAGAAAAAACAAAAAACAAAACCAAAAAAAAAAAACTCATAATTTTAAAAGGTAGCTTATATTCTCTGTGGCAAAACATGCACGCAACATATTACTACGTTATCGAATCTTGTAGCATCATTTAACCAAACATCAAAGAAAAACAAAAAAATTCAAAGAGACTTTTTCCAAATTCAGATCTCAAAACACGAATTCGAGAATTCTACGATGATCGAAACAGTAATCACAAGCAAAACTCTAATCGGATTCCTTTCCGATACAAAATCATTCGAATCCATAACCAACGACTATTTCCAGATTCTAGATCTAGACAAAAACGGAATGTTGTCTCCATCGGAGCTTCGTCAAGGTCTCAACAATGTGGTAGCTGTGGAATCTGAGGTCGCTCCTGGAGACGAGACCGATAACGTGTACAATGCGATTTTCGAGAGATTCGGTGAAGATTTGGTTCCAAAAAATTTTAGGGATTTGATTGCAGAGATTTTGACGGCGATGGCGAGAGGTATCGGAAACTCGCCGGTGATTATGGTTGTGCATAATGATGGATTGATTATGAAAGCTGTTCTTCATGAATCTAAACAAGGCAAGTGATGAGATTTTTTAAAGCATTTAGAGCTTTTTATTTTTCTTTTGGGAAAATTTGATTTATAATTTGGTTATGTTTGAATTTTATATACATGAATTAATGTTGTTAATTGATAATGATTACATTGTAATTTCTTCGATTTTTACTTCTTTT
>Ga0041059_1000865_pt1 | contig 23928 bp, 25 predicted proteins | sample AraColnosormetaG_FD_56232 | JGI IMG/M metagenome (GOLD analysis project Ga0041059, IMG submission 56232) | Arabidopsis roots microbial communities from North Carolina, USA - Col MF nosort | ecosystem: Host-associated > Plants > Roots > Unclassified | place: USA: North Carolina | collected... | reverse complement strand
AAAAAAAAAAAAAAAACCTTTTTGTTATCCACAACTACAAGTTTTCCTTAGAACTTTATAAAAATGAAAATCCACTTTTTCAATTAAATTAATCATCTAATTTAGAAACCATTTAACCCCAGCCTGTAGTATCTCTATTATGTTTTCATTAACTAGTAGATGAAAAATATAATATGTCGTTTTAAATTTGTGCATACTAATTCACCAATAAAACCATCGATAATTAAGAACTTAGCAGGAGTGAATTCAAGAGAGATTAATGGTTTTATACAACGAAATTAATGGTATAACATAGTTATTCCCAATAAGAAGGATTTCAAATTTCAAAACTGAGTTAATATGGGCTGTTCTGAGGCTGTTCCCTAATCTCCATAAAACCAGCATGATGAGATCAAATATCTACTATCAGCGCTTAACAAGTTGTTAATAACAACGGCATAAACCATAGCATTATGGAAAGTCCCTTCTCCGTGATCTTTCGGTTATGCGATCAAAAAGGAACATTTTTGTAATTACACAAATTTTAACGTAATGTTTTCTCATGTACTGAATTCTCAAATGAAAAAAAAAGTAATCAATACCACAATCTTTACACACATTCATCAATTGAATTTGAAATCAATATGGTCTAGCTCCAATGTAATTGCCTGCGGGGTCATAGTTACACACAACAATACTGGCACCATTATTACACTTAGCCTTACCACAACCGAGACGAGCTGAGCCACGCCACACGACCTGCGTGTAGTGTCCACAAGCCGGACCATGGCACGAGTTTGAGTAAAAATCATAGTACGACTTCTCATGTACCCACATCGCAACCGCCTGAGCGGCCGACATGTCTCCACTGCCAAATGCAAGATTCTCTCCATATGGTCCAGAGGAATGTTCAAGACTGCATGGACCTGAGGCTAGATGGTTTGCGTAGTCCTGAGCCACAGTGGCTATACCGAAATCCCATCTTAGAGGCTTGACTTTGACCGCGGCTCGGGCTGCGTTGTGGGGTCTAAGGTAGCTGTCAGGATATTCATGGGACTGAGGATACTGAGAGTATTGTGCGGAGGAAACATCGATTTGTGTCAAGTAATTGATGAGAAGTAGGAGAACCAAGGTTTCAATAGCAACCTTATGAAACATTTTTCTAAAATGTATGGAACAAATATAGCGTGAGATGACTTTCTTGTGTGTTTTGATGGATACTTGTAGAAAGTTTAAGATGTTTATATAGAATGTACATATATTATATATAGTTAATGGCCTAGTTGGTGTCACGTTTTGAAGTAAATCGGATTAGAAACTATACTTAAAAAGGTTTTCAAACATTGTGAAATGATGTACGCACGTTAATTATTAGGATTGTAGGTGTGCACAAAAAAAGGTGGCATGATTGTAGAGTTGATAGTGATGAGTATCTCGGTCGGCTAAGGGTGGTGGAATAATATCTTTACAATTATTGGTTTCGGCTATGGATTGGTAGATATTATTTTATAAAATGGGACTTGTATTTTTTTTTCGTTCAACCGATCAATAAAGAACGTAATAAAGTTAACCATTCATCGCTTAAGTCTCAGATAGCTATGAATAATATTTTTTGTTCAATCGTTTCTCTGGACTATTTAGATGGTAGCGCGCGGACCTAATCAACCCTAGCTAGGTCCATATAAATAAAGCAAATACTCATTCATGGTGAGGAAAAAAAATTCATGATAGATATATATTAAAAACATACAGAAAAGAGGAGAATATATATACCATATACACGAGAAAATTTTAAGTTCACTTCGTTGGCTATTCATCTAGCCAAAGTATCCAAACCAAAACTATGGTTGGTGTAAAATCATTTTCAAAAATTCAGCTAACGTAACGGATTAAAAACCTTGGCATATATTCTCTTATATTAATTCAATCACAATTTACAAATGTGTTTAAACTTTAATATTACAGTAGTCAACGTAGTATAGTGCGCAGCCTCCTCGCACAAGCAGCCGGATGACCGAGGCACTCTCAGACGATGTCGATGTGAAAATATTATTATAGCTAACGTTGTTTACAATTAACATAATTCATCTATAGCTTATCTTCCGAATATAAAGTCACTGTCTCATACAGGGATACTATACAATAATATCAAAGAGACTAAAAAGGAGTGGAAACAATATCGGAGATTAATTCCACAAAAACATATTATGCTAACATTGAATCTCTGTTTCTCGGAAGAAATGAATGGCTTCGACTTTTTTTGTTCCTTAATGGAGATATCGCTTGAAAGTAGCTTGGAACATTTTTTTTGTTAATTCATATGGAGATGAAAAAGTAAAGGGTTTGATTATTTTAATTCAACAATTTATCGGTTGATTTTTCTGATTGTGTTTGCATATTTATATTTAATATAATTTAATTTTTAGTTGAATTTACGATTCAATAAACACATCTCTACAAATTTTCTTAAGTAAATTGATATTTTAATATTGAACCTAGCTAAAAACGCAAACGGAGGAAAAGATAGCACGCTTTCGTTTGACTTTTTTGTTCTTAACCTAACAATCTAGAAGAGATTATTGGTAAAAAAGGAAATCTGGTACATATGTTGTTTTCTTTTGAATGTACGTAGATACAAAAATTTGATATGCAAAGAATAAAAACCTGAATAATCATGTATTAATTAATGTGTATATATAGAAGGAGAGGAGATTTTCATATAGCAAACAAAGCAAGTGCAAGCCGTAGCATTGCATTTTTCTTATTCCATTATAAAAATCCACGCATACATTATACATGTGGTACAAAAGAAGACCGGACCGGACCAGGACCACACAAACCAATCTTTATTAGCTGACGATAGATGATTGGTATAACTGAACAACATGGAAACAATACATATATACATGTGGATAACATATATTCGAAAACATTTAAATGGAGTTTTCTTTTAGTAAGGCCACTCGCCAACCCAGTTACCGGGAGGATCGTAGTTGCAAGTGATAAAGGTTTGACCATTGTTGCATCTCACTTTTGCACATCCCAACCTCTCCGAGTTTCTCCACACAACCTGAGTATAGTGGCCACACTGTTTGTCCCATGCACATGTATTGGAATCATAATCGTAGTCAAATTGCTCGTCCACCCACATGTCAACTGCTGCTACGCCTGTCATGCTACCGCTGCTCCAAGCGATGTTCTCTCCATAGGACCCGCTCGAGTGTTTCATAGCGCAGTCACCTTTACGCTGGTTAGCATAGTTACGGGCATAAGCAGCCACCTTCTCGTCCCATCTTAAGGGTCCCACCCCAACCTCGGCTCGTGCTCGGTTGTGAACTGCCAAAAAGTCTTGAGGACTGTCTTGGGCTTTTAGATGAACTATGAGAACAAGGAAAAAGGTTATGGCCAAGAATAGGTTTTGAGATGAGTTAAAGATTTTCATCTTTTTTCGTTCTAAAGTTTTTGTGGGTTTTTGAAGTGAGGATTGAACACGTTATATATATAGTAGTTTTGTATCTTCGAATACATTTTTATAATGTTTAGTTTTTTTTCCACAAACAAAAATTTAATTTACAAATTTATAGTTAGAAAACGTATACATCTGCGGTCTAATATAGTAGGCCAAATGGCCAATTGATTAAGTGTAATTATTTCATAGCTACACGCCATAGTAATTGACGTGTTTAGTGAAATTCTGATCATATGATGAATTGCATTCTCATATTGGTTATGTATAAAACTTAACAATTAGTAGAGAATAATACAGATTACAGTATGTCTTATATAGTTTAGCAAAAAAAAAAGTATGTCTTATGTATATAGTTTTTGGAGATCCTGACATATGTACGTATAGTAGTTGTAGATAGAGTAATTGCCATGTTCGTAACTGTTTATACTGTATCATGGATTGGATCATCCGTCTATCGTTGTCGATGGTAAATTTCTATGTTTAATTAAGATGTTAATGGTGAGTGTAGCGATATGAGAGCATCTTCATTAATATTCAGATACCGATTTTGTGTATTTTCGACCTAGGATGGCTGAAAAATGAGGAAACCTTTCCATAAAAATGCATAGTTGTTGGAGTTTCACATCGCTGACTATTGTGTTTTCCCGACCTAGGATGGCTAAAAAACTCTTGATAATATTAGCCACCACGAATAATTTTGTTTTAAACTAATTTGTGATGATGGCTGATCATATTTAACTATTTTCTTTCTTTTTGCAAGATGGCCATTTTATTATTAACAGAATGTTTTCAAACATAATAATTGCTGTTATAGTTTAATCTAATTGAACGACTTAAATTAAAAGAGATTCGATACTTGATATCATGCATTAGTAAAAATAAAGTTATAATATTTTAGATTTCACTTACATAAATAGTTAGCTATTCTTGACGGTTTATATAACAAAAGTATCCGGTGTTAATTTCATACACGGAAATCTGAATCTTGATGCCAAGATTCCAGTTGAAATATTAATAACTCCCATTATGCATCATCTAATGATAATTACAGTTTTAAGCACACACAAGAAAAAAGTATTATTCCATGACAAAATATTATACAAACTATAAACGTACAAAGGAACCACCACATCCTGATAGATGGTGATCATTTATTCCAAATTATAGAAAACACACACGTCCTCTATGGACAAGTTTCTTTCGTCTGCGTACACATATAGTTAGTAAGGCCTACGTCCCCTAACATTACCAGGATGAGAATAGTTGCAAGTCACAAAGGTTCCACCATTGTCACACTTGACTTTGGCACATCCAACCCACTCTGAGTTTTTCCACACAACTTGAGTATAATGACCACATTGTTTTCCAGCACGGCATGTGTTCGATTTGTGGAAGTAGTCAGACTTCTCCCTGACCCACAATCTCACTGCGGCAGCTCCGGACATATCACCACTGCTCCATGCCAAGTTTTCACCGTAACGTCCGCGTGAGTTTGAGTGAATGAGACGACAGTCCCGCTTTCTTCTTTGAGCATAGTTCCAGGCGTATCGGGCTGCTCCCGCATGCCATTTTATATGAGGCACACTAACGTCGTCTCGAGCATGGTTGTGTACATCAAGGTAGTCTTGTCGCCGGTCTTGGGCTTTCAGTGGAACTGCAAAAGCTAGGACAAGAGCTAATGCCAATAGTACTAGGGTTTGAGGAGAGATAAACATCTTCATTTTTATTTTTTTTCTTAGTTGTCTGTAAGCTCTTTTATTCTATGTTGTGTGTTATTGGTTAGAACTTAGAAACGAGGATTTATATAGAGTTTAGGTTGGAGTTATTTTATGGACGATTAATAACACTTGCGAGATATTTTTTACCAACGAAGACACGACTTGTAAGTAATTGTATTATTATTATCAACTGTTTTACCAAGTCAATAAGGCGAAAGGGTCAGAGAGCCTTGATAATGCCCCTTTGTAAATAAATTTAAAACAAGGATTTGACTGAAATGATTTTTACTGTATTAAAAATCCAAGACAATTTCTTCATATCTTTCTATATACGTTGGTATGCTTTTATTTTATTATTATTAAGGAGAAACTTTGAAGCACAAAAATGTACAAATCATTAGAATATACTACCGTTCAAAGTTATTTTTATCCTCTAGATAATTTCTCAGTTTTATGCTAGTTTAATTTCTATGATATTTAGTAGATCACGTGAATGTATGGCGATGATGCTAATTAAATAATGCATTTTATTGTGAAAACTCGTTCTTATCTCATTTAATGTATCTTTTTTATATTATAAAATATTATTAATTATAACTAATTCAACTAATAAAAAATATATATTTAAATTTAATGTTAAAAAATATTAAATACATTCATTAGTTTTTATGTATCAAAATTCGTTAAAACTAAATAAGAGTTTGACCCACGGCAAATAATTCTTAGAGTCTTCAAAAAAAATATAAATACGAAATAATTTGGGATGCAATGATTTTCTTGAAGCTCTCAAATACATTGGGGCGGAATGATTTTCTTAACAAAATAATGTGGCCTAATAGTCATTAAAAAATAAAATTTGAGGCCTAAAAATTAAAAAAAATTGGTGGCTTAGGCAATTGCCTTTTTACTAACACCATAGATACAACACTAATTATATCCCGACAACTCGAAATAATTTCTATGTTTTATACTAATCTAATTCTTATGACTTTTACTAATTAACGGCGATCTCGTAGGTATTCGATCACCAGATTATCAATTGTGAACGGATAAAGATGATCTTGCTCGATAACCTACAATCCAATGAAATATTATATGAGAACTCGAATATGCTTTTTGCTAAAAAGAATTTTGCCGACCCAAAAAGTAGTAGTTCATAAGGAAAGCTTCTCTTCTTCATAATATATGGAAAAAGAAATTTGGTAACGTAGCTTTTTGATAATAATAAGAATTTCAAAACTACACTAGCCAATCATTCAAAAAAGAAAATGGTAATTGATCAAGTCCAATTTACGATTTTTTTTTACAAAATTAATTTTAATAAAAAGATACAAAAAACACTTTGAGTTTGAAGACACATAAAAAAGTGTTGTGGCGAGAATCCGTATCGGATCAAAATCCTCGTCATAGCGGGAAAACCCAGCTAGTTGCTGCGTCACCATTAAAAAAAGGACACGACCGTCAAATTTACGAAAACACCTTTTGTCATCTCACGTACGTAGCCCTCACTACAGGGGTATTATTGTCATTATAATATCTAATTGCCACGTTCTATATATGGCAGTGGATCTCCACCGCACGAGACTCTGTTGTTTGTTTTATCATCTCTCCATAATTGCTTCGATTTCTCTGCAAAGACACAACACAAAAAGTGCTTTTTTTAATCAGATATTTTCTGGGCTTCACTTTAACTCTCTTCGTGCTTGGTTTTCCGATCTTAGTCGTTACTAATTGAGTCGGAGACTGTTCATTTCCTGATTCTGAAGAAAGTTTTGGAGAAGGAGAAGATGTCAACTCTGCGAGTGAGCTAGGGTTTAGTGTGTTTTCCGATTTTTGAGCTCTTGGGGATTGTTGTTTTCTCTTAAAGAGTCGATTTTGAATGGCGGTGGAGTATGTATGTTGCAGCCCAAACTTCTTTATACATATAGCTGTGATTGTGTTTCTTGTCTTGTTCGCTGGACTCATGTCTGGCTTAACATTGGGTCTTATGTCTTTGAGTCTCGTTGATCTTGAAGTTCTCGCTAAATCCGGTACACCTGAACATCGTAAATATGCAGGTATAATCTTTTGTCGCTGATTCTATTAAAGTTTTGTTATTTTTCACCAATTGACAATTTTGCTTAGTAAAGTTTTGTTATTTCACTAAATTGACAGTTTTTGATTGGCCTACACGTGTGTGGTTAGATGTTGCGATGGTCTTTTTTTGTTTGTGATGTTCATATTCGAATTTGGTTATCAGTTAGTTCATCTATTGGCCGTTTTGATTAACTTTCTAAAGCATTTGTTCAAATTAGGTCGAGTTTGGTTTCTGTAATATTCAATTGCTGCGTGTTAGTTTATACTGGTGAAGATTTTGGTCTTATCACAACTTTACTAATCAAGACTAGATTACCCTTTTATCATTTTTTGCTATCTAAGCCAGAGCCTCCAAGTTTAATGACATAATAGCTGTTATGTCATCGATGATTCAGTTGTTGTGAGCAGCCTGCTTTGATCTAATTCATGTCTTTTTAGGCTCTGTCTCTCTGTTAATGATGATCAGAGTTGTTTTTGTTTGCTGCAGCAAAGATATTGCCAGTGGTAAAGAATCAGCACTTGTTGCTTGTCACTTTACTTATATGCAATGCAGCTGCTATGGAGGTAATTACAAAACTGAATCTTAGCCTCTGTGATTATTTATAGGTTTCAGGAATGGTGTTTGATGATAGTGATGATTTATCTTTTCAGACGCTTCCTATTTTTCTTGATGGCCTTGTGACGGCATGGGGTGCCATTTTGATTTCAGTTACATTGATTCTTCTCTTTGGTGAGGTAAGATTAGCATTTCCTGTAATATTCAATAAGGGAAACGACTATGAGCATTTTGAGTCACTTTCCTGTATATCAGATGTGAATGCATGCAAATCAGGATACTAACATTGATGGTTGGCTTTACTGCAACTGCAGATTATACCTCAGTCGATTTGTTCACGTTATGGTTTAGCGATTGGTGCAACAGTGGCTCCGTTTGTCCGTGTCCTAGTCTTTATCTGCTTACCTGTTGCATGGCCAATAAGCAAGGTAAAAACACTTTACCGATTTCCGTAGGAGCCAGTGCCCCCACCAATCATGCTCGTTGTTATAATAAATTTTTGCTCCTTTGAATAATCCAGTTGCTGGACTTTCTATTGGGTCATCGTCGTGCAGCGCTTTTTCGAAGAGCTGAGCTGAAAACACTTGTGGATTTTCATGGAAATGAGGTATGCATTGATCCCATCTTCCATATTGAAAAGTTTATGTACCCCTTCTATCTATGTCATGATGTTTAGTGTATTGTTTCTTTCAGGCTGGAAAGGGTGGGGAGTTGACTCATGACGAAACGACAATCATTGCAGGAGCTCTTGAACTCTCTGAGAAAATGGTCAAAGATGCAATGACACCAATATCGGATATCTTTGTGATTGATATCAATGCCAAACTAGACAGGTTTTGTGTTGTGATTCCTTGGAGACCTAACTTATCAGAAACACACTTGCCTGGAGTCTTTATACTTCTCATGCTAAACACTTTTCTTTTCTTTGTTCCTCTGGTATAGAGACTTGATGAACTTGATTCTTGAGAAAGGGCATAGCAGAGTTCCAGTATACTATGAGCAGCCAACTAACATAATCGGCCTTGTTCTGGTAACTCCCAGTCTCATGCATTACTTCCACAATTTGACTCGCTTCTCTGTGAAGTCATTTTTCACAAATATTTTCCTCTTTAGTGTTATGGTTCCACTTCTAACCATTCATATCTATTATCTTCAGGTGAAGAACTTATTAACTATCAACCCAGATGAAGAAATACCTGTCAAGAATGTCACGATAAGAAGGATTCCAAGGTGAAACTTCCAAATCTAAGTAACTAAGCCCCACTGAATGTGCTTCAAAAGCTGATTTCTTGCTTTGTTTTAGAGTTCCAGAAATCTTGCCTTTATATGACATATTGAACGAATTCCAGAAAGGACTCAGCCACATGGCTGTTGTTGTAAGACAGTGTGACAAAATCCACCCATTACCTTCTAAAAATGGTAAACTGCTTCATTAATCGACAAAACAATGTCTTGCTGAGTTACAAGTATTGAGAATCTTTGCTTTGGTTTCTAATAGGGAGTGTTAAGGAAGCCCGAGTGGATGTGGATAGTGAGGGAACTCCTACTCCTCAGGAGAGAATGTTAAGGACAAAAAGATCGCTTCAAAAGTGGAAGAGCTTTCCGAATCGAGCAAGTTCGTTTAAAGGAGGGTCAAAGAGCAAGAAGTGGTCAAAAGACAATGATGCAGACATCCTGCAATTGAATGGCAATCCGCTGCCTAAACTTGCTGAGGAAGAAGAAGCAGTCGGAATCATTACGATGGAGGATGTCATTGAAGAACTTCTGCAGGTAAGGAATCTTATATAAGTTAAAAACAAAAATTCTTTTTCACGGATTAATTATTGCTTGGCTTGTGGTTGCAGGAGGAGATCTTTGACGAAACTGATCACCATTTTGAAGACTCCTAACACAGAGTGCATGACCACTGAACTGGTTATGAATGTCGAAAACTTTAGTCTTTGTTTTCAACTTTCAAACTGTCACTTGTCCGGCGAATGTGTATCAATGTAGGCATGAACAACAACTTTTTCTATGGTTTCAAGATGTTTTCTCTCTATATATATATCATTGGTCTCTAAGATATGTCGCTCTCTCCTTTCTTCAAAGAGTTTTACCAAATCTGAACCCTCATAGGCCACACCAATAGTTGTCTCTACTACCTATATATCATTAGTCTCTAAGATATGTCACTCTCTACCTTACTTCAAAGAGTTTTTATTCGCATTTTACTAATACAAGAATTAATGAAATATGATCATCTTATGGATACAACATCACTGCCGGTGTAAAAAGGCAATTACTTTTGTCCGGAAAGATCTAGTCCCTACCATATTTTCTCTTCTTCCTATCCCTTTTCTTCTCTTTTGACTTGTGTTTCTTACTAAGTTTCTTCTTATGCTCCTTTCTCTTTCTATGAGCCCGTTTGTAAACTTCCTCCTCGTCGGAAGAAGAAGAATCTGTCCTACGTCTCAATAAAGGTGATCGCTCTGGCTGAATCACTAGCTTCCGATCTCCTGTATCAGAAGTTCTTGACAATTCCCTCTCAGGAAGACAGGGTAGCGGTTCATCCATCATAGCACCAACAGAACCTCTGCCACGCTTGACCCTATCATAGACCAGAATCACAAGTTTTATCAGCAAAAGCCGATCCCAAATTCGATCATTATTGTAAAGGAAATAATCAGGCAGCATCTGAGTATAATGGAAATACCTTGATTGGAGAAAAGTCTTAACCTCGACATCTCCTAAGCCTTCATCATCATCATCCTCTGATTGCCATCTTTTGCTTCTGCTCCGGCTTGATGATGGTGATAAACTAGTAGTAGTAACATTCTCATCAACTGAAGTACATCTCTTTAAAAAATCCCTCCTATTGTTCTGCTCACTTTGACCATTGCTGCTCTCATCTCTTGATTTTCTTTTGAGCCTTTCACCAAACTCAATCTCTTTACTCCGAAGACTCCACATCTCATTGGTTTCCACAGCTTTGTTTGCTGAATGGAATAAAGAAGAAACAAATAAGAGATAAACTAAAAAAAAACTAGATTTTGTTGGATAGAAGCAAAGTCTGTCAACAAAAGATTATACCTTGCTGAACACCAAGAACTGTAGCAGTGAGAAATCTAGAGTTAGGTCGATGCCTTACATTAGGCTTCTCAAGATATGCTCTGACGCCATCTTTCTCAGCTTGTCTCCTCAATTCTGCTGCTTCTCTTAAAAGAATGGAAGCTATTCGATTTTCAGTTTCCAGATCCATCTACTCCAAGGTAAAACAAAAAAGTATAAGCCTAATCAAGTTATGTGATCAAATCAATCTGGGTAGATCAAACAAAGATGGAGTTGAACTTAATTCGACCACTACAGCTATCTAAATCATTGCTTCTTAATCACAGAACTTCCACTAAAGCTACGTTCTTTCGACAACGAAATCAACGAAGCAAAACAAACAAAATTACGTAAACACACAACAATCGAAAAGGGGATTTTTGGAGAACCCTATTGGTCGAGATTAATTACCACGAAATCGAATTGACTCAGATACAGATATCTAGTAGCAGCTTCACGAAATCGTGCGATTCCTCGGCGTTTTCCAGCAGGCGCAGAGCAAAATCATTGTCCGAGCCAGAGAGAGAAATAAATAAATTGAACTGAATTGGAAAATTCCCAAAAATTTCTAGTAAAACCGAACCGGAACAAACCGGATTAATTTCCTCTCAGACCAAACCGAAGAAGAACCCTAGTTTTATCAGTCTCACCAACTATCTCCCATGGTTCATTTGCTCTGCAAATTTGTCTGAAAAAATCTTTGTGCGAAGCAGGAAAAATGTCGTCGACCCATCAGTTAGTTTCTTCGATGATCTCTTCTTCCTCATCCACTTTCTTAGCCCCTTCAAATTTTAATCTCAGGTGCGTCGTTTTGTTTTCTTTTACTCTCTGTTTGCTACTGATATAATCTAGTGAGGATGAATATGAAATTGGATTCATTTCCAGAAATTAATTGTATGTTATGAATTTACTTGGAAATTTCAATCCTTTGGTTTTTAAGTCGATGTTGGATGGTGTTGTTTGGCCAGAGAACAGTGCATTTGCTTGTGATGATCATTGATTCATTTTTTTATTGGTTTGCTTTCCTTTTTGGCTTCAGAACTCGAAATGCTTGCTTACCCATGGCAAAACGGGTCAATACTTGCAAATGTGTTGCTACGCCGCAAGAGAAGATCGGTAATGTTCCTACTCCATGTTGTTTTTGCTGTAATGATTAGTAACATAGTTAATGATTTATCGTCTTTTAGCTGTTTATCTGTTTCTTACAATACATGATTTTGTTTTCTGTATGTAGAGTATAAGACCAAAGTGTCACGGAATTCAAACATGTCCAAACTTCAGGCTGGATACCTATTCCCGGAGGTTTGTTACCTGTTACTCTCTTGGTACTACTATTTAAGATTTCAAATACCTAAAGGAGTGGCATTTCAAGTTAACATTTTTGAAAGCTTCTAGTGATCTGAAATATTATAACTATCTGTGTAATAAGTTAATATATCCTCATTGATTCTGTATATAATGCTCCTCTCTCTTATTTTTTTGTGTGGATGCAAACAGATTGCAAGAAGAAGGTCTGCACACTTGTTGAAATATCCAGATGCACAAGTTATAAGTCTTGGAATAGGCGACACAACTGAGCCAATTCCTGAAGTGATCACTTCTGCTATGGCAAAGGTACCTCCTTATCTTAACTTAGCTTCATGTGCTCTTTGCCCTTCTCTGGGCTCTAGCATATTTTAAACTGATTTTACTAACACTGCCCTAACATGTATTATTTCGTTCATTTTGACAAAAATGTATAACATATTTTCTGTTTTGGCGTATTTGGATTATTAAACGAGAACTTCTCTGTAATCTAACAATGAAAATTATTCTGGTAGCATAGTTTTTTTGTTTGCTATACTATTCACACAGGCATGTAATCTCTAGAGATTAATCATGTTTTTTTTCTCTGACAGAAAGCTCATGAGTTGTCAACAATAGAGGGATATAGTGGTTATGGTGCTGAACAAGGTGCAAAGGTCAGTGCACCCTTCATTTCCACCTTATTGCGTTGTTATCATTTCTTTATTATCTGCCTTTGCACGTCACTTCAATTTTATTATGGATAGTCTTGAACTGCTGCTAAATTCAAGAGAAGATGGATTTAAACCTGTTTCTTACATGTAAAATCTTAAAGCTTAATCTGTTAAGTTTTTATCCAAACTAACCTTGATTTCACATATGTGAAAAGCCACTGAGAGCTGCTATTGCGAAAACATTCTACGGTGGCCTTGGCATAGGGGATGATGACGTTTTTGTTTCTGATGGAGCTAAATGTGATATCTCACGTCTCCAGGTTTGTTTTATTGCTGACTATTCATCTGTAATTGATACAAGATTAAGAAATATGAACAGCTGTTTCTTGATTCCACTTCTTGCAGGTTATGTTTGGTTCCAATGTTACAATTGCTGTTCAGGATCCTTCATATCCGGTAATTGGGCATATAGAAACCAAATTGCAGTTGTAGTCTTCTCTACTTTTGCTCCATTTTAACGTGGAACTATGCTGTCTCGTTTTTTTTGGATTATACAGGCTTATGTGGACTCCAGTGTTATTATGGGTCAGACTGGGCAATTTAACACTGATGTGCAAAAGTATGGAAACATCGAGTACATGAGATGCACTCCAGAGAATGGCTTCTTTCCCGACTTGTCCACCGTTGGCAGGACAGATATAATTTTCTTCTGTTCCCCAAATAACCCTACGGGTGCTGCTGCCACGAGAGAGCAACTAACGCAGTTAGTTGAGTTTGCAAAGAAGAACGGTTCTATAATAGTGTATGATTCCGCCTATGCAATGTACATGTCTGATGATAACCCACGATCCATCTTCGAAATCCCTGGAGCAGAGGAGGTAATAGACTGATTGATTATAACATTAAAAGGTCCATTTTTCAACATCTTTCTTCATGTGTACAACCGCTTACAGGTCGCTATGGAGACAGCTTCGTTCAGCAAATATGCTGGTTTCACTGGAGTTCGACTTGGTTGGACTGTCATCCCGAAAAAGCTACTCTATTCAGACGGTTTCCCTGTTGCCAAAGACTTCAATCGGATTATCTGCACTTGTTTCAATGGTGCATCTAATATCTCTCAAGCTGGTGCTCTTGCTTGCCTTACACCCGAAGGACTTGAGGTTAGCTTAGCTAAAGAGAGATCTCAAACCAGTTCCCACTAGTTCAGATATGCAAAATGATTTATTTTGTTGTCTTTTGAATCATTGCAGGCAATGCATAAGGTGATTGGATTCTATAAAGAAAACACAAACATAATCATTGACACATTCACATCTCTCGGGTATGATGTATATGGAGGAAAGAATGCGCCTTACGTATGGGTTCACTTCCCGAACCAAAGCTCATGGGATGTGTTTGCTGAGATTCTGGAGAAGACTCATGTGGTTACAACTCCAGGAAGTGGGTTTGGACCAGGGGGTGAAGGGTTCGTTCGTGTCAGTGCCTTTGGTCACAGAGAGAACATCTTAGAGGCATGTCGAAGATTCAAGCAGCTTTACAAATGAAGAACCTTGTTTGTAATCGTTCCTCATCATCATCACCCTCTTTAATGACATGATTTGAGTTAAAATAATGTCGTTTCCATTGTTTTCTGGAATTTGTAGAAGACACTTTTGACACCAGTGTTTCAAGCAATTTGGCAAAGTATTTTAACAACGAAATCAAAGTGCAAATAAGTGAACTAGTGTGGAAAATAAAATATTTAAATTGGACTGAGGAAGAACGTCAAAAAAATATAAAATTGGATTGGTTAAATAAATCTAAAATTGGACCGGGATGGGTGTTTTCGTAATTTAGGCTTGTTGAGCCACCGTGTGGGCAAAAATATCCAAAAACACAACACAAGTGTTGTCTTCTCGCGTCTCTCATCAACGAGAACCAGTTTTTTTGTTGATCCTATCAACAATGACGAAAATAGAGCTTCGAGCTTTGGGGAACACAGGGCTTAAGGTTAGCGCCGTTGGTTTTGGTGCCTCTCCGCTCGGAAGTGTCTTCGGTCCAGTCGCCGAAGATGATGCCGTCGCCACCGTGCGCGAGGCTTTCCGTCTCGGTATCAACTTCTTCGACACCTCCCCGTAAGCACTTCTTCTTCTTTTATATTTTCTAAAGATTACTGATTCTTCAATACTAATTGCTGATTCTCTGAATGTTGAGACTAATTTAATCGTTAAAGTCAAAATTTTTATTGGAAGGTTTCATATTTACTTTTTTATTTGGCATTTATTGTGTGTGTGAAGGTATTATGGAGGAACACTGTCTGAGAAAATGCTTGGTAAGGGACTAAAGGCTTTGCAAGTCCCTAGAAGTGACTACATTGTGGCTACTAAGTGTGGTAGATATAAAGAAGGTTTTGATTTCAGTGCTGAGAGAGTAAGAAAGAGTATTGACGAGAGCTTGGAGAGGCTTCAGCTTGATTATGTTGACATACTTCATTGCCATGACATTGAGTTCGGGTCTCTTGATCAGGTTTACCACTTTATTTCTCTTGGGTTTATCACTTTCGTTGTTTGTGTCTCAAACCTTTACTAAGTGTTCATTCATTGCTGCCAGATTGTGAGTGAAACAATTCCTGCTCTTCAGAAACTGAAACAAGAGGGGAAGACCCGGTTCATTGGTATCACTGGTCTTCCGTTAGATATTTTCACTTATGTTCTTGATCGAGTGCCTCCAGGGACTGTCGATGTGATATTGTCATACTGTCATTACGGCGTTAATGATTCGACGTTGCTGGATTTACTACCTTACTTGAAGAGCAAAGGTGTGGGTGTGATAAGTGCTTCTCCATTAGCAATGGGCCTCCTTACAGAACAAGGTCCTCCTGAATGGCACCCTGCTTCCCCTGAGCTCAAGGTTTGGCATTTTACAAAAGAATGTGATTCTTGTTAACATTTCTGTAGCACTTGTATTGATACACCGTATAAGAGACTAGTGTTAAAACGCCATTCGTGCAGCATTCTCTCGAGCATAGGCAGGTTAAATTCTATAGATGCTATACTTCTGAGACTGACAATCTTTGTTTCTTAACTCGTACAATCATTGTGATTAGTCTTCATAGGCAAGATTAGAGACACTTCAGATAGTTCCCAATGGGTATTAACATGTTAGTTGGTCTTTGATGAGTATTCAGTAGAAAATTAAACAGATTCACATGGACGCTGGTATTTAGTTGAATTGATGTTTGGAAGAGTAGGGGATGCTCTTGAGTTAGTTTTGGTTTGTTCTCTGTTTGATATTTTGATTTAGTGAGAAGTAAACGAAGATACTGACTTCTTAACAAATTGTTCTCAAATATGAAAGTCATAACCCGTTGCTGCTTTTATTGTCTTATGTAGTCTGCAAGCAAAGCCGCAGTTGCTCACTGCAAATCAAAGGGCAAGAAGATCACAAAGTTAGCTCTGCAATACAGTTTAGCAAACAAGGAGATTTCGTCGGTGTTGGTTGGGATGAGCTCTGTCTCACAGGTATTCAAGCTTGGTATTTCCTTGTCAAGTCCCAAATTATGTGGGAAGTTGGAGTTAAATATGAAAGAATTTGTGTGTTTCTGAAACAGGTAGAAGAAAATGTTGCAGCAGTTACAGAGCTTGAAAGTCTGGGGATGGATCAAGAAACTCTGTCTGAGGTTGAAGCTATTCTCGAGCCTGTAAAGAATCTGACATGGCCAAGTGGAATCCATCAGAACTAAAAGAAGCTCTTTGTGTTTCTGGTAAACTCTTGTCTTGCTTCTTGTAATGCTTATGCATTCGTTGTTGTGTCATTGTGTTAATAAGAGTGTAAGTTTGGTTGGTATGATTAATAAAGTTTCTTAGATATCAAAATCAGTCGGAACATCTTTGATCGAATTGATTATTAGATAAATTACAGCGGAGGGTGAGACTTGGGAAGAAATTACAATATGTCCATTTAAAAAACACAAGAAAAAGACTAGGAAAAATCTCCAAATCTCCATCACAAGCAACTAAGTTCAATAGCTTCTTGGAACCTCTTGTCATACGTAGCGGGATTGCCAAATAGCCAAAGACTAAACTTCGAACGAGCAGAACTTTCCGATGAGTTTCTCGCCGGAAAAAGGCATTTAACTATGGAGGCTGACGGTTCCGGTGTGGCTGTAGTCTGCAGAGTATTGTTTGTTGTTATCTGCTGAGTTAGAGGAAGAGGGAGCATGAACATCGCAGCTGATGAGGCCATTGATAAGTTGATTCGAAGAAATTGGGTGCAAATTGGAGAGATTGCATTTAGATGTATATATTATGAGTGGAGAGGATAGAGAATGAAGGGAGTAGGTGTGCGTATTTTTCTTTGGGACCAAGGAAGGCTGAAACAGAAATTTCCGTTTTATATTTTTATCCAAACATAACCGACGGGAATAAAATATATCCAAATTTGACCAATCAGTTCATGACACGTATGTAGCACAACATGCTAACTTGCGCAAAGACGGTGGCTAACTTGTGCCAATGATAAGGTAAAGAACTTGTGACGACGACGATACCGTGAAGTGCAGAAACTCTCTATTGTCGTGGACTTGGGACCAACGCAGAGAGCTGCATGCAATAAACCCACATGGCCACACTACATCTTATAAAATCTTATTCAAATAAGAAAGAGTTGTAACTGGTCTCTCTTATAAATTAATCTGCATACAAGAAGTGAGCAGCAAGTAACAAAAAAACATCCGAAAATTAACTATTGCTAAATCTCAAGATCAAAGATAATTGTGAATGATCATCATAACAACCGTACTCAATCAAATTCCTGATAATTACGCTCTCTCTTTATCCATTTCATGAAAATTGATTTTTTCGTTTTTGTTTGATTTTGTGGCATGAAGATTGGTGTTTTCGTATTTTTTTATGTGTCCTAATATTAGTTAATTAATATCAGTTCTTCTTCATTAAGCAATGCTCTTGGGCTCATTTAGGACTTAAAAATGTTTCTTGTAATCTCAATGTTCGTGGGGTTTTTGGTTTTCTAGCCCATGTGTGGGTTGATTAACTTTCTAAAAGATTTTACTCTTATGGGATTTTTTAAAATTAAAGCCAATGACTAACTTGTTGGATTATGATTTATAACCTATTGGTGCATAATTATGATGTGTGAACAAGTTTTTAAGGAATCTTGGCGAATGACAAAACTTTGGAAAGAAGAGAAGAATAAGGAACTCCAAAACCACCGATGCTTCCTCTCCTCTCTCGAATCTTCTACCGAAGCAGATTCCTATACTTTTGTCAACACTTTTTAAGTGTTTTGCGTTTCCAATGTACTTTGAAGATTATTCTCAAAACTCCATAAAATTCTTACTGAAACAGAGAATTTTTTTTTTTAATTTTAATCTAAGAATTATCTTGAAGCTGTGTTCTTTGGCAAATATAAATACACGTCGACTAGGACAACACTTGCGCTCTAAAGATTGCAAATCCGTGTTCTATCTCTCTCAACAATTATTTCCCCTGCTTCCAAAGCTTTGACAACATTTCTATTCAAAAACTTTAGTTTTGAGTTTTTTTTTTCTTGTATACTTCTCCCCAAAATATGAGCGATCCCAAGTATGCATATCCTTACCCGGCACCGGGAAATTACCCGCAAGGTCCGCCACCGCCGGTGGGAGTACCGCCACAGTATTATCCTCCACCACCGCCACCGCCTCCTCCTCCACCACCACCACGAAAAGTTGGTTTTCTTGAAGGACTGTAAGTGCTCTGTTTTTATGTTTCATAATATTAGTTTGTTTCTATTATTAAGGAGTGATCTGTTGGAATTTATAAATGAACTTCAATGTTTGTCGGTGGTAATGTGTGTTTTTGGTTTGCAGATTAGCAGCTCTGTGTTGTTGCTGCTTGGTGGATGAATGTTGCTGTGACCCGACCATTATATGCTTTGATTAAGTTTTCAGGAAAAAGTATGTCTGTTAATTTCATTATGCTTATGAGGTTTATACAATAATTGTTGTGATATCATGTGACTACTACTTTCTTTTCTTGTCGCTTTAATTAGGTTTTAGTCTTGCCTTTTATATATGTATCACAAATTTCTGCAGCTCATCAAGTAATAAGAGAATTTATTCTGATTTCTGATTAGTAGTTATAGATTATGCTGAAAATGAAAATGCGTGTGATAGAAATGTTGGATACAGATACGTGGCAGTAGGTAGATATGCATTTTATCCGAATACGGAAAAAATGGAGAATGACGTGTCCACTTCTTAACCGAAGAGTAAACATTATCGTGTCTTGGCTCTTAGCCAGTGATAGGGACTAGACAACAAATCGGATTTTGGTCCGCATCTATACAGAAAGTACTGAGGTGGGTTTGGAATTTGTGAATACCGCTGTCCATAACTAACTCTTAACCATATCGTCAATTTCCAGCATAATCTGTGACTCGTATAGGGGAATGTTCCACGTCTCGTTGCTCAAAAAACGAAGAAACTACACAATTTATAAGGTCGTGTGGACCGATCATGTAATATAACTTATTGATTAAACATTCCCCAAAAAAAAATTTAGAGTGAAAGGTGTTTGCTTCCCGTTATTGTTGCAGGGGGAGCATTTGAAACAAATTGGAAAAAAAAACTATATCACCTTTCACTCCCTTATCAAGTCAACCAATGCAGAGTCCAAAAGGACCAAAACCCACACTGTGTACTGGTTTCCTATATAAATTCTTCATATGACCAACACATAATTTAATACCAAAACCTGAAAGAGCCATTAAATGAATGAAATGCGTTATCACAGTCGAGAGATATTCGAGATATTTGGATCATGTTAGAATCCGTATCCATTTTGGTGTTGATCTCCTGCTCTTCTCGATCTTCTTGTCGTACTTGGAGATGCCGAGTATGAGCTGCTTGTCGAATACTTTGAAGATGTCAGTAACTCCTGATGTTTTGACATTCCTGCTGACACCGAATCTGCTTCCAGTGGCAACTCATCTAGTGTCTGTTTCACCCACAAAGACCACATGGTTACATGAATATCAAACATAAATTCTTCATAGAAACAGTTTTAAGTGAAAAGAAGACTTTATTGTTCAACGGAACAAGGTTTATGACGATTGATGTACAGAGTTAGGTTTTGCTGAGAACATACCCTGTAAGCTTGCTGAAGAACGTGGAGAGTCTCTTGTGTGCGTTTCCTCTTAACTGCTATCTCATCTGGCTCTTGCAACATTTCTTCAAACAAGTTCTCCCTGCACCAGATGAAACTACTAGTCAGTTTTAAGAGACTACTAATCCAAACACAGATGTGAGGAATTAAAAAACACAGGCATCACCTGTAAAGCTTCTTGATGAAGACGTTATGCAGCTCACGTTTTGTGTGGTTTACCTGAAGCATTAAAAAGAAAAGAAATGGTATCAGCATCTTCATTCTTCAGAGTTTATTTACTGTAAGATAGCAACAAGATTATTACACACAAGATGGACAAACGGCTTTTCATTTTAACTCTCTCAAAAGACAATTTCAAAGGGCAATCAAATATCAAGGTGATGATATATCGTACAAGTTTGAGATACTGCAAGAAACTTGGGGAAAGGGATGAGGGTACTTGCCAGGAAATGCATGATTGCTTTTGGTACCGAGTCCTCAATATTCTTCCTTACAATGTCATAGTATGATCTTAGTAACAGCTTTGTTATCTGAATCTCAACTGCTTCCTGTTCTGAATGGGTTTCGGTTGGCCTCAAGACAGCTGGGGGCTTCAGAAAAGCAAAGCAAACAGTATGAGTCAAATAGGTAAGCATGTATTGGCAATATGAATCATCTAAGATGGCACAGGAGACACACCTCCTTTAGATAGATCATGGATAAGTTGTGAGACATATCCTCAACAGCTTCACTGAATGGTTTGTTTAATAAGCTATCTTTAGTAACTGCTCTAGTATCACCCCCTCGGAAAATTGAAGGGATACCCCACCTTGTATCACTCGCATTTGCTATCATGTGTCAGCAAAACCACAATTAAAATCTACTCAGGATTATAAGCTATTAGCGAATCGAGACAAGATACATGTTTACGCAGTCTCTGAAACATAGCAAGAGATTCATCACACAGCCAAAAATCTTCCAAAACACGAAATGGAAGGCTAAAAATGACAGCGGTGAGAAAATTACCAGCAGGTTGAGCTTTTTCAGCATCTGCAGATACAACTCCCTATGAACAATCATGAGTTAAGTGTCAAATAGTCACTCTTTATCTTGAAAATGTCTAATTTGCTCATGGGTCCTTAGGGCTAAACCCATAGTGCACAATGATATACAGAATTAATTATATATAACATGTAAAATGACAATACCTGATCAGTAACAATTCCATTAGCTTGCCTGCCGAGAAACGATCTAGATTTCACTTGACTCGTGGAAGAAGATGTTCTATCAGGCTCCACAGTGTCCTGCTATATCAACTTAAATGTATAAGAAACACTGCAGAGTATATATGAAACCAAAACCAATTTTAATGTATTTGCTCAGAGTACTTCATACCTTTGGTCGTGCCACAGGATGGGGAATCCTCGAAGACTTCACTTGATGCATTGCAGCTTCCACGGCCTTGGTTCCACCAATAAAATTTGGATGTGAAGTGTTTATGTAATCCATCTGCAAACGACATTCAAGAAATTATGATACCATCACTAATACTTTAGTTCAAAGAAACTAATCAATCAAAAACGAGGAAATCACTGCTCAAGATTAAAAAAGGTCCCTAATCAACCAACATATTAGTCTGGGCTCTTTATACACAATAGAGAAACTCAACTCAACGTAGGATTTTCAATTCATTATACAGACCTCCATATCAATGATATCCCCGATCATTGCTTCTGAGGGTTCAAGACCTTCTCGCAGGAAATCCCCGATAACCTCATCCATGCGCTTTCGTAGGACTGGAAATCGTTGTAACTCATTCATCATACATCTATGGCTAATCTGTAGAGAAATTCAAATTTATGAAGTAATCTTATTACTTATTAACAACAAACCAAAAAAACACTCACCTTTATTAGCTCTTCAAAAATGAACCGGGCACACTGAAGGCTAGGATCTAACAAACGAGATATCTGCCTCCTAACAAGAACTTCAAATGGAACCTATGCATAATTGAACGAGATCAAGGGACTCTAATTAGATATCCTGGGAAGTGGAAAAGGCAAGGAAACATATGAATGCTTGAAAGCCCTGACAACCAGGATAACTTCCATATATGCTGAAACATGTTAAGAAACCTACATCTGGAACAAATAATGCAGATCTTGGACCAGTTGCATTCTGAATTGCAGTCCGAATATCATCATCTGTCAAGTCCTCGCATGGATCAACCTCCTGAAGAGGCAATGTGAAGGAATTCAATCAGTCTAAATTTACAGAGATCCACGAGCTCAACGTCAGAAATATACTACATTATTTCCATTTGGATAATGTCACTAGCTAAACTAAGATAAGATAGAGGAGCCAATGCTTAACAAAGCAGTGTAAAAGTTCTCTATCAATGTCAATGAAATGAACCGTAAACATCAGTGTACCATCCGAAAGTACGCAAAAGTATTGGCGAGGTTAAGAAACGGGAATGTATAACAACTGTTCAAGCTCAAGGAAAAAAGTTTAACGATTGCCCAAACGAACCTCCAAACTCTTAACAAAGATTGACTGGAAAATATAGTGAATTCTTGCTCCTCCAGAGAGCTCTGACGTAGACATTTCTTCACTTTTCCCTTCCAGCAATGAAGAGTATGCTGTTCAAAAAAATTTACCCATGAGACTCACTATGAACCATAGAAAACATAAAACAAATGTCAATGGTCTCAACTGAAATATCGTCTTCACATATTACCTTCACAGTATTTGGAGAGAAAGTTGAGGAGAAGAGCTCCTTGCCCAGCCTAAGAATTTCAAGGACAGTAAAGACCAATAGAATAAGATAAGTTTGACTAGTTAAAAATTGAAAAAGAAAAACAACTCATAGAGATGAAGCAAAAAAAAGTTAAAAAAGAAGTACCCATTGGCCAACAACCTTTCCCTACAAATAAGAACACCTTTAAATGCTAATTCTACGACTTAAAGATATTTTTTTTGTAGTCTAAAAACAAAAAGGCTTTACGAACCCTGAGCACATACATGAGAAAATAGTCTGGACGAGCAAAATTGTATTCAAATGAAAAGACTGAGCAAATCACACCATTAAATGGAACAAATGGCAATGTACCAAAGCCAATAACAAAACAATGAATTCGATAAATAGATGGCAAATTGAGCAGTAAAATACATACCCTTGATTCTGTTAATTCACCATAGCTCTGATGCTCTTTTGCTGTAGCAACCAAAGCATTACTTATCCGCGACTTCAAATCCGGAAGCAAGACCTTGATATGTTGAACAAGGATCTAAAAAAATGCAACAGAAAGGCCATCTTCTATCAGACATTTTCTAATATTAAAGTATCTTAAAGTCTGTAAACAAAAAAAGATATACATGCAAGGCCAAAAAAATAAGCTAGGGTAGAATCCGCACAGCCATGTAAGTAACCTTAAAAAGTGAATAATGCATTTAAACTCCACCATAATCCCATATTAGATATTTCAACATAGAGAAAGCGTCTCCCTTATGCCTTACTGAACAATGATTGACATAACGAAAAAAGGAACTCCCAATTCCCATAACTGCAGAAAATACCTGATTTAACTTCTTTGCTAGCTGAGGAACACCCAAACGATCGGCAAGACCATGGTAAACCTGTATAGGTACCAAAAAGACTCAGCTTTAATCAGAAAAAATAGCAAGAGTATCAGAAAGTGAATCAACAAAATGATGTTAGCATACCGGGTGACTCCGGAAGAACTTCTCCTCTGCGAGAAGTGCTTCCTTGACTGTGCGGTTTAGCAAAATATCCTGTTTATAAAATATAAAGATCAAAACACTGTAGATGCAGACGCCACAAAAAGTAGACAAAAAATAAAAATTCTGTCACAATAGCATCGAAGTGATAAAATTAGAATTAAAAAACAAGCACAGCCAAAGGTAGAATAATAAAAAAAAAAAAAAAAAAAAAAAAACA
>Ga0041059_1000864_pt1 | contig 23944 bp, 17 predicted proteins | sample AraColnosormetaG_FD_56232 | JGI IMG/M metagenome (GOLD analysis project Ga0041059, IMG submission 56232) | Arabidopsis roots microbial communities from North Carolina, USA - Col MF nosort | ecosystem: Host-associated > Plants > Roots > Unclassified | place: USA: North Carolina | collected... | reverse complement strand
AAAAAAGATAAAAAAAAAAAAAAAAAAAAAAAAAAAAAATCCAAAATCAGAGAGAAGTTTAAACCAAAACACATCATTTCATATTTACACTTACAAAAAAAGTCATTTACTCGAAAAACATAGACTTTTTCACTCTTCTCACCACACAAAATACTCCAAAGCCAATCAAAACTCTCTTAATATAATTACTTATACAAAATAACTAATCATCTTCTTAATTACTACTTTCACTCGTCTGAACCATCACAGAGGTGATCATCTTTGCTCTAACGTACCCAATAATCTATAAGATTTGAATTTAAGCTTCAATAATGGCTTCTCCTCGGGGAACCCTAACCCTAAACACATGTTCCTCTCCAGTGCACTTATCAACCTTCACCACCCAACGACTCTTCCTCATCACTTGGTCACGATGGTGATTTTTCATCATCATCTTCTGATTATCATTGACCCTCGTCACAAGTAACCCTTCTCCTATAGGTAAAAACTGCGTTTTCCTTCCATCGCTAAACCTCCATGACCCTCTCGAAAACGCGTTATAACCCACCACAACCGCCACACCGCTTCCACCCCCGGTTCTTGCGTTTTCTTCGTGATGATTAAGGATTTTTCCAACGATCTCTTGGTGGTTTTCGAGGTTACAATCCACGAGGACGAAATCTGCTTCTCCGAAATGATTATTGATTAGAGTGTCGTCGTTAGATTCTCCGACTACGAATTGTATCTGATGAATCTCTGATGGTTCCAACATTTTTTGGGATATGATTAGTTCTTCGATACCACGTAAAACGCATACAACTTGACCACGCGTTTGGTTAGCCGCTGCGATTAGTGCAACGAGTATGTCGGCGTTTGCTGCTCCGGCGCAAGCCACGGCTATCTTTCTAGCGCTATTTCCGGCGGCTAGGGCTGATATGAATTCGGCGACGTTTGGTTCTTTTGTCCTTTGATCCTGAAAATGCATATAGAGAAATATGTCAAAATGTGACATTAACTAATCTTTTATCGTAATTTGAAACAATATCACGGGTAAATGTTTTGGTTATAAGAATAAACTCTTACCGTTTTCAATGTACTAAGATAGGCTTTAGTAGCATTCTCAGCAGACCAAAAAGCCATTATTGTTTTTAGATATTTTGAGTCTTAGAAAGAAAATCCGATTTCTCTCAATCTCTTGCTTAGAAAGCTTTGAAGTTGTTGATGGTTTTGGTTTTACGGGTGAAGGTTCTTTATTTATATATTGGGAGATTTGTGGATGGGACAAGATTCAAACAGGCTGGTCCAGTATCATGAATAGTTTCTTATTGATATAAAGAGAAGGAGAAATTGAATAAATTTGGTCAAGTTGTAATTGTATCTGCATATGTATACAATATGGTATCTCTTATATGTATATATTTAAAAAGCGGATTGTCTCATTGTCGAGAGACCTTAGCTATTGTCACTGTTAATGTTCCTTATGATCTTAAAATTGAATTAGACTATGTTCAAGGGTTCTTCATAGTGGCATTTAATAATTAATTTCGGAATGTGCATCCCAATTCTTAATCATAACTAAAATAATATTTCTATAGGCAATAGACGAGTAGGAAAGGGCAACAAAATGTAATTAGAACTAGTGGAAAACTTTCTGTCATATATGGTTCAAATATGCATTATAGTGTACGGAGATTTATAAACACATGTGTACATGTTAAACAATGGTAAATATTGTGTGTAATACAAACATAGGTACAACACAAAATTTCTCTGAAAAAATCAGGGCTTAAACGTTAGTCATTAATCTGGATGTTGGAACATGCATACATGCATATACTCACATAAAGTATTGCATATGTATCATTAAAATTGATATGATAGATAGTTTCAACGCTAATTACCCAAATATGATTAGTTTAAACTAATAAGAAAGAAAAATAGCTAGGGATTGAATTATAAGGAAAAAATGAGCTGTAATGTCTAGTGCAGCAGGGGCAATGGAGATCTCAAAATATAAAATAAAAGTTATTTTTTAAAAAATAGTGCAACAAAAGAAGTGAATTGAGATTGGTACACATCTTAGGGACATAGAGAACATGGGTCCATGTTTGTTCTGACAACAAGCCTACAGTTTTTCTTACAAGATTAGATTCTCGATTTCACAAAACTAATTAGCTACAACGTACGGTTTAGATTAATGGATATATATATATTACGTTCTTGATTGTACAATCTAGTGACCGTCCTCTCACGTACGGGTTTCCATGAAGCTTCATATACACTTAATCTAATTATGCATTAATCATTGTGCAAACCAAGATTGAGAAATTAATGTTAAGCTTATGGTGAAACATATCCACTCTATAATATATCCTATAGTAATAGTATATCAATTGCTATATAATTCTTTTTGGATTTATGGATTTGGCAATCGCGTCTGACTAATCTTATTGTAGAAAACATTAATCGATTTTTACTAAATACTTTTAAATCGATATCATATACATATAAAGAGGTATTTCATATAGGTGGTGATTGCTACTAATGCGATAATGAGATGCAGTTACAAAAAAAAGATTGTGAAGGATGCGTTGAATCCAAAGGCACAAAGAGCCACAGTGTCCCATGCTGATAGATATGATTCAGAAAAAATGTTTGAATAGTTTTGGGTTTATTGAGACATGTTCTTGCAATTGATGAAGATATATCAGTGCACGATGCTTTTTCCACTTGAACTAGTTTCATGCATCTGTCATTATTATTTCTTTATAGTACTCTATCAAGATAAGGGTATTGAAAGGTTAAATTGGACCGAACTGGTCCAAAGGGCAAAGGTCCGAAGAGATTTTGATCTGGTTCAAGTTTTAATTTAGTGTGGGATATTGTGGTCCAAGTGCAACTCGAAACAGTTCCTATTGGTTGATTTGATAATTGTAGATCATGAACAAAGAGATAAGAAAGAAAAATATCAAAAGTTTGACAAAAACATAACAAAAAATAGCAAAACAAATATTTAGAGAACTTCTAAATTCTACTACATTCGATCGATTTCATATATTTTACTGGTCCGACGTTCAAAATACATTAGAAATGTTTAGATCGTATACAAATTTAAATAGCACAAAACTTTATTAAATACGTACGTGTAGGTATAATTGGAGTTCGATGCATGTACTACACAGTAGACATTATAAGACATTTTGAAACCGTAGACGTAGACATGAATCCTCAATAGTCTTTATCGTCGCGACATACTTCAGAAAAGTCGTAAAAGATTGTTTTTTCCGACCAAGATCAAATCACCGGAAGTATACATGTATTCAAACTAAATCTCGAATAATTGTAAGTGGGAGGAGGTAAAGAATTCAAAGGTTGGGATAAAAGAATGGGTCTATTCAATGATTTTATATGGTTGATGAAAAATAAAATCCAACCTAAAAATTAAAAAATTAAGCGAACGTGGGATTGGGATAATGTTGAGGAGGAGACAACGATAAAGAACAGTGAGTGGCTACAGATTCTGCGTCGACCATTCCAGGAGACATCATCTTTTATTAGTGTTTTTTTTTTAATATCATGGGTGGTGATTTGTCTTTTTATTTTATATGTTTGTTTGAATATATTAGCAAAAATGAAATAACCTAAAATACCAAACATTAAATGCTTATGGTGACCAAGGTAAGTTGGGCCACAAAACAAATTATAAACCCAAAATTAGAATTGCAAGTCACCATCGACGCTTCCGATCCACACCACCAACGTTTCCAAACTAGAGTCATGTGGTTTCACTACGCTTCCAAAACACCTCATTTTTGGAATCACGTTTGCTTACCGGCTTTGAGACATGCTATGCGCCTCTCCTTCCGCTTCTGTTTCCGCTTCGACCTCCGCTTCTGGTTCGCGGGCGAGTAACGCATCACCTCCGTTGATATAATGCTTCCTAGACAAAAACAAACATACTTTTATTTTAGCTTTGCCAAACGCACCACAACTTTTAACATACCACAACAAATTAGGACAAGATTCTCTAAATCATCTTTCAATTCGTTTCAAACGATGAAGGAACCTTCTTAAACATAACAGAGAATTCTAATACAAGATCATGATTCTATTAAAACAACACTGTGTCTTATGATTTATTTGAACCTCACTGATAAAGTTAGAGAGAGCTAAACGAAAAACAAAAGCTACCCATCTTATTCTATTCAACTTAAGATCAAACAGAAGCAAAATCAGAATCAAACAAGAACCCACAGGAGACATAACATTCCCATCCTGATATAACCATTGATGGAGTCTAGATCTTACGGCGACGTAGTGGGGTTTCACGCTTAACATAGACCTTCTCCATTTCGTTGAGTGGTCGGCTTGATCCATCTGGAAGACTCATAAACTTCCAGCCACCTCCGGCTCCACGTTTGCCCTTAGCACCCAATTTCTCAACCGTGATTTTCCATCCCTCTGATGAACGTCTCCTGCTGTACTTGTGGCACATCACTTCTCCTCTCCACTGGTTTAGAGAGCAAAAGGTAAAGTAACGTTTGTTATCACCAAGGAGAAATGACCAAAGAACGTCTAATAACTCAGCAAGAACTCAAGCAGGAACGCTGATGTTATATATCAATCAAAAGGCGTGGATCTATTCAAACCAATAACCTTTTAAACAATCCACAAGCAAGTTGCAATACCATTATTACTTTCAATCTTTCAAGGTTATTTTACAAGTTACCAAATTTAGAATAGAGGGTTCCAAACTTGCATCTAGTCTCAAGTTTTCCTTCTAAGTTGCAAGCAGGTCACTTGATAATTAACATATGGATGGGAAAATGTCTCAATAGACCAAATGTAGTAATGGTTTACTAAGTCAATGCATACTCAAGTGGGCAAAAGAAGGGCCTTACTTTCATTTTGTTGAACTCAAACCTTCGGACAAATTCTTCGTAAAGCATGTCATCCTCTTTCTTTGAGATCTCATAATGGACTTCATCCATATCTTTGATTGTACCATCCCATCCTTCTGGCATGACCTTGAAGTCGGGTTTGTAATTAAGTGAGGCCACATGAAATTCCCGGTCATGCGAAATGAAGAACCTGTATACCAATATCAAAATGAGGGTTAAAGGAAGACGAAGCCACATAATCCGCAACCTATTCAAGTTTGCATCATGATCGTTCACTAACAATGCTAGATCCAACTACCTTAACTATTTTGGCTATAAAGAAGACTAAATAAAAGAGAGTACACACAGTTACTCCATTTCAATTCATGTAAAACTGAAGTAACATTATACCAAGGTATAGAAATACTAGTCCATGTAAAGTAACTTACTCAGGGTACTCATCAAGCAAACGGTCAACAGAATCATCCAAAGGACGACCAAGCTTCCTCTCCTCTTCTTCTTCATCTTCTTTAAGAAAAAGAATGGCGTGAACACGCTGCCTCATAATCCTATAATCCTTAGCAAGCCTCTCAATAGTATACACCTCAGGATTCTCTTTGTGCAATCTATACATCTCAGTCTTCTCAGAGTCCTTAAGATAAGACCCTCTAGCACCTGGCTCTTTAACTTGCTTCAACAACACACTGATCTCCATCATTCTCTGTTTAATCCCATCAACAAAAGCCCTGCCTTGCCTATTATCTTGCTCAATCTCTTTAAGCAAATCATCATACTCATTCATTTCATTAACCAAAGCTACCTCCTTTGGACCCAATTTGCTCATTACATCACCCGAATCAGAAGGGGTGTTATCAGAAGAAGGATTCGCCGCGTTCTTCTGACGACCAACGGAGACACCATCGAAATGCTCCTTAGTTAAACCAGTAGACCACATAGATTTATTGTCCCAATCAAGATCAGCAGATCCTGTACCACCAAATGATCCTCCTGTTGAAATATTCCAGCCGTTATCATCGCCTCCAACTCCATCAGATCCTGATTTTGCAGAAAATGCTCGATTCGTAGCAGATTGTAAGATTTTTGATGAAGCGTTCTCAAGTAGAAACCCAGATGCTCTCGTGCTAGGGTTAAGTGAAACCGAGGAGAAACGATAAATGATCCTACTAAGGTTATACATTGCTACTGATTCTTCAAATCAAACGTTGAATCGCACGAACGCTGAAACAAAATCGAAAGAGAAGATCTAGTAACTTACCCAATAAACAACTAAAACACACAGACAAAAAGTTCGAATTTTGATTACATGAAGATAAGGTAGAGCGAGTTACCCAAGGAAGATGAGAAGTCGAAGCTCCGATTAATCGGAATTAATGGCGTGAAGGGAGTCACGATAGAGACCAACGGAGGCCAGTTACGACTGCGATAAAGGAAAGGGAAGGGTTTTGAGAATTAGCGAAGAGTTTGTATTTATGTTTTAACCCCTATATTTCTTTATTTATTTTAAATATCACCTTATAGTTGTTTTGCTTTAGTTATGCTCACTTCCTTTTGTATCTTGACTTTTTATTTGTTACAATTTAAACCCAGAATCCACTGATGAGTCTGTGTATGTGGAACAGAAATTATATAGACTTTTGCAATTACGCACGATCTAGACTTGAAGCAATTTTTAAACTGATGAATGTTTTAATGACATAGACAAATAATGATGAATCACAGGTAGGATTTTATAGTACTCCTACTTTGTATTATACATCAAAAACATTTGTTTGTAGTGAATCTTATGAATGGACTTTGCAAGAATATGAACCATATCACAAAAGTCTTACTAAATTTGAATCCCAATGACCTCAACAATAAGAACATCGTTTAGTCTATGACTTCGACATGATTAAATCTAAACCGATCACAAAGAAGAATAACCCTAGAAATTAGAAAAGCACACAAAAGAAGAAAACCCTCACACAACTAAAACAACCCTCTAAAAAAAAGCACTCCTTTAAGCTCCCTTCCTTTCTACACAAGAAAACTTTCTGACTTTGATCAGAGAATTGCTCAACCACTATGAGATTGGCTCCTAGTATCGCCTGAATCATCATCATCATCACCACCATCTTCGTCTTCATGTTCTTCTTTGTGAGTAGTACCAGTGTTCATATTCCCGTATCCATGATAGGCCGGTGTGAAATTGTTCATAGTTGAATTGTCGTTTTGGAAAGAAGAAGGCATTTGAGCCATCGGTCTCACTATACCACCACCATAAGCTTGTGGTTTCTGCTCCTCTACGGTGTTCACCGAAGGAGAAGTTGAATTCACGGTTGTTATGGTAAAAGTAGGAGGTTGTTGTTGTTGCAGTTGTGGTGGTGCTTGTGGTTGTGGTGGAGCAAAAGCCTCCATAACTCTAGGTTTCTTCTTCTGATTTTGTTCTGCTTGATGCATCACAATGAAACTTCCCATTACCACCTGTCACATATTATAAGACTTTAGAGTTTTCTATACTCCTGAATCTGTAAATATGTTTCATTCATGTAATCAAATCGTGTCACCTGAACAGGACCAGCTGCTATAAGCATACCGGCAAGGCCACCACCAAATATATTGCCATTTGGTCCGGCTAAAGAAATGCTCATCCCACCAGCCCGACCTTTTGTTCCTCCATTTTCAGTAGGCATAAAGGAACCAGATAGCGATAGTATCTCAAACCGACCCTTAGAAAAGAAAAAACACATAACAGTTTTACTCGATATATATTTCAAAACGAGGTACTAACGAAATTTGATTCAATGTTTTGTTACCTCATATGTAAGAGTGCCACCTGCATTGGTAGGTTGACCAAGAGTGACATTAGAGATCGAACCAGTTGCAGAAAGAATGCAGATAGCTCGAGATCCTTGTTGCGAATACGGCATAACCTTCATTGTCACATCCTGATCAAAACAAGAAATTCTCAAACAAAGACTGATAGAATTTAATACCAAAGCTTGAGTTACAAGCACCGTGTTGAAGAAAGAAAACAAAAGAATCCTCTGTGGGAAATTTATTACCTCACCGCCATTGACAGTAAATTGATGGGTCGTAAAATTTGCACCCACATAGCATGAGAGCCCAGGAAGAGGAGGAGTAGGAGCTGCAAGAGATAGTAAAACAGAGTTTGCATTAGTCTAATCAGCTAATTAATTAATCCTAATCCTCAAGCAACTAACTCCATGATTCAAAACAAAGACCAACTAATAATCTAAATCTCTTTTTATTCACACAGTAATTAAAACAGATAATGAGAAATCGTAAGATCTGCTAAACAACTTATAATCACAACTAGACATACTTATCTTCTAAGATAAAAAGGAAGAGACAGAGATTATTCTGTCTTTGTATTTTTTTTTTTAAAGACAAAATCTTCTTTTTATTTCTGTTTTTGTTTGGTCAGCATCAGCAGATTCCCTTTCTCTGTCTCTAACTGGTCTGAGTGTAATAGCTTCTTCAGACAAAAGTGTACCCAGCAAAATCCAGTTATGTTGGTCCCACTTCCCAACATCTCAAAAATCCACACAACAACATAAAATCACTCGAAACCCAGATCAGATCTTGTCTCACTGAAACCAATGCAAACAGTTCAAACACAAATATCTCAACTTTTAATTACCTGGGCTTCCATACTCGAATTTGTGAGATTTCTTGACGAACTCAAGAGGCTGATGCTGCTGCTGAGCTTTGCCTCGTTTCCATTGATAATCTCCAGACAATGGAATCGAAGATGAGATTGGAGTTGGAGACAGAGTTGGTCGCAAAAACCTAGGGTTCAGGCTTCCGTCTGGTGCGTACTTCCTCGGTCTTCCTCTCTTCTTTTTCGTCGGATCTGATCCGGTTGATGCTGTGGCTGAGCCAGGAGTCACGGTGGTTGGTACCGGAGCCGAAGACGGAGCTGGTGGAGGAGGGAGAGGAGTCACTACCGTTGTGGGACTCACGAATTGGAGAAAACTAGGGTTTTGTTGAAACTCTGTTCTTGGAACCAAAGCTTCATCTCCCTTAACTGTGACGACCCCACTTGGACTTATTTCACCTTTCTCCTCCATTTTCTCACTAATTCCCCAAAATTACTTAAATACTCTGCTCCTGAAATTCACCAAACTCTGATTCCAAAAAAAAAAAAAATGAGCTTTTTCAGATGAAGAAGAAGTAAAGGTTTCTTTTTTTTCTTCTTCTTCTTTGTAATAATAACTAAGAACAATAAAAGGAACAAGAGATATGAAATAGTAGCTCAAAAGGACCAAAGATCAAAGCAGAGAAATTTGATTACAGTTTCTAGATTTACTTTTTCACCAATTCTGCAGCTGAAAACCAACACTGTAGCAGAGAAATGCCAGAGCTTCTTTCAATGGAGATTAAACCTCAAAAATCCCCAAAAAATTACATGCAATATCCCCAAAAAAAAATTCACAAGAAAAAGAAGATAATTTTTCTCTCTTAGACGAATGAATTTTTAGGGTTTTTGCAAAGAAATAAATAAAATGGAAAATTTCAGGAAAAGAAACGATAATATATATAAAAAAATGTCATGTAGACAGTTGTATTATTTAATAGGAATATTAAGGATTTAATTAGTTGAAAATCGATATAATAATTACAAAAATCAAAGTATTGATTTCGGTTTAGGGAAAGATCCACGTCCGTCTTGGAAATTTAATATTTGTAATAAAATAAACGGAAATACGAAGAAAAATTAAAGTGAAATTTCGAAAAGAAAAGGAAAATAAAATAAAGAATACCAAAACTTCTGACAATCTCCTTTGTCTTTTTTCCAGTAAATCACTTTTGAAATAAGGTTGACCAAAGATTATTGCTTTGAATACCTTACTAAGACCAATTAATTTTCTAGATAAGCTCAAGATTTAGATTTATTTCTCAGCTAATTCACTAATTGTAATAAGACTAACTATGCGTCAAAATCTATACCGATGATGTTAATTACAAAATCGACCAACTAAAAGTATTCCTTGGTTTTAAAAAAATGTTAGGAAACAATTGACATTTTTTTTTGCAGCAAGTATATTGGTTGGTCAAAGTCAAACTAATCTTTCCGCAAAACAATCAGTGTATAGTACACACTTGGATCCTGAGTTTGACAGATTACAAATGATCAAGAATCATCAGTTTCGAGACCCTCTATTTGAATTAGCATGTCTTGTTTCTATGGTTGCATTAGAACTATACTTGTACATAACATGTGTGACAGTGTGTATATAAGAAAGAAACTATTACTAGTTGATCTATAAAAAGACTGTTTTTGAAATCTTAGCTCTATCTTTTTCAGCCATGGCGTGATAGAGGAGTACTAAACGATTGATTCGATTTTGCTGAGTGAGGCGAATCAGTTTGAGGAGTATGAGGTGATGAGACAAATCTCTTGTTAGTTGACACTTTAAGACCCTTTTTCGCGCTTTGGGGCTTCGTAACACTTCCTTTGTCTTGCTCTGATGTCACTTGACCTTGATGTTTCTTCAGATCCTACAAACATTGTTCTTGGTGATTCTTGGAACAATAGAAAATTTGATTAAAAATATGATTTGCATGTAAAACTAATACCCTCTTTCTGCGGCGTTCTTGTTCTTTCTCTTCTCTGAGTTCCGTATACTCTTCGAGCATTGAAAGTAGGCGATTCTGAATGAAGAAAATCAGATTAAGAGATCAAATGAAGTATATAAAAGAGAAAAAGGAGAAAAGAGAAGAAGAGGGGTTTTTTTTTGAGAGAAGAAGATAAGATCATACACCATCAAAGAGAAACTCATATTCTTTCTCTGATTCCCATATTGTAATCTTGGAAGCTAATGCTTCAACCATAGCTAAGAAGAGTGAAAAAGATTTTTAGTAAGATAAGCATTCATCAATATGACAATGTGTACGTTGGGATCATTTATATCAAACCTGGAAGTTTATTAACAAGTGCACGAGCTTTCTCTGCGCGTTTGAGGATTAAATGAGATCCTTTTCCAGCGTTGTATCGGTTTTCATCCTATACAAAAAAACATTAAGTAACGGCAAAATGTCAGAACTGAATCTTTAATGAATAAAAAAAAGACAAACCTGATTATACTCTTCAAGCCAATTCTCTTCCTCACAAGCATTCAACCATTTATCAGCTTTCTCAAGAATCTCTTTTCTGCTTAGAGCTTCCTCTTTCACTTTCCCAGCTCGATACTCGATCTGTTCTAGTATATTTTCAGGGTTCACATCTCCTGATTCAATGGCTTTGATTACATTCTCTACCGCGATATCTTCTTCTTCAAGAACAATGTGTGTTCTTCTACATATCTCTTCAAGCTCTGACCTTTTCTTTAGAACAAGTTCTTTCATTTTGCTCCACTTCAACTCCTCCAACCGACATAGCTCAGCTTTAACCTATTTAAAACATTAAGCAATCCATCGGCGAAAATAGTCTCAGTAAGTTTACAAAAAGATTTGATGTAAAGTTGTTGTGAAGTTACCTCTTCTAGCAAATCTATAGAAAGACTATTGGGTTTGGTTATTTCAGAAACAGTAGCAGCTATATTACATGATACATCCATGAACTTTTGTTGTTCTTCTGCTGGTGTATCCATTAAATTCCAAAACTCAAGCATCGTTGTCACGAGATCTTGAAGCTGTAATCCATAAGATAGCATATATATATAAGAAACAAAGAGCAGAGTTTTTAAGATGGTAAAATGTTTAAAAACATTCTAACTCACTTCTTGCATTCTTTGAATCTTTGTCTCATGCCATTGTTGTACTGATGAAGCTAACTTGTCAAGTGTTTCATTACTTATACTTCTTGACCCTTCAGTATCTACTAAACTTGGGTGAATCTTGGTAACAGTTTCTCGAAAATTCAAACCAAGAACCGAACAAAGCGATTCAAGAGTTCTTATATTATCTTGAATCTGTTTCACCCGGTTCCTCTGAGCCAAAATAAACAGTAAAGTATTAGTTAACTTTTTGATCAAGAAATGAAATCAAATTTAAGGTAAAGTTTAGAAAAAACCTTTTGTTCTTGAAGTGTGTAAAGCTCTCTATGTAACTCTTCAAGCTTTCTAAGAGATAAATCAGATTCATCAGCAGAAAAATCAGATGAACAAGTCTCATCATCAGATTCTCCATTAATCTCTTCTCTTACACATCTTATATCATCAATTACTTGAATAAACTGAATCTTCCTCTCTGATTTTCTCTTTTCCATTTCTTCAAGTTTCTGAAGAATCTTTACTAACTCATCTTTCAAGCTTCTCCCATTACCACTTTGTTGATCAGATTGATGGTGTCTTCCAAGAATTGGTGGCTCTTCCATTACAGAACATATATCAATAACTCTTGCTTCAGAATCAGCAATCTCTTGTTTTATCCGAATCTTTTCTTCTTTAACCTTTTCGATTTTTCGATTGTAGACTTCTCTGCATTCTTCTTCGATCTCAATCAAAATCTTCTCCCTTTCTGTTTCAGTTTCTCCAACCTCTTTCCATATAATCTGCATCAGAAAACAGAATCCACATCAAAATGGAAATGCCTTTTTGTAATTGAAAAAAAAAAGCGTTTTCTTGGAGTTGAAGCAATCGTCACAAACCTCAAGTTCTTGTAGAAGAGATGACCAAGTTGATTCGATTTGAGATTTGGACATTATTTATCTCCAAACTCTGCAAATAAATTCAAAATTCTTCCACATTCGTTATCTTATTCAATCCTATGAGGATGTTTTTTTTCCTCAATAGGTTACTTCATAAAATTTCTCAAACGATAACAAAATCTTTTTAGAAAACACAAGAATTTTTTTCTTTCTAAATGATAATCATTTTAATTGCTGAAACTTTTTTCTTTTGAATTTTCCTGGAAGAAATACGAGATTCTTTACCTGGATTGAAGGACACAGCCGTTGGTTTTTCCTTGAAAAAAATTCGGATAAAATTTAGGAATCAAATAAAAATAATCTAGTCAAAAAAAAATTACAGGTAAGTTGTTAATTGTAAACAAAAAAATTACAGGCAGAGGGAAAACGCTTATTTCGTATATTTGTTTGCTTCCCCCTAATCTTTTGAAATCTCTCCTTTCTCCCCTAATAAAACTTTGTAGATATTAGTTTCCTTTTGCTTCATGATACATAGATTTTCTTGTTGTCATGTTTTTTTAACAATAGAAAGATATATGATGCGCCAAATATATCTCATATTTAAGAGCGTTACGACAAGTTGAAATTATAGAAGAAAAACAAATTCTAATTTCCTAGATACGCTTTAACTATCTTTAACCACGAAATTACCATAATTTAATTCACAAATTAAAACACTATTTTCATATATTTAAGATTTGAATTTACATCTAGTAAAGTAACTAAAATTCTTGCCAATACCAAGAACCGAAGTAGAAAACATGTGCAAAATTTAATATATAGAAACTAAAGAACATAAATTATTAGATGAACTGGTGTTGTGGTTCAAAAAAATATAAATTGGGGTCTAATTTGTGATTTTAGAAAACTGAAGAACCAAATTGAGAATACTAAAAATATGAGCTGTTATTGTTATACATCCGCGCCAACTGAATTTTAGGGCCGTTACCTTCTCTCTCTCTCTCTCTCTTCTTGTCCACAAGAAAAGTTAGAGCTCTTCTCTCATCTCCAATTTCTCTCTCTCTCTCTCCTTCGCTCTTATCCTCTGGCGATTTTTTCCAGAGATTCTCCGATTCTCGAGGAGGAGGAGGAGGAGGAGGAGGAGGGAGAGAAGGAGAAGGACATTTTCGATTCGATTGATGTGAAACGCTCCTACTTGATTCCCGTCGTCTGAGATCGGAGTTATCATCGAGGATTGATAATGGTTCCCGAATCATCATCGAGGATAATGAGTTTTTCTGGCGATGATTTCGAATTCGATATTGATTTCGAATTCGATGCACCGAGGTTCTATGATTTCTCTAGACCTGAGCTTTATTCCGAGACTGAAGAAATCGAAATCTGGTTTCAATCCTCTGGAAACTATCCTCCTTCACGTAAGAACACACATTCATCTTCAACGATTCTCTTTACTATTCATATTATTTATGTATTTGTGTGATTTATCTCAGCTTTTAGCCCAAAGTTCAATTGGAAATTTGAGCCATTTAAGCAAATTACAAACACCATATCAGAGTCTAAGCCTGTGGAGATTATTGAATCCTCGGAAGCCGAGACCGGTTTGAATTGCAAAGATAAATTCAACGGTAATGATTCTGAAATCTTTGTTTATGCATAATGATGCTTCAATGCAGTTTTGAGACCTTTAGTTTATTTTGTTGTTGTTGTTGTCAGGCTTCATATATTATAACCAAACCGTTAAAGATGTATCCAAGAAAAAATCGAAATCTAAAACCAAAACAAGTAACTCTACTTTGACAAGACCTACGGCTTCTTTGCTTGCAAGGCAGAACAAACCTTTAGATATTTACTCTGTTCAACTTCTGACAAGGTACTAAAACCAATGACGAAACCATTTATGTGAATTTTATTTTGTGGCTTCAACAACTTGTATTTGATGTTTCAGATGTCAGCGATCATTAGCCAAGTTTGGTGAAAATGTAGCTCCGGTCTTAGTCTCTAAGTTACAAAACCAAGACACCAATAGGCAAAAACAGGAAGCTAAGGTGTGTGTTTCTCTTATGGATTTTGAATTTGCTGATTCTAGTTATCTTTATACAATTATACTGATAGCTTTCAATGAGTCATTGTTTTTTCCTTTAAGGTGGCTCATGTTAGCAGCAGAGCCAAACTCACTGTTCCAAAGGAACCGAATCTTAGAACTGCAGAAAGATCTGAAAGACACAGGTAATTAAGGACTTTGTGTTAAAAATGTTTGTTTGTTGGCTTTCGTATAACATGTTTTCTCTTGAGAGTTTCAGGTCTAAGGTTAACACACAGAGAGAGCAGATTGCGACATCAAATTCTAAAAGACACATTAGGAACAAAAATGTACTTTATATCCTCTTTTGTATTTTCATCTCAGTTTCTTTATTACCACCACATTCTCAGAAGCTTATGAGTTTGGATCTTGCAGATTAATCTGGAACCTGTTTCAACATCTTTGGCTAAAACTAATACGCCACGGTCCCAACATTTTCAGGTATAATGTATCTTCCAATAGCTACAAACTCAAAGTGTTATAATCGTTCCTCATCCATTAACAAAAATTTCTGCATCAGGCATTTCGTTTAAGGACATCACTGAGAGCGAAGGAACGCTCTTCAAATGTAAGTCACGAATCTCATTGTCGATTCTTCACCTCCATGTTTACATTTAGTTAAATGATGTGTCTCACATTGCAGGCTAAAACCGATGTCGTACAAGAGAATGATGCTACTAAGTCCAGAACGTTAGTGCCAATTGCTTTGAAACTTTCAGTGAATCTACTTTTCCTAAAACGTTCTCACACACATTTTCTGCAGACTAAAAAAGCCCATTGATTCCTTAAAAACTAGGATAGTCAAAGAAAATCACAGCAGAAAGATAAATTGCCAAGTGTATGAATCTAAATCTTCCCCTCTAGACCCAAAGGTAATTCAGTTTTTTTGACTAAAAATCCATGGAAAAGTCCTACTTTTACTCCAAAATCTTCCTTTTCTTGACAGATATCAAGCAAAGAAGACCTCGTTGAAGCAATCCGCATCGAATATGGAAATCAGAGCTCATGCAGGACAGATATTAACAGGTAAACTAATAAGCAATCATCTATTCAAAGCTCAAATAGTTCAAAAAAGAACAGGCCATAATATTATATCAGACGCCATTGATGATGTACTTTGAACAGGAGCCTGGATTTGTGCCGGAAATTCGATTCTCAGGAAGTTGCAAGGAACCTAATCACTGCTTAATCTTCATTTTGAAGATGTTCTTTCATTTTTTATACATGTAACACACGCATTCCTATGTCTATATAAGTAAACGTGTATACTTGTTTAGATATATGCATAGAGAAAGAGATTTTTTTAAATAAATTTTGGTTGTGGGATAGTGACATGAGCTTTTAAAACTTAAGACCAAAAGACTTCACAGAACTCGTGAACATGTTCTTGGGAGAAAACAAACATTAACTTCACATATCCGTTTCTTTCATATAACCTTTGTTCTTGTCTTAAATGCTTACCATAAATTATTTTTCCTTACCCAAAATACCCCTTGTACTACCTAAATTCACTATAGAAAAACCATCCTTTCCTTCCAATCAGCATTACTATCTTCCTTAGGACACAAGAAACTAAACAAAAGCCCTGGAATCTTTCTCTTATATGCTACTTTTGGAGATGACTTCACGGAACTGAACAAACCATTGAGATGCTTCTGCATCAGGATTCCTAACTTCATTCTCTTGCTGCAGCTTTTTGGTTGAGTGATCAAGAGAAGGTAGCTTCTTTGCTACTTGCAGAGATGGGACAAGAGAGAGCAGAACCCTAGAGACTTCAAGCATTGTGGGTCTCTCTAAAGGGTTTCGCTTTGTGCATAAGAGAGCCAGCTGAAATGTCTTCCTGATATGTCCCAAGTCCATACAAGTCACAGTAACCTCTGGATCAACTGCTTCCATCACAGTATTATCATCAGCCTTTGACAATATCTGCAACATAAAAAAAAAAAACGTTAACTCTTTTAAGGTTCAAAGATCATAATCTATAGTGATTCTTGATTCATATACCAGTTGATGCAAGTTAGCTTCGTTATCCACTGCTTTCTTCCCAGTGAGAAGCTCAAGAAGAACAATACCGAAGCTGTATATATCGGATTTCTCATTGATTCGTGAAGTACGAGCATACTCTGGGTCTATATAACCAATTGTTCCCAAAACATAAGTCGAGGCATGGGTTTTGCTAGCTGGTATGCTCTTAGCAATCCCGAAATCAGATAAATGTGCTTCGAAATTCTCATCAAGAAGTATGTTCGATGACTTGATGTCACGGTGAATGATTCGAGGAGTACAATCGTGGTGAAGATAGGCTAGTCCTTGTGCAGCTCCAACCGCTATCTTCAACCTTGTCTCCCAATCAAGCTTCACTTTCTTCAATGACCCTTTTCAAGAAAATAAAAATCAAAACATTTTTACCGTTTATCTGCAAATCAATCTTTCACAAATTGAACCAAAAAAAGTTAGAAGAACTTACCATGAAGAAGGTCCCAAAGTGATCCATTTTCCATGTAGTCATAGAAAAGAAGGTTGCCAGTAGGAGACAAGGCATATCCATGCAAGCTGACTATGTTTCTGTGCCTAATGCTCCCAATGGTCTCAAGTTCTGTCTCAAATTCCCGCAAGTTATGCGGATACTGATTGTAGAGTCGCTTAATGGCAATAGGTCGGGAACTTTTTAATGCACATTTGTATACCGTGCTAGAAGCACCATATCCAATTATAAACTTTTCGTTAAGATTCTCAGTCACTCTCATGATATCATCAAATGTATGAATTGCCATGTCCATGTGGAGAATCACTAGCTTGGTTAACCCTGAGAATCGGTAAAGATTGATATTGTCATATAAGAACAGAATATGAGTTATGAAGAAGTATGAAGGCATCATCATTACCTTCAGCTTGTTTTGAGGAGCCTTGTAGAATCTTCTTCTGCTGCATTGATTTGTAAACTGCAAGGAAAATCATACATAGGAGAGTGATGACGCCAAGAACAATGCAGATCAAAGCACCTCTGGAGAATACTGAAAAGAACAAGAAAAGCAAGCTCAAATAAACAAGAAAAAACATCTATTGAAGAAAATGCTTAATGGATAAATCTAGTAGATACCTCGAGATTTCGGTAAAGGACCACAAATAGATCCAACCCAGTTTCCACAAAGATATGGATTTCCAACAAAGCTATACAGAGGTTATGAATTTAGTTTTACAATGAAAGCTTATGCGTATTGATCATAATGACAGACTACTGAGAGAAGCTTCATACCTGGCTGGAGCAAAACGTGAGAAGTTTTTCATTGGTGGGACTATCCCGGAGAGATTGTTGAAGGAGACATTCCTAAAACGTTTTCGAAGAAAGAAGAAGAAAATGTTGGATTCACAAATCTTCCAAAGGGCTAATATTGCTCATAAGCAAGTATCTCTTGCAGAAGAACTTACAGATTGACAAGAGTGAAGCAGTTCGTAAGCTGATCTGGAATTTTCCCATGAAGCTTGTTGTTGTTCAATATTCTGTACATAAACATAAAGATCAAACCATACATCTATTTTGTATATAATACAAATGATAAGATCATATTATTAACTTACAAAGAGTTTAAATTCTGCAATTGGCCAAGTTCAGTTGGAATAACTCCGGAGAGCAGATTGAATGATACATCACTACAAGTAAAACAGATAAGTCAGAAAAAAAATATGATTTTGATATAACCAAAAGAAGCAACTATAAGCTTTACATCATCTGAATGCTTCGAAGGTTCCCAAACTCTGCAGGTAATTGTCCACTAAGATGGTTTCTGCTAAGATTTCTGTTTAATGAAGCAAAAGATTAAAAGTTAACAAACACAAGAAAAACATTTACAAATTTACAACTTTAAGTGTAAAAGACTTACAATATGAGAAGGTGTTCAAGATCGCCAAGCGTTAATGGTATAGACCCTGAGAAGTTATTGCCAGACAGATCTCTGGAAACAAAAACATATGATGAGTTTGCAGCAAATTCAAACTGAAACATAAAACCAAACGATGTAACAAAGTTGAGAAGACATACAGTTTGTCAAGATTGATTATATGTCCAAGCTCAACTGGTATTTTTCCCTTGAAATTGTTCGACGAAAGATTCCTGCATCCAAAAGGATTCAACAGTCACTATAATGTTTAGAGGGAAGCAATGTTACAGCATTGTATTGAATGAAACTCACAGATAAGTCAAGCTCCCGAGATTGCGAAACGCCAGTGGAATAGATCCACTCAAGAGGTTCCCATGAACATTGCTGAATTCAAGTAGAGCAGCAGAATTTAGGTTTGTGAATAAGAAGAGTAAAGCATGAATTCAAAATGAACTATCTTATAGCTTACAATTGATTCAAGGCTGCACATGAACTAATGTTGGATGGTATGGGCCCTACTAAACGGTTGTTGGCAAGATTCCTTTCATGTCAAAAAATGGATCAGTAAAAACAAGGATCAAATGTAATGCTTCAACAGCTAAAGTGAAAAACTTTAGAGCAAGGAAAAGAAACTCACAGTTCAAACAATTGCTCCAGCTTTCCAAGCTCAGGTGGAATAGTTCCCACTAGTTTATTGTCGTTTAGCTGCCTTCAAAATCGGTAAAAGAAAAGCAAAATAGATAAGTATATGGAATGCGAAAGCTATGTAAACAGATTTGAAGTTTAAAACAAGCTTACAAATAGCTGAGACGTGACATATTCCCAAGCTCAGAGGGGATTGGACCAGTGAGCATATTGCCATGGAGATACCTATTTCAACAAAAAAAAAAGGTATCAATGCATATGCCAAGAGCTGATTAGCTGAACATATGAGATACTACAGTTATACAAAAAAGACTCACAACTTTCCGGTAAATGAGAGATTGCCAAGTATCGGTGGGATAGGACCAACAAGCTCATTGTCACTCAAATCCCTGTGAATTGAATAGGATTCACAAAGTCAGACGAGCCAAATTCAAGAATGTACTTTGTCGTTACTTTTCCATATGAATTGAACTTACAAAACAGCAAGAGCCTGCATTAGACCAATAACTTCTGGAATTCTACCCGTCAATCTGTTTCCTTGAAGTGACCTTCAAAAAGTAATAATACACAATTCAATAACCGCATGTTAACAATTTACTGATGAAACTAAGGTAAAAGAGGCTCAATACTCACAGAGTAGCAACTTGGAGGAAGCCGATATTGTAAGGAATCTCTCCTGTTATCTGATTATAAGATATGTCCCTGTAATATCAAAAGGTATGAGTCCAAAATTCACTCCTATAGTGGAAGTCTAATGTTTAATTTAAGATGGCACATACAGGATTTGAAAGCTTGTGCAATTTCCGATGCTCTCCGGGATGGTTCCAGTTAGATTATTTCCTCTCACATCACTTCCAACAACAAAACACAAGTTAAAAAATATAACTCAAGACTTGAATGAATCAAAGAAGGACCAGGATCTATACAAGACTCAAAAGATGGCAGAGCGTTGGATCCACTTACAAGTACCACAAACCGGTTAGCTGACACATATCAGAAGATAACGTTCCAGTCAACATATTCCCTCGTAATCCACTGCAGAAAGAAAGTATTAGAAGGAGAAAATTAACTTCTTCTATGGTGTAGACTATATTGAGATCAGAGAAAATGACTCTGACGAACTTACAGATACTGCAAAACTTCATTCCAGTAAAGCAATCTCGATATCTCACCCGTTAGATGATTGCCAGCAAGATCACTGCAACATCATGATTGGAAAAAAGAAAATGAGTAAGTTCAAAATCTATTCCCAAATTTTGATTCATGAGTAAATGATGTAACTAAAGAACTCACAGTCTCTTAAGGTTTGGAATCTGGGTTAAGGTTGCTGGTACAGGACCTGTGAGCTGATTGTTCTTCAGATTCCTGATACATCCACAAGTTCAAAGGTTCACAAAAATCCACTCGAAAAAAAAAAAGAACAAGTAGACAAAATTTGAACTTTGAATCGGAAAAACAAAATGTTGAAGTATAACACATACAGAGTTTCAAGCTGCTTGAGTTTAGAGATTGAGAAAGGTATGTCTCCATATAACAGATTCTCGGACAAATCCCTGTACAACAGAGGATATGGACGTCAAAACTAAAGACATGAAAATTGAAAACTCAAAAAAACAAGTTTAATAAGACTTACAGATAAACAAGAGAAGCACAGTTTCCAATCTCATCTGGAATTTGACCTGCTAGTTTATTACCTTGCAAGTCTCTGCAATTGGAAAAAGCCTTTATGAACAAAAGCTACAACATTTCAAAGTTCAAACATGCAAATCAACAGAGAAAGAAAGGGAAAAAAAACCATTACATTGATTGCAAATTCCGTAGGTCTCCAATAGCTGGAGATATCTCCCCTCCAAGATTCAGACTGGACAAATTCCTTCACAAAGTAAAAATAGAAAAAAAGCAGAATATTACAAGACCACAAAAGAGAGACATTTTTCAACAACACAAGAATTATTATTGAACTCAAATAAGATTCTTACAGAGAGACAACGGAGTAGCTAACGTTGTCGCAGAAAACACCTCGCCAAGAACACAAGTCACTGTTGTGAACATCGTCCCAATCCAAAAGCATATTCACTAAGTTGCTGAAAGAGCCTTTTATCGCCATCAGAGCTTTCCCTGTGGGTTTTCAAAATTCATAAACAGACTCAACTAGGATTAGTAATAAATCATTTGAAACGCGGAACATCAGTCACATAGTTAAATATACATAAACCAAAACTAAGGAATTTTTGTAAATTTCATGTCCTTTCTCTCCAGGACACTAGGGATTAAGCTTCGTTTTTTTCTCGGGAAACAGCTTGAAAAAAACACAAACTTTCCATGGTACAGGAACAGGCATTCTCTGTGTACTAATCATGATCAAATTTCTTGGGAAATGGAGAAAAGATTGCATCTTTATATGCATTTGATGAAGAACAAGCCAGAGCTAAGTATTGGGTATGAAAAAGCTTTCAACTTTAACTCTCTTTTTATGGGGAAACCAAATGTTTGACATAAACCAAAGATTATATGTCATGATAACTTCTAACACAGACGATTTTAGATTCAAACTTTCAGAAAAAATCAGAGAATGGGTTTAAGGAGATATACCTAACTAAACCCTAATTTTTGAAGCACATAATCAAAATTTTAAACAGAGATCACAAGAAAAAAGACAAAAACAAAAGAGTTAGAAGAAACAAACCTTCGTTGTTCATAGCCGAAGCAACACCAAAAACCATAAAACCCACCATTGCTAAAGATAAAACCATTCGCTGCATCTTCTCCTTCATTTTTTTCTTCTTATTCTTCTTTCCTTTTGGGGTAATAAGCCAAGAAGCTCGTTGAAGTTTTGATTCAATAACAACAAAGCAGAGGAAACCAAAACACAAAAGAACGAAACTTCAGGCTTGTTCTGCCATTGTTGCAGAGAGAAAAGGGTACCAAAACAGGTGATTAGCGTGAACTGCAAGAAATGCAGAGCCAGAGATGTTAAAGAAGAGAGAGACAGAGAAATGGGGAGAGAGAGATAATGTACTAGAGCCCTATATAACTAGCCATGAAAGAGAATACTAAGACCACGACAAATCTGTCAGAGTGTGAGAGTATATATGTATGCAATTATATACACACACTTATATCATTTACTACTTAAAACTCTGATCGAACCATTAACTATGATAATAATGTCACGTTAAAACATTAGCCACTTCTAATTAGTATATGATCTTCACTCTCACACGCATTAACATTTTTAGTAAACGGAGATAAGTAACGGCGTTAGGAATTAAGAAAGGTTGATTTTGACGGTGACATGACCCGCCGTTTGTTGTAGACGCCGCTTTCCAATGCATGGTAATATTCCACTGTGTAAAAACCTCGGTCACGCGCTAGATTTGTAGCGCGTGTTTGATCCAACGGTGGATGATTCGAGTAAACAGGGTTAAGAGGATGGGAAGCGATGTAGAGAAACTGAACTATGCTTTTCCTTGTGAAAGTTAGTTAATGCTTTGATAGTGATTGGGGACACCGGTTGGACCGGTTTGGTTTTGTGGTTATACGTTTTTCGACCGTTAGTTTTTTTTAGCCAATATGATTGGTTTTCTTTTATGTTGATGTGAATTTTTTACTATCTTATAGTTATAGTTATAGAGACCATGTCACATGTTGGTTTTTTATGGATTGATTTCACAATTAAAGCTGTATGAGTGGGACGAAAAAAATTGGTGGAATTGTACCTTGCGATAAATACAAATGAGAGTCATGTTTATATATACCATAGTTTATATTATATGTGACAAAAGCTCCGAGGCTCTAGGATAACTCTAATCGTTCGAGATTAAGCCAATATTCTATCTTGTTCTTCCAATAATGTTTGATTTAATTGTGTGTACTGTGTTATATGGAAATGTATCGGTAAATAGTTTAGTATAAGGATTTGGTTTTGTTAGATTAAATTGGTCCGACCGTATCTTTATTTTGCATAGTTTTGGATCTTTAGGTCTCCAGAGTCCTTTTTGTTGTACAGTCGTACTATACGGTCTAAACCGCCCTATCGGTCAAACTTTTGGGGAAGACTAAAATATACAAAAATTATGTTGTTTACATAGAAATGGTTTTGATTAATGTAATTGTTTATAGTTGAGGAACCTTCTATTCTTGAAAGTTAAAATACTTCGAAACGATTCAAGAATATAACCCAAGGGGAAAAAATGCAAGTCTTAATAGTACTTCAATCTATTTTGAAGTTTACTCAACGTTTATATGTTTACCAATAACTAATCATCATCATATTGGTTTTATTCGTTCTAATAAATGTTGGAGGAATTTTGTATCCACGAGAACCAAAATTAATAAAAGAATAGAGTAGGTTCAGCTGTATGCGTCTCTAGTACTTTCTATAGACTAGTAAATAGATGCATGGGTTCAGCTATATGACCTATGTGAGAATTATGACCACACTTGAACATTTGATCTGTTATATATTTTTCAATTCCGGCTTTGCAATATTCAATCGGTATTCATAGTAACCTTATTATTCAACTACGGTTTTGTCAGTTGAGTAATCGTTTTAAGTAATTTATTTACCTAATAATCAGAGTTTATACTTATTAATAAAGCTCGTAGGCTTCTTCCACTATATATATAAATGTTACATGCCTCTATATCGTGGGCATAACCTTGTTGATGTAATGAAGTATGAACATTTTAGGCATTTTGTTTTCTACTTTTACAAAAATGGTAAATTGCCCAAGCCTTTGTGGTCTAATGGCAGAAGGAAGCTTTAGTGAAGGGTGAAATTCCCAAACGTAAGTTCTATTTTCCTTGAAAACAAAATCACATTTGTTACAAAAAAAAAAAAAAAAAAAAAAAAAAAAAAAAAAAA
>Ga0041059_1000863_pt1 | contig 23965 bp, 24 predicted proteins | sample AraColnosormetaG_FD_56232 | JGI IMG/M metagenome (GOLD analysis project Ga0041059, IMG submission 56232) | Arabidopsis roots microbial communities from North Carolina, USA - Col MF nosort | ecosystem: Host-associated > Plants > Roots > Unclassified | place: USA: North Carolina | collected... | reverse complement strand
GAACAAGGAGTCAAGATCTATGAATACTAACCGTTTTAAGAGGTAAAAGGAAGAGCAGTGAGATTAGCTCCAGCCTTAGTGGTTGAGTTGGAAACTAGGATATCCTCAAGTCTGTTGGTTTGCTATCTGAATTTTCGAATAGTCGGATTGAGTCGAACCTGTAGCATTCATTAACAAGGCAATAATCTAAAGAAATATAGATCATGATTCCTAAATAAACTAATGAATACGTTTTTTTTCTTTTTGGAATTCAATAAACTCAAAAACGAAAAATCATAAAAATCAAAAATAAAACCAATATTAGTAAGAACCTCCCCCTGACTTAAACGACAGTGTCCCTAGTGGCATTCAAATCCAGAGTAAGCGAGTAAAATAAAAGAAAAAGAAGAAGATAACCATACCAGTGGGTTGCCTCCCACTAAGCGCTTGTTTAGAGTCAATAGCTTGACTTTGATGGAGTATGGGGATCAAGTGGATCTGAAGGTGGCAGTAAATGCTTTTTTGAAAGACGTCTCATCATCCAAGGTGGCTTATAGGCACTCGGTGTGTGAGGTAGACCAAAGAAGTGTGGAACATCAGCAGGGTGAGACTCAAGTATGGGTGGTATACTTCTTTTAACTGCACAATCATCAAAAGAATAAACAAGCGCTCGATGAGAAACTCGTGGCTTGCTAAACCGTGAAACAGTCTTTGAAAATTTTAAAGTCAAATTGATTATATCTGGAGGAAGAGATGAGTACCTTTGCCTCTTCGGATGTGGATGCAGTTATAGAGGTGCATTGGTTGGTGTGACAACAGGTCCTGGAACAGCAGCAGTGGTCTGAACTTGCAAAGCAGCTTTAGTAGATAGTTCTGGTTCAGCCCGTTTGGGGTCGACATAGGTAATGGTGTCGATCGACACCATCTCTATAGATCAATTCTCAGCAGCGAATCTGGAGCTTGCTTCATGTGGGCGCTTGCTGTTGCTGAGTACCTGTTCTGAGACAACCCTTATCGTTGTCTTGTCAACTTGCTTCTCTGGAGCATCATCTCGTAGCATATCACTCTGAAGAGGGGGTGACAACTTCTCTATATCAACCGGAGGCAACTGAAGTAGAGTCTCATCGATGATACCCATGCAATGCATATCACGAATTTCTGCTTGGACTGTCGAGGCAGTAGACAATAAACGTTTTGTGTGTAAGCAATAGGCGGAGATTCAAGGCAGATAGGTGGAGTCTGAGTCTAGTGTCGAGCGACACTAGGTGAGTGTTGGTCGACACCACTGTCTAGACTCAATCCTGCTCTATCAAACGTCAACACTGGCCTGTCTGTTTGGTGCTGGTGTCGATCGACATGAGGTGGTTGTCGTTCGACACCATCGGGAATAAGCGCCTCCTCCTCTGTGAAATTATTGGTTCCTCTCGACAAAGTCAAAACAGTGTCGTCAAGATTAATTAGCGTTGATCGACACCCTGATGTATCGATCGACACTGAGACGTTTCCTGCAACTGGACGAAATGAAGTCTAAGCTGAACATTCGCGATGAAGGATTGGGTTTAGTTGCTTTCCACTAGGTAGTGTGACTATATTGATAGAGGTGGAGGTGAGAGCTCGGATGTATGAGAGCGTAGATTGTCAATCTTGCTATAGAGAGAATCATGTTTGCTTTCGAGCTTTGTTAGGCCTGCAAGAAGTTGCGCAAGCATAGATTCCATTCTGGTCTCCGATGAGGGTGGAGGGGGGGGGCGTGGATAGGGTCAAAAATTGCTGAAACATGAGTTTCTTTGCTTGCGGTAGCTATCTCAGCTGAAATTCTTCGTTCAGTGTCAAATTCCTGTGTCGAAAGACTAGTTAAAGCATTGGTAATGAGGAGTAATGCTTCACTAGTAGTTTTTGTCATGAAGTTACACTAGCTCGCTCCATCAAGTTGAGTCTGGTATGGCGTGGCTATCCGTCTGTAGAAGATATTGATGAGTTGGCTCTGTTGGAAACCATGTTGGGGACATTCTCTCTAATAGGATTTGAATCTAATCCAAGCTGCCCAGTTGGTGTCGGTCAACACTATCGTCGAAATCTGCCAGCAGTTTGTTGCGTTCCATCTTTTAGCTCCCTTGTCACAGAAAAGAGAAGAAAGAAAACGCGTGAGAAACAAAAGAAAGAAAAATAAAAGCTTAGTTTAAATTCTACACCTAGTCTAATGGTGAATCAAAGAGAACTTCGACAAAGGCGCCAAATTTGATATATGTCAAATTAATCCTAAGACCACTCTCTCAAATAAAGAGGTCAATTGCAGCACTTAGGGATCGAATTCACAAAGTTCTCGGATCACGCAATAAACTAAGGTTTTGAATTAAGCGAAGTAAAACAGTAATGAAAATAAGAGAAACAAAAGTAAGCAATAGCGAATTGTATGGTTGTGAAAATAGATAATAAAAACGTCAGGCTTAGGGTATTCTCAGGAAATAGATGATAGTAAATCTATAAATAGCTAAGTTGTTATCGAACCGTTCTCAAACTCAAACTATGATTTTAGAGTAACAGGTGGCGTTCCGCGAAACCCTCTATACTTAGAGCTAAGATAACCGGAGAAGCCGAGAAATCCTTTGCTAAATCATGCATTATTATCATGTTTGATTAGTTCACCTAGTATCTAAACCAGAGCCCTTCTATGAGCCTACCAGTTCTTTCTTAAATGCCTAGGCTCATCTATGATGGATCAAATAGCAAGTACCTATGGTGGGAATACCTATTATCTAATATCAAGTTCTAGTTAGCTACTCTAGAACTAGCATTAAGAACAATCAAGATGAAAAATCCTACAGATAACCTAGCAAGGGGGCAATCTACTAAATCATCTAAATCCCTAATGAGAAACCCTAAACCTAACAAGAAAACTATTAAGACATGATCAAAGAAACACAAATCATAGTCTGAATAAGAAATCAATAATCAATATAACAAGAGAAAGAGTAAGAAAGATCTTCTCTAAAGGGAGTCTCCACAGGGTTGTGCTCTCAAAGTACAAAAGAGATAGAGAATAGCCTCTCCAAGGTTAGGATCTAAAACAATGACCTAAAACTATATATATATATATATGTATTAAAAACGTGTTGGGCCTTAATTAAATAGAGGAGAAAGTTTTGGGCCGAATTTGGAAATCTTCAAAACATCAATAAGTTGCGTCTCGAAATTGCCGTCAGGTATTGGTGTCGCTCGACACCAGGTGTGGTGTCGTTTGACACCTACGTGCATTTTCGTCTCCGGGTTGCTTCTGCAGCTTAAGTTGTCTGTTAATCTCCAGAATGCTCCATAATCTCCAAATGCATCTCAAACATGTATAGACCTGAAAAGGATTAGAAAAGACTCTAGAAATAACAATTAGACTCTAAAACCTATACCTAAAACATAGTTAAAAACAGTAAAAATAGGGATATATCACTTCCTGTATCAACTAAAACTCGCTCGACGTTGAAAGCCCCGATAGTCAATGTAATGACCAAGGGGTCGTTGTGCGGCTGATCCAAGCAGTTAATGTTGCTCTCATGGAAAGTGACTTTGTCATCTGGTCCGTTGAATGGTCGTGTCAAGTTACGATTTGAGTGATAAGCTTTGATTGATGTCGTTGTGTCATGACAAAAGACCGAATCTCCTAGAATTGTGAAGATTCTTCCCCGAGCAGCTTCCGATTCATCGTCATATGCCTCGCGGTTGCCTCTACCTCTCTTGGGTCCTTCGGGGTTTGCCGTAGGGGCTGTCTGCTCGGGGTTCACCACAATATTTACCTGCTCGGTTTTGGCTTTCTCCGCTTCTAAATCTTTGATGGTCAAGCCTCCACCGATTTCACCAGCTAAGAACTTGGCCGCCAATTTCGCCCCGAGACTACGACACCTAGAGGTATGATGACCCTAGCTTTTGTGCAATTTGCAGTATTCCTGCTCGTTTCCTGCAGGGTGGTCCTTCGTCAAAGTTAAGGATTCTCGTCCACTACCTCGGCCGTGGCCTCGCCCTCGATCTCGGGGCATGTCGGCTTGATAATTGTGGGCTCTGGAGAAGTTTCGCCCCTCGTGATGTACGAACGTCCCGCCTTGGGCGCGCTTTTTATGGCTCGGAGCGCTAGGGTGGAATTTTTTTGCCGTGGGATGCTTGTTTTGACGGCTCGTGCCTTTTCGACAGCAGCTCCATTTCTTCCTCATGGGAAACATAATCCGAGGCTCGGTGCAGAGCGTCGCAGATTGTTTGGGGCTTGGACAGATTTAATTCCTTTCGAAACTCAGACTTGTACCAAAGCGCCTCCTTCAGAGCAGAGAGAGCCGCGACGTCAATAATTCCCTCCACACTAGCTAGGGTAGACCGGAACTTTGTGAGGAAGTCCATGAGCGGCTCATTCGGCTGTTGAGATAGCGACCAAAGGTCGGAATCCAATGTGCCCGGATCAATAAGCACTGAGAATTGCTTGAGGAAAAGCGTCGAAAGCTCCTCGAAACTATCGACAAAATTTCCTTCAAGTCTTAAGAATAAAACTAGGACTGGTCCTTTCAAGTGCTCTACGAACAGATGACAGAGACCAGCGTCTCTCTCCTCCGGCTTGAACTTGTCTCGGGCCGCATAAATTATGAAAGATTTCAAATGACCCTTAGGGTAGGATGATCCGTTGAAGTAGTCGATTCTTAGTTTCCCCGGATCTGAAATTATCGCGCTAGAGATCTTGCGAGTGAAAGGCGTGTTGTGGGATTCTTCTAGAATGCGATCGATTGTTAGGGCCGAGGAGACTGCGTTATGCATCTGTGATCGTACGAGCTACATCTCGTTTTCCGCTTTGGCTAGGGAGAGCTTGATGGCATTTATTTCCTGCTCCATAGCTTATTCCTCAGCGCATCTAATGTTTTCTTCCGAATCTTCGCCATCAGAGATTTCGATCTGGTCAGTCTCGTCAATTTCGGCTCGGGGAATTGGGACCCGTGGGTAGGCTTCCTCCACTCTGGTCGTCATGTTCTGTTCTCCCGAGGCTGTTGGTTCTGTTCAGGTTATGCCGAGTGCTGGCGCAGCCAAAATGGCCTCGTTGAGTTACCGGGTGTGTTGAACATGAGTCTCGTTGGATTGAGATCTGCTGCTGCTCGCCGATCATGAAAGTGTCGTGCGCCGAAGCGAGTGGTCCTTACCTGCCCTTGAGAAGTAACCGCCTCGATCTGCTGGGCCAGGAACTGGTTTGCTTGCTCCTAATCGTTCACCTTCTTCTGGAGTTGTACCATCATGCTCCTCAGCTCTACTAGGACTGCGGGAGCGGCGACTTCAGGGGCGTTTGCCTAGACTGGAGGAACCGGGTTTCCCTCTGCGTCAACGATGGTAGCGGGATCTGGTTGTTGGTCATTGTTGCTTGATCGGTTGGTTCTGTGTTCTTGGAGTAAGAGAAATCTATTTTACCCTCCTACTAGGGCCAAATTGTGAGAGTCGAAACTCGCACAATCAAAATTGTATTAGGGTTTCTTCAAAAAATGGATCTTTGCGAGACTCTCAAAGAACAACAGAATTGTTCAATTACCGCGGACGGTATTCTTGATATTATTATTGAAAAGATGATGTTTTGATCGTACAAGTGTTTAGAAAAGTGAAAGATAAGTGTTTTAGCCTTCAAAGTCAGAGCGTTTTGATAGCCTCAAGTTGATAGCCTTTTTTCCGTCCCCTTTTTGTGAAATCCTTGAGGCGCTTTATATAGGCCTAACGACCGCCTCTTCCAATATTTTTGAAAGATTTCCCCTTATCTTTAAGTCGGCGACCGAGGATCTTTGCAATAAGGAGATTTCCCTTATATCTCGTTCTATCTTCAGGAAAACTTCTAGATTTGGCCATATCCTCGAAGATTCTTTATTATCATCTCCGGATTCTTCGGAAATGGTCTTTGGGCTCCTTTTGGTAAAATTTGCAAGTCTTTGCCTCGGGCAACTATGAAACGCTAGGCATCGGCTCGGTGTACATTCTATGCAACCTAATGTCTTCCGCGCTGGCCCTGGACGATCCACGAGACGCCCAATCTCGGCTTGGGCGTGTTTACTGGAGTAACAACCGAGCCGCGCGATAGTTCTATACCGGAATCCCGAGGTATTTCCTTTCCTGGCTCGAGGTGTGTTTCTTGGAGTGGCACATGAGCCGGATAATGAATACCCGAGTAGGTAGCATCTCGTGAATAGTTTTCCTACCGTTGAAGTAGTAAGCTGAGATCCCGGGGCGTATCTAGTCTCTCTTGCTCGGCTCGGTCTTTTTGGGGAAATCCGACCCCAACAATCATTCCCTTCTTCTTTTTCTTCTTCTTTCTCTTCTTCTTCTTTCTCTTCTTCTTCGCTCTCTTCTTCTTCACTCTTTTCTTCCTCATCCTTCTCAGACTTTTCTTCCTCATTCTTGTAAGACTTCTCTTCTTCCACTGCCTCTAAAACCGGAGTTAAGGCCAGGATTGGTTCTTCAGTTCCTCCTCCCTCAATTGCCTTATTTTGCTCTGATGATGATGGCTCCTCCGTCGAGGATGGCTCCTCCGTTGTTGCTTTTATTCATCTATCAATTGGCTTAGTTGCTACTCCTCTCTTCCTCTTTAACCCAGTTTTCTTTTTAGAGGCATTATCGGAAACACGAAAACAAGAAATCGAGAGATTTAGAGAAGGAGAAGGAGGAGAAGAGTAAGAAGAGGCGATTAGGGTTGCAGTTACGCTTAAAAGAAGGAGAAGAATAGATTAGGGTTCTTCGTTGTTGAGAACTGAGCGCGAGTTTGAGAAAGGAGAAAGAGAGGAATCGAACAATTCCTCGAAAATTGAAGTCACGAAACTTGGAATATCTGATGGGGAGAGATGGGTTAGGTGTGGTTCGAATAGATCCAGGTTTTCTCTGTAAAAGTTGAATTTCGGTTGGAGTATATTGGTAAATCCCCACTTTTTGTAATAAAATTAAATCCAAACTAAATTCTGTTTTTTCAAGGAGATATGGGGTTAGAGTTTGGGAAAAGGGTAGTCATGAGACATAATCTCCTCCGCCCAAGGATCTACTACTATCATTGGAGGACTCTTCTCCGTCGTCATTCCCTTCTTCTTTCTCTTCTTCTTCGCTCTCTTCTTCTTCACTCTTTTCTTGCTCATCCTTCTCAGACTTTTCTTCCTCATTCTTGTCATACTTATCTTCTTTCACTGCCTCTAAAACCGAAATTAAGGTTGGGACTATTTCTTCACTCCTCCTACCTCTATCGCCTTATTTTGCTCCGTCGAGGATGGCTCCTCCGTCGTTGCTTTTGTTCCTTTATCAATTAGCTTCGTTGCTACTCCTCTCTTCCTCTTTAACCCAGTTTTCTTCTTTACAGGCATTATCTGAAACGAGAAAACAAGAAATCGAGAGATTGAGAGAAGGAGAAGAAGGAGAAGAAGGAGAAGAAGGAGAAGAAGGAGAAGAAGGAGAAGAATAAGAAAAGGAGATTAGGGTTGCAGTTACACTTAGAAGAAGGTGAAGAATAGATTAGGGTTCTTCGTTGTTGAGAACGGAGGGCAAGTTTGAGAAAGGAGAAAGAGAGAAATTGAACAGTCCGCTCAAAAATTGAAGTCTCGAAACTTGGAAAACCCGCTTGGGAGAGATGGGTCGGGTGAGGGTTCGAATAGATCCTGGTTTTCTCTGTAAAGTTGAATTTCAGTTGGGGTATATTTGTAAAATCCCTACTTTTCAGAATAAAATTAAATCCAAATTAATTTATGTTATTCTAAGGGAGAGATGGGGTTAGAGTTTGGCAAAAAGGACTCCTGAGACATTTTCTCCTCCGCCCAAGGATCTAATACTATCATCGGAGGACTCTCCTTCGTCGTCATTCCCTTCTTCTTTTCTTCTTCTTTCTCCTCTTCTTCTTTCTCTTCTTCTTTGCTCTCTTCTTCTTCACTCTTTTCTTCCTCATCCTTCTCAGACTTTTCTTCCTCATTCTTGTGAGACTTCTCTGCCTCTAAAACTGGATTAAGGTCGGGACTGATTTTACTACTCATTCTCCCTCAATTGCCTTATTTTTCTCCGTCGATGATGGCTCGTCCGTTGAGGATGGCTCCTAAATTCACACTAAATCAAGAGAGAGACAATGATCGAGAAAGAACAAGGGCGAGCTATAACAATGATAGGAGGAGAAACGATTATGATCCAAGGGCATGTTACAAGTGTGGAAAATTGGGACATTTCGCACGATCTTGCCATGTGGTTACCCAACCAACGACGGCATATATCACATGCTATTTCTGCAGCGAAGAAGGGCATCGTTCCAATGGATGTCCGAATAAGAGAACGGACCAAGTGAATCCGAAGGGCCATTGTTATTGGTGCGGAAATCAAGACCATCGTTTCAATTTGATTATTTGGAGGTCAAGATGTCTCTTTAGACTAATGAAACCTAAATATGCGTTTTAAATTTAAGTTTTTCAGTTGCATCATTTAGGCTTAGCTTTACTAAACCCCTAAAGTACATAAATATGCAAAACTATTAAAGCTTTATCCAAATTTACTATTTTATTAAAGCTTAATCCAAGTGTATTAAAACTAAACAAATTATAAGAATTTTTTTTTCATATTCTATTTTACTAGATTGCTCATATTGATAATATTTTAACATTGGTCAAAGACGGTTTAGTGTAAACATATAATTCTTATTTTTTAAATAATACGGTAAGGAACTTAAAATTTGAAAGGTATTAGGATTTTAGCATCCACGTGTGATTCGGTTTATAGAGCCTATATACAAGAAAGTTTTTGAATATGAAGATAAACGAACAAAAAAGTACAGAAAAATTAGAATGTATATTAGACAACAACATAATACTGATTTTGACTATTGTTAAAAAGATAGGTATGTCCTGAAATACAAATAAAATTTTCAAATTAGAGTATGGTTCAAAAGCCTTGAGACACAAGGTTACATTTTTCATGTAAGCTCCTTCTGGAGTGACCGTCTTATGTGACTAACCATTTCGAATAAATTTAATAATATATAGTCTTTGATAGGAAAAATATTATTTAATATTTTCACTTTTAAATTGTACTCGTTTATATATCAACTTCATATGTAATTATTTTATATATTAATTAAACGTTAACAACCATTTGAAACGTTAAAATGGATTGACTAGGGCAAAAAGACATACTCTCTATCTAAGCCTATATATTCAAACTTTGGTTCAGATTCGGTTTGGGTTAATTCGGATTTAGAATTCTTCGGGTGGGAAAGTTTATTACCCGTTTGGATCTTATAACTATACAGTTTGGATAAATGTCTAATCTGGGTCTGTTTTGGATCAGTTTTTGGAGAAAAAAACAAAAACACTCACTAAGTAACTCTTTGCAACTCAGTGTAGTTACCAGTGGCAAAACATTTGAGCAGATTTAGTGTGGTTAAATATTGGCAATAGGTACTAACCATCTTATGTGGATTAAGGATCCTTGACTTGATGTTTTTTTTGTATCATCTCTAGGTGGTTAAAATATTTTGTTATCATTTTTTTGGAGGTTTGGTTGTAGTCGGTTAATTTGGTTTAGTATCATCTTTAGGTGGTTTTGTTTGGGTGCATATGGTGGTACGGTGTTTTACGATACCTCCCATCTCTCGCAAAAAAAAAATGTCAACCCTTACAAATAACACGGAATAACCTTATCTAAAAAACTTGCCAAACTACCTCAATAGAAAAAGTAAACAATACTCCAAAATAACTTTGCAATAAATACAAATAAATGTTTTACCAAAATAGCTAAGTAGGAAAATAAACAACATGTCAAAATAACTACTCACTAGCAAAAGTAAACAACACTCTAAAATCACTCACTAGCCAAAAATAATTAACATGCCAAGAATATAAATTAAATTAAGATTGAGTCAATAGCAACACGTAATTACCTTAGATATATATAAATATATTTTCATTATATTACTTAAAGACACAGAGTTCCATCAAATGTGTTGACTTCAAAATTTGTATGTTATTTGTTTCACAAAAATAAGATTCAAACTTATGGATTTAAGAAGGAAAATCATTAAATTTTTATAATTGGGGATAAAAACATGAGACTGAAGTGTTGTTCTTAACCAATATAAAAAGAGGGTCGAGCAAACTATCCATCCAAACATACATAATATTCTCCTTTCTCCATCCAAACAAACATAAGTTTCTGAGAGGTTTTTCTCAACTCTTTATTGCTTATTAAACGTTTCAATTGTGTTTTTGTTCTCCTTTCTCCAATAACTGATGACAATCTCGATATCGTCACGGTGCAAAACAAAATATCTTTGATCATATTAATTTTTATCATTTTCCCATTTCTATTTGATATTTTGTTTTTTTGCATGTAAAAAAATGAGTTATACGTAGAAACATGACTTGTTTTATATGATGCAGATTTATACTCCATTGTTGGTCTTCTCCAATCCTTAACAATGAATGGATCCGACAATATCACTACTCCTTCCGGATCACGGTCTATGACTCAGCCTTCACTTGCCTCCTCCTCCTTGCCCCCATTGAGCCCTTCTTCGTCAACATTCCGTCGCAATTCATTACCATCGATGAGCTTTTCTCCGTCAGCTCCTGTGGAGAGTAGAGACTCTTCCATTAAGGTTAATAAAAATCCTTCATTGCCCCCTTTGGGTGTGAAGAGAAGAGCAGCCAAAGGCATGGCACCTTTGAGGAGACATTACAGGACTGTTTCATTGGATAGTTGTTACATTACTTACTGAAGTTGCCTCCTTCTCCGGGTAACTTTTCCTCTTCAAGTTCAGTTGATGGAGAAGAGGATGCTTCCTGGCTCGAGTTTGGTAGCAGTGATTATACTGATGATGAATTGAATAAGATTGCAAAGAGTACCAAACTTCAAGATATTGCAAAGAGTACCAAACTTCAAGAGATTGTATCTGATCCTAAGAAAGTCAGAAGGTAAGTGAACTTGTATGACTAAATTATTATTTGTCCTTTTTTTGTTTTTTTATCATGCTTTGTGACATTTATCTATGTGGATGCTCTTTCAGAATCTTGAAAAATCGAGAGTTAGCCGCATCTTCAAAGCAGAGGAAGTTAAAGTACATGATTGACTTGGAACATAGAATAAAATTTCTTGAGAACAAAAATGCTTTAATATTTGAAAAGATCAAACTTTTGGAGGTGAAACATATCATATAATTAGCAACCATGAGATTGTCATGTCTAAACGGTATCTATAAGAAGTTTGATGAATTTGTATTGTTTTAATGTACATGCAGAAGGATAAAACAATATTGATGAATGAGAAGAAGGAAATCACGATTCAAATTGAATCATTGGAGCAACAGGCCCAACTTCGTGATGGTACGTTATCTTAATTTCTATCAATACTCTAGCAAATCTTTTAGTTTTGCAATCTATAGTAAAAGTTTGAGTTTTATGGGTTAAAGTTGTTATTAATTACGTAATTGCATGAACTTTGTTTATGACATCACCCTTAAAGTAATATCTCATTTAGAAACAGCTTTATTTATTCTAGACATTCCACTTATTTTGCAGTTAGCATGATAGTACTTACAACACCAAGATATTCTTTATGTGCAGTAATTTCAATTTAGTAAAATAGATGTAAAATATATTGCATAAAAAAAAATTAAAAACAAATTACGCGCGTTCATTCTAGATTCGTTAACGTTTTTTGATATACAGAGATTTAATGGTAATGTGTAGGATGTAAAATAATTTATTATTGCAATGTATAAACGTTTATACAAAACATTTTGGGATGAATGTAACTATCAAACGTTTGTTTTCATTTCTCTATTGTTGCAGCTTTGACTGAAAAATTGCACGTAGAAATTGAAAGGCTAAAAGTAATAACTATTTCGAACGAAAAAGGGAGTGTAGAATTACAAAGGCTCAAAATGGAAACATGTGAAGTATTACAGTACCGTCGCGAGTTTGACAGATCAAACATGCAAGGAATGGACCCAAACATGTTCACTTGGTCTCAGCCAAACCTTGGTTTTTATGGACAGATTTAAGGAAGCTGTGGTAACTTTGACAATTCCATGGGATCAATGATTGAAGTTATAGTCCTTTACAATGTATTAGTTTATATAATTTATGTTCATGTTGAGAGTAAAAATGATAGTAACTGTGTGAGGCTTCCTTCAGACGATATATCCTTTTAATTTCTTATTTCTATATCAATTTATGTTATTTTTCCATAAAATTATGTCTCGTTTTCTTTAACTACATGTCCAATACTCGCCCATACATGTCAATCCTACTTGTTCTTTTCAGCTTTCTTTAATTTAACTTAATCGGTTTCTTTAACTTAATCAGAGTTGATATTGTTACTTTATATGTAAATTAACCATGGAATTATTTATTCTCTTTGTCAAACATTCATATCTGAATTAGTTTTCTTAATCTATTTGTCTTATTCAATATGTCAAAACACTATAACTACATTGCCTATTCAGTACGAATAGATTCTTTAGATATGATTAATTCATAGTTAATTTACATATAAAGTAACAATATCAACACTGATTTTTTTCAGTCAATTATAAACTATAGTCACATTTACATATATAAAGTGACACTAAAAAAAATTATGTGACTTCTAACTACCGAATTTCCATATCTGGTTGCAATGGGAAATTTAAATATTAAAGATCTGTAAGTTTTTAGAAATTACATTAGATGTCATAGACTATAAAGTATCGACGAGTAATTAAAGGGATTCAAGAAAAAAAAAAAATGTCAAATTAGACATGGAAGAAAATGTGCATTTTAGGTTTTACTCTTATTCGATTTGGAGAGTATTCAGATCATATAATCTTCAATCTTCTATCTTCTATTAACGCAGCCTTAGATGCTTCAATTGTGAATTATAGTATTGAAGAAAAGGTTTTTACCTATGGTTCCGGTATTACAGATCAATCTTACTACACTAATACAATATACAAATAGGAGGCATAGGGGAAGAAGCACTACGCCGAGAAATCAACAACACAAAAACTTTCTTAAAAATGATTCCCTTTCTTTCTTCTTCTTTGTTGGGATTGGGACTAATCAAAATGGTTGGAACAATAAACATCCATCTCGTTCGTACTTTGGATACCCGTATAACCATTGAAGAATGTTGAAGGGACAACAAACACGAATCATATAACTTTAACTTGTTATTAGTTAAAATAATGTGATGTGCATCATCAAGATAATAGCCAATTACAAATCATCTATATGAAAATAGGCTATCTCTTATCATATACTTGACAAGTCAAAACATGAGAACTTGCCATGTGTCAACATAAATTAAAAATAAATAGACAGAGTCTTCTCATTTAACCCTACCTAGCAAAACAAGTTTGACTATCTGTTTGGTTGAGGGAATATGAAACATCTTCCATGTCTTTTATTCTCTTCATGTCGCAAGCAATATAAGGATTTACGTAAGCGATTTAGAGAGACTTAGCACATGTCTGATGTATTCACTAATAAAGAAGATGCATCACCAAAAAATAAGAAGGAATCAAGAGTGACACCGTAAAGAATCGCTTCTTCCTCTTGACGTAAACCATGAAGATATGGTTTCAGGCTTTACAAATTTCTCTTTACACTTCTGAAGCCCTATTTGGCTACTCCGGGATCAAAAATCGAATCGAAAACAAAAAATAATAATTACAATTAGATGCATATGAAACATAATGATGTAGTTGAAAATTAGGATAAAACTTACTTGTTTTTGCTGCTCACTAAGTAACTCTCTACAACGCGGTGTAGTTGTGAGAGTCGAAATCAACACAATGGAAATTGTATCTTAGGGTTCTTACAAAGAAACAGTCTTCGCGAGAATCTCAAAGAACAACAGAATCGGTAAGTAACCACGGATGGTGTTCTTGATATTATTGATAAGAAACGATGATTTGATCGTACAAGTGTTTAGAAAAGTAAAGAATAAGTGTTTTTAGCCTTCAAAGTCATAGCGTTTTGATAGCCTGAAGTTGAGAGCCTTTTTCTGTGTACCCTTTTTGCGAAGTCCTTGAGGCGCCTTATATAGGTCTTCGCAATAAGGAGATTTTCCTTATATTTCGGGAGCTTTAGAAAAACTTCCAGATTTGACAATATCCTCGAAGATTCTTCATTATCATTTTTGGGTTTTTCGGAAATGGTCTTTGGATCCTTTTTATAACATGTGCAAGTCTTTGCTTCGGGCCTAGTGACCGCCTCCTCCTATGAGATGCTAGGCTTCGGCTCGCCACACATTCTACGCAACCTAATGTCTTCCGAGCCAGATCTAAACGATCCACGAGGCGTCAAAGCTTGGCTCGGGTATGTTTACTAGACCAACAACCGAGGCGCATGGTGGTTCTGTCCCGGGGTCCCGAGGTGTTTCCTTCCCCGGCTCGAGGTGTGTTTCCTGTAATGACATCCAAGTCGGGTAATAGATACCCGAGTAGATAACGTCTCGTGAATAGTTCTCTACCCTTGAAGTGGTAAACTTAGCTCCCGAGACGTTTATGGTCTTTATCTGCTTGGCTCGGTCTTTTGGGTGAAATCTAACCCCAATAGTTTGCCCCCCCAGCTCGTTGTTTTTATTAAGAGAGGCGACAAGATGTATGAGTACGATGACCGAGCCGACCGATCGTCTTCCTGTCCCGCGGCTTCTGACGTTTCATCTCGCGGGACTGTCAAACTTTGTTGCATGTAGCCGCTCTTTTCCCTTGACAAGTGGAAACTTCCTCGCTTATTCCCGAGGTTCACGCGGGTGCCCCGTATTTTGATGAGCCCACGGACCCATGACGCGGTTCGTAATATCCTCTGGACCCGACGCGCCCTAAAAGCTGTATAAGTAGCAAAAAATTCCTTAAGAATTTCATTTGAAGTTCCAAAGAAAAAAATTCAAGGTTTGCTTTCTCTCATTTGATCTTGATTTCTTTACATTCTTTTCTTTTTCAGGTGAAGCTCCGTCGTCTATTAGGTTTATTTTGATTTTTCCGATTAGAATTTTCTGTTTTTCGGCCTTCATCTCGTCAAATATTCCCGAGCAGACAATGAGTCTCTCAGATTCTACCGACTCTATGCATTGAGACGATCTTCCCCCGATCCATAAACAAGAGATGGTTTGGAGTGCGTCAGGACGGTGCAACATCATCATCTAACGCACGTGAAGAGCCGAACCCTTTCGTGGTTGGGGACGATGCCGTCGCTGATATAGCTCGTGAACTCGATCTTCCAAAGTATCGTGAGCCGTCTCTCGTTTGAAAAACCCGTGCCCCAGATGCTGATGAGGCTGGAACATCAAATTGGCAGGACGTAACCAAGCCCTTGCTCCAGGTGATAGTTGAGGATCATCTTTACTTTGGGCCGAATGAAACTGACGGAATTTTCTAGGCTATTGAGCAGATTGCGATGCGGAAATCTGACAAGGGAAGGAAAAAAAGAAAAACGAAAAAGGTTGTACCTGATCCGCCTGGTTCGACCTTTTGCACCGAGCAATCACTTCGGGACCTGGCGGCTCGGTTTGATTTTGGCAAAGATGTCGTCCTTCGCCTTCCAACCTCGAGCAAGAGAGCTGACAACCCTCTGGAGGGTTTCTTCACCCTTTATGAAGGGTTCTTTTATTACTGCATCCTCTGGTTTCCGATCTTGAGGATGATTCTGTAGTACGTGACCTCATACCAGATTACTCTTTCCTAGATTACAACACGTTCCCTGAGGCATCTCGTCGGGATTTTGGTGCGGAATTACGAGACGGAGAATGAGATCACGCTTACGCATCGAAAGAATTATTTAGAGATTCGCCGAGTACCCAAGTCGGTGGTGAACAGATACTACATTTCCCCTGCGAAAGACAAGATAATCATCTGGGGGTTCCTTAGCAAGGACGGGCCCTATACTGATCATTTTTTCTTTGTGGCTCTCAACGATGTCAGTGTTCCCGAAAACCTGGTCGGGACGATTTTGACGAGATGGGGCACTCTTGGTAGTTAGACTTAGAATTATTAGTTTACACCCGAGATGATCGTTGAGATTTGACGCTTAACTTATTTCCTTGTTTCTTGCAGCTCGCTCTATTCGATTCCTCGAGGCGAGTCCCGGTGATATCGTTTTTGTTCACGGAGAGTTACCTGCTGGGAAGTGTAACTGGGTAGATCACTTTTCAAGGGAAAGAGTCGAACGAGCCATGAAGTTAAGTTGCGGCGTATCCTGTTCCTCCAGCTCAGAATCGTCAGACCATCGATTTTCTCATTTTAATGAGTTGCAAGAAACCAAGCTGAGCCTACGGGAGGTGTATGAGAAGAAGAGGAAAGAGGCCAGGGAAAAGAAAAAGGCCGAGGAGGATGCCGGAACCTCGCAGGTTGCCCTCGAGGCGGGTGCCGTAGGCAGCGTTCCCGAGGCGACTGCCACTCCGGATATCGTGTTCCAGGGCGACGCCTTTGGTTGCCAAACCCGTCAAAGGGCACGAGTTCCTGTCAGCCCCAAGCGGTTCTACTGCCGTGAACCGTCTTGAGACAATATTCGGGTTGCCGGTTCGTGACCGTACTAAGGCGTCGGGGAAGCGCATAAGAAGCTCAGACCCCGAAGCAAAGAATAAGAAGAAAAAGAGGAAGGAAGCTGAGATTGCTCAGAAGGTAGCCGAGCCTATATTCGAGGATAAGACCGCCTCGACTAATCTTATTGGGGCTTGCGCCTGGGTTTTGCAGTCCCCCTTGACGCTTTGCTGGAGTCCGAGTTGTATGCCAATGAGGCATCGAACTTTTTAAGGGTATGTTCAAAATTTTTATCTCCGAGCAAGAGTTTCTACAAGGTCCTTATGTCTTTGTTATATTTCTTCAGGCCATCAGCTCGATGAACAGCATGGTGCAATCTTACGATTCCTCAGCGCGGTCTAACCTCAGCGCCGTCGCTAATCACCGTCGCTAAGTCCCGGTGATTAGCCGCAGCAGAGCTTGCTCGGGCTGATGTTGACTCCAAGGCGGCTGTGGCGTTGCAAGAGAACGAGAAAGCCGAGCGGAACGCTTTCACTCATAAGGAGAACGATGTCCGTGTTGCCGAGGCCAATGTTACGATATCGTCAACAGTCGAGAGATACAAACGCATGTTGACTGAGGAGAGAGGTCTCCGAGATAATGAAGTTGCTCAGGCTTGTCGGTCTGCAGCTTTGTTTGTTGAGAGGATGAAGGCCGCCGAGGCGAAGTTGACTATGGTTGATCAAGCCAGCAACCGCTGGATGTACTTGGCTCAGGCTAAAGCAAATGCCTAGCTGATTGATGCGCTTGAGGGTGGGAAGCATTTGGAGGACGAGAAGGAGCTGGTAGAAGGATTATGCAGTCGCCGAGGCGACATATACCAGTCTCCTTAAAGAAGTTAAGGAAGAGTTGGCCATTCCTCATGTTCCTTCTACCTTGGATCCCCAGAGTCCTGGAGGCAACAGATCGGTGGAATGCGAGGTGGATGAGATCGGTATTGCCAACCAAGCCGGTTCGAACTTCCGTGGCGATGCCTCGCGAAATGAAGGACTTGACCAGTGACCCGAACCAGCTTTCCTTTTATTTTTGTGTACGTAAAGATTAGCGCCTTGATGGCTTTATCCTTTTTGGTTTTTGTAAAGACTTATGTCTGGATTGCTTTATCCACAAATTTCACCTTTTGAAAATTTGGCCTCTCATATGATCCCGATGCGTTTTATTCGTTTGATGTTACCGTAGCCTAATTGAGTCGCTCTTTCGCGGAATTGCTTTCTAATTACGAACCGTTTTATTGGTTAGGGCCAGTGTGAATGGAATGGACTTAACGTTTTGCTTTGGTGAAATCTTCTCGGTTGCGATCTGATCCGATTCACTCTTTCACCAGCGTTTAAAAACAAGCTGGGGTACCGGTGTTATGATATAACAGGGTTTTCTGAAGATAGAACGAGATTCTGCGCAAAGTTTTTCCGGCAGGTTATAACTCGAATTTAGATAGTGCGTTGTAACCAAGTAGGTTTAAAAGATACTCTGAGCCGTCGCTCATCGTAGTATTTGAAACAGGTACAAACTGTGAAAAGTAGAACTTTTATTCATGCCGAAGTGAAAACTCACAAGAGAAATGAAAGTGGGAGTATGGATATACGGACCCACTCCCCTTTTTTTTAATTTGGGGGTGAGGGGGGGGGTAGCTGAACTCGTTCGAAGACGAGCTGCCTAAGTACCCTTCTCAGGGATCAAACCACCTCGTAGTTCAAGTTTATGCTTCTCGCACTTAGTTATAGTATTTCCTGAGGTGCATGGCATTCCAGGATCTTGGAATGGCTTTGCCGCTTAAATCGGCGAGTTCGTAAATGCCTGGTCAGACGACTTTCGAGATTAAGTATGGTCCTTCCCAGTGTGCCTTGAGTTTTCCAGCGTTTAGCTCGACGGTATTTTCAAAAACTTTGCAGAGAACCCAATCTCCTTCGTGAAATCTCCGCTATCGGACAATTGAATTGTACAACTGAGCCATTTCGTTTTGATTATTCTGTATTCGCACCAGAACCGAATCTCTTCGTTCGTCGATCAGATCTAACTCGTTAGGCATTCTCTGATTATTATCTGTCTCGGGTTCGGGAGATAGGCTTCGACGAAGATTTGGTACCTCCATATCAGCTGGAATTATAATTCCGTACCCTAGACTACTGCGAATGGAGTTTCTCTCGTGGCTCGATTAGGCGTTGTTCGATGCGACCACAATACTCCTTCGAGTTCTTCGGCCCCAAAACCCTTCTTGGCGTTGAGCTATTTTTTCAAGCCGTCGAGAAACGTTTTGTTCGCAGCCTCAGCTTGGTCGTTCCCCTGGGGATATCGCGGTATCGACTTGCTGAGCCAAATTCCTAATTTATCGCAGAAACCTTGGAAACGAGTCGAAATAAATTGCGAGTCGATGTTTGTGACGATCTCGTAAGGGATCCCATGGTGACATAAAATGTGCTTCCACACGAAGTTTTTGACTTGAGAGAAATAATCTGTCACAACGAGGACTAACTTTCGCTATTTCGAGGCGTGCATAGTACCGATGATGTCCATCAACCAACGCATGAATAGATACGGCAAGGCGATTGATGAAAGGAGCTCGGCCGGTTGATGGATTGTGGGTGCGTGCCTTTGGCATTTTTTGCATTTTCTTTAGAATTTTTCGCAATTCTTGATCATCGTTGGCCAGAAGTATCTGTGGCGTTTTATCTTGATGGCTAGGGCTCTTCCTCCGGAGTGATTCCCACATGAGCCTTTGTGGATTACTTTCATGATTTTGTAGGCTGCTTCCTTTTCCACGCAGGTCATTAAAGGTCCGGATAGACGCCATTGGAATAGCTTCTCTTCGACCATAACAAAGCCTACGGCCTGAGCTTTCAGCTTCCGAGCTTCCCATTTGTCGGATGGCACTTTCCCCTCGGATATGTAACTTCTGAGTCGCAACCTAAATATCAGTTATCATTCGAATCAAAAATATCCTTGCAATCTGTGGTATTCTGCACGGAGAAGGCGTGCTCTTCTTTTTCAAGCTCGATGCTAGGTTTCTCGATGAATTTGACTGGGATGACTCTCCTCAGGTACGGGTCAGACGTCGAGGCCAGAGCAGCCAGGGCATCAGCCGATTTGTTTTTGCCTCGGGGAATCCTTGATAGTTCGAACTCGTCGAACTGTTTCGCCAGATCTTGGCTGTGAGTGAGATAAGCCCCCATTCTTTCGTCCCGAGCCGTGTACTCCCCGTTGAACTGATTGGCGACGAGTGAAGAATCACAAAAAGCCCTGATCTTGGCGATTTTTAACCCTTGAGCTAGCTTCAGCCCGGCCACGAGTGCTTCGTACTCGGCTACATTGTTTGTTGCTTCGAAATTTAGCTTGAAAGATTATTCGAGAACCTCGCCTGTGGGTGAAGTGAGGGGGATGCCCACACCCAAACCTTGTTTGGAGAATGAGCCGTCCACATGTAGGAGCCATGTCGTGTCAAGCCAATTTTTTCGAGCTTCTTTCGTGGGTAGTTCGACATTGAAATCGGCTAGGACCTGGGACTTCGCCAACGTTTTGTTTCTACACTCGATATCATACTCACTGAGTTTGATCGCCGATTTAGCCAAATGGCCCGACTGGTTTAGACTGTGTAGGATGACGTGGAGTGGCATAAATCCCATTAGCATGATGGTGTGGGACTGGAAATATGGTCACAATATTCGAGCCGACATGATGACCGCTAAGGCGAGTTTTTCCATTTGCGGGTAGCGAGATTCCGCTCCAGTAAATGTCTGTGAAACATAAAAAATGGGTTTTTGCTCACCCCTGTCTTCTCGGACTAAAACTTTGCTAACCGTAGTATCGGATACGGAGACATACAAGTAGAGTGGCTCTCTGATAACAAGTTTTGCAAGGATGGGTGGGCTCGCTAGATACTTTTTGAGTTCTTGAAAGGCTTCCTCGCACTGAGTTGTCCACTCAAACTTTTTATTTCCCCGAAGCACATCGTAGAAGGCCCAACACTTATTGGTAGATCGGGAGAAGAATCGATTAAGGGCTGCAACTCTCCGGTTTATTGCTGTACTTAGCCTTTGTTTTGCGGTGACGCCATTCCTATCAATGCTTCGATTTGCTTTTGGGTTTTCCTCGATGCCGCGATGTGGAACAGGATACCCCAAGAACTCACCGGATCTTACTCTGAAGCGATACTTGGCTGGATTAAGCTTGACGTTGTAGAGGTTATATGTTCCTCTTCCTCCAAAGACTTTACCAAAATATCGTCGATGTACACTTCCATCGTTTTCCGATCTGCAAGGCGAAGATCTTGTTGACAAAGCGCTAATAAGTTGCCCCAACGTTTTTAAGTCCGAACGGCATCACTCAGTAGCAGAAAACACCTTGCTTCGTGTAGAATATCATTTTCTCCTGATCCTCAGGGTTCATCATGATTTGGTTGTATCCAACAAAGGCGTCCATGAACGATAGTAACTTGTTCCCTGAGGTTGACTCGACGAGGCGATCGATACGTGGTAACAGAAAGCTGTCCTTCGGACAGGCTTTGTTCAGGTCGGTGAAGTCAACGGAGACTCTCCACTTCCCATTTTTCTTTTTTACCACGACTGGATTAGCGAGCCTGTCGGGATACTTCGCCTCGGTTATAGAGCCATTTCTTAGCAGTTTTTCCACCTCGGCTTTCACAGCTTCCGCACGTTCCCACCCAATTTTCTTCTTTTCTGGTTAACAGATTTAAAAGTTGGGTCAACGTTGAGCTCGTGTGACACGATTTCAACGCTTACTCAAGGCAAATCCTCTGGCGACCAGGAAAAAGTTATGACGTTATCTCTGAGGAAGGAAGTCAGCTCGGCTGTAAGCTCTTCGCCTAAATCTCCACCTACTTCGACACATCGTTTGGGATTACTGTCTTAGCCTTACAGCCGATTCCCGAGCCTCTTCGATAGCTTTTTCTTCAGCTCAGCCCAACTTAGCCTTTTTGTTGTTTGCGTCGGGTGTTCACTCGGTGATGGGGTTTCTGAGTTTGTGCGTTGCCATAAAGCACATTCGGGCATTCTTCTGATTTCACGTCCTCGAGCGTGGGGTGTATCAGCTTGGTAATTTTGGGCCTAGGAGAAGTTTCGCCCCTCGTGATGCACGAAGGTTCTGTCTAGAGCACCCTTTTTCTGGCTCAGAGTGCTAGATTGGGATTTATCAGCCTGAGGTGTTTGCTTTGACGGGTCGTGCCTTTTTGACAGCAACTCCATCTCCTCATCATGGGAAACGTAATCTGAGGCTCGGTGCATGGCGTCTCGGATCGTTTGTGGTTTTGACATATTTAACTCTTTTCGGAATTCTAACTTGTACCACAATGTCTTCTTCAAGGGAGAGAGCTCTGCGACGTCGTTGATTCCCTCGACCTAGGCTAGGGTCAACCTAAACTTTGTGAGGAATCCTTTGAGTGGCTCATTTGGCTGCTAAGATAGCGACCAAAGGTCAGCGTCTGATGTGCCTGGATCAATCAACACTGAGTATTGTTTGAGGAAAAGTGTTGGCAGCTCTTGGAAACTGTCAACAGAATTCTCTTCAAGTTTTAAGAACTAATCCAAGGCCGGCCCCTTCAGGTGCTCGACAAATAGATGAAAGAGACAAGCGTTCCTCTCCTTTGGCTTGAACTTGGCTCGGGCCATAGAGATTATAAATGACTTTAAATGCCCCTTGAAGTACTCGATATTGAGCTTCCTCGGGTCTAAAATTATTGCGTTGGAGATCTTACGAGTGAAAGGTGTGTTGTGGGACTCTTCCAGAATGTGATCGATGTTTTGAGACGAGGAGACTGCGCTATGCAGCTGCGATCGAACAAGCTTCATCTCGGTTTTTTCCTTGGCTAGGGAGAGTTTGATGGCATTTATTTCTTGTTCCTATCATATTCCTCAGCCCTTGGCAGCCTCGGCTCAAGGAATGTAAAACTGCGGATCGGTTTCCTCCACTTGGTTTGTCGCGTTCGGCTCTCCCAAAGCTGTTGGTTTTGCTCGGATTCCACTGAGCGCTGGCACAGTTCATCGGACTGGCCTCGTCGTGTTACCAGGCGTATTGATCACGAGCCTCGTTGGATTGAGGTCTGCCGCTACTCGCCGATCATGAAAATGTCGCACGTCAAAGCGGGTGGTCATGATCTGCCCTTGGAAGGTAGCCGCCTTGAGCTGCTGGGCCAAAGACCGATTCGCTTGTTCATGATAGTCCACCTTCTTCTGAAGTTGTGCCATCATGCTTTTCATTTCTGCTAGGACTGCGGGAGTGGCGACCTTAGGAGTGTTTGTCTGGACTGGAGGAATCGGGTTTCCCTCCATGTCCATTGTGTTAGCGGGGACCTGATTGTTGGTCATTGCTGCTTGGTTTGATGGTTCTTTATTCTTGTAGTAAGAGAAATCTCAAATTTCACCTCCTTCTAGCGACAAATTGTGAGAGTCGAAATCTACACAATGGAAATTGTTTCTTAGGGTTCTTACAAAGAAACAGTCTTCGCGAGAATCTCAAAGAACAATAGAATCGGTAAGTAACCACAGATGGTGTTCTTGATATTATTGATAAGAAACGATGATTTGATCGTACAAGTGTTATAGAAAAGTAAAGAATAAGTGTTTTTAGCCTTCAAATTCGGAGTGTTTTTATAGCCTATGTTGAGAGCCTTTTTATGTGTCATATATAGGCCTAATGACCGCCTCATCCTATATTCTCAGAAGATTTCTACTTATCTTTAAGTTGGCTACTGAGGGTCTTCGCAGGAAGGAGATTTTCCTTATTTTTTGCGAGCTTCAGGAAAACATCCAGATTTGACAATATCCTCGAAGATTCTTCATTATCATTTCCGGGTTTTTCGGAAATTGTCTTTGGATCCTTTTTATAAAATGTGCAAGTCTTTGCTTTGGGCAACTATGTAACGCCCACGATCCTCAATAGGATCGTTGGCTAGGACTTGGTCCAAGAAAAGAAGGTGGAGACTCGGACAAGTGGGAAGGAGCTGGCCATAAGCTCAGACAAAGGGGAAATCATGCGGGTCAGTTCGTCTGAAGCTCAAGCTCAGCTGGAATGAGTGACGGTTACTTGGGCCGAGTGACAGTCCAGCTCGGGCAGCCAGACGAGTGACGGTTAAGCTCGAGGCAGTTGGAAGAGTGACGGTTGAGCTCGAGGTAGCTGGTCGACTGTTCGACCAGCTGGGCGGTTATCCAGACGGTTACTTGGGCAGTTATGGTCGAACGGTTACTTGCCCAAAGGGTGGATAAGGGCGAGCAGTTACGGGCGAAGATATACAACTCTTCGGAAAGATGCAAGGAACGGATGTGTTGATTCGGCGGGTCTTAATTGACCTACTGGAAATCGGTTGGACTGATGTGCGATCTTCCCCTCTCCGAATCCTCTCTACGGATCCGAGTAATGTATGGCCTATAGAGCATTGCATGGACTTGCATATGACTAAGTAAATGAGATTACTTATGGCTCTATGACTTTCAGGAACGAATGGTGATCGTGGGAAGGACTTGGCTT
>Ga0041059_1000862_pt1 | contig 23972 bp, 16 predicted proteins | sample AraColnosormetaG_FD_56232 | JGI IMG/M metagenome (GOLD analysis project Ga0041059, IMG submission 56232) | Arabidopsis roots microbial communities from North Carolina, USA - Col MF nosort | ecosystem: Host-associated > Plants > Roots > Unclassified | place: USA: North Carolina | collected... | reverse complement strand
TTTTTTTTTTTTTTTTGTCTCTATCATAAACGAAGAATACATTAGCTAATTTAATGAATAAACAGTAATGACTAATTAAAATATAAATAATTTATAAAAAATCGAATTAAAATATTTAATAAACACTATAACAAATTACATAAATATCAAGTGTTTTCACCTATTTAACCAATTAATGTGTTACACGTGGACTATCAACAAAAAGCAAGATTTTTGCCGTTATTTTCTCGCGGTGACCTGAATATCACAGCTTCGTCGTTTTATCTTTTCCCCTTCACCCAACTCCTTCGTCGTCTTCGTTTGATTGTCGTCTTTCTTCTTCTTCCTCCTCCTCAATCGTTACCTCAAATCTCTCTTCCCGGGAAAAACTCTTATCTCTCTACAAAAAATGGTGGATTCTGGGAAAGAGTTTTTGGTTTTAGATAGCTACAATAATATCCCATGGCTAATTTGGATCCAAATGTTGGTCTTCGTCCTCCTCTTACTCCTTCTTTGCGTCATCGGAATATTCTCCTTTGATATCGTAGATAACAGCTACTCGTCTTCTGATTCTGTTCCTTCTACCTCTGGTTCATCTCTCTCTAAGCGATTTCTTTCTGGAAATCCGATTCCGATCAGTCACCATGGTTTGGGGTTTTCCGTCAATTCAAGTCTCGTACAGTCTCATCAGGTAACTCTAATACTATCTGTCTCTTTCAATTTCGTCGACGAATCATGGATTTAGTCGTACCTGCTCTACGTTGACTTACTGTTCCTAAACTGAGATCTCTTGTGGTTGGAATTGATTTTTGAATGCTGAATTAGATAATTAGTAGACTGAGACGATTTCAGCTAGATCGATGTTCGTTCAGTTTCTTCATTGTGGCTTCTGGGAACGGGAAACAAAAGTAATGGGGAATTTCCAGGGGTTTTGTGGAACTTAAGGGGTTTAGATTGCAATTAAGAATTAATGGGAGAAAGTGGCAGCCATAATTAGCTGGAAAGTAGCCACTTTTGATTGTTAGAGTTAGCTAAAAGTTGAAATGATGGGTTTTTTTCAATGTTCTGGGTTCTGAAATTAGGAAATAGTGAAAAGTTATCTAAACATAGCAAAAGTAATCATCCTAAGTATGGTTTCTGAATCATATCGTTATTGTTAATACTCTTTGTTCTAGGTTTTTGACAGTAAGGCCATAACCATCAGGGTTTAGATGTGTGATGATCTCTCAATCTATGTTTAGATATTCTTGAATTCTTTGAAATGTCTCTTTCTAAATTTGGTTGGTAGTTTAGCTTTCTTTAGGTAACGAACCGAGGATGGTCTTTCCTTTGTTTTAAAGCTATTTGCTTGCTTAGTTTTCACAAGAGATATGTCTTGTTTTGTCTTTAAGCAACAATATTAGATTCCTCACTAGCCTTTCTTTCAGAGATGTCTAGTGCTACATGACTCAGAGATTCTTGGATTCTTAAAAAAAGAACCTATAAATCTAAGTTGCGTTTCAGACATTTAGATTATGATCCGGAAAATGGTTAGAACCAAACAGTTCTCTTCAAGTTTGTGTGGTTTATCTGTTGACTGGAATCATCGTGAAGTGCATTGATGTTGCATCTGTTGTGATTTGTGAATATGCTTAACCACTGACTTGTTTCTTAGATTCATCCTTTGGTAATGAACTCATCGGTTTTTGTAATCACAGGTTGGAAGCTCTCAAAGCATAAAAGGAGAGATAACACCAGCTGTAACAAGGAGAGTCACAACAGTAACAGAGGAAGGAGAAGGTTCGTTGGAGAAAGATTCAAGTCATAGTTTGCATCATCCATGTACTTTGTTTAGGCTGGCTGGATCTGCATTTCTTAAGTGTTTCGGGATTGACCGGAGTACTGAAGAAACCGAGGATTCTTTGAGACAAGAATCTAAGAAAGAGAGATGATTGAAGCTCTTGTGAATAGAGAAGAGAGAACATTACTAACACGTTTTTATTATGTGTTTATCGTAGCTATCGAGTAGGAAGAGATTGAAGAAACTTGTAAGTATAGATGAAAAGGTGAAATTGTTGGTGTAACACGAACGAGTTGACTCAACGCATTCGCTTTTTTCTTTTTGCGTGAAAACGATATTGTCACTGTGGTTAAATTATCTTAAATGTGGTTATTTTCGGTGGTGATATGTATATTTGAAGAGAACTTTTGAGTCAACATATTTTAACAAATAATTTAAATCATTGAAAATGATCAATTAAATGTCAAAAAATACTGATTACTAATTTATGATCAATGTTTTCTCAGAGGTTGAGTCATTAAATTATTAATTTATTACCAACCAATTCATTAGATTTATTATATTTTAAAGAAACTAATTGTGTACAGACATAGAGTTTAGTCAGTCAGTCAACTATTAGAGTCATCCAAAGCCACTAGCTTATTTTTGCTGATAATACCAAATTAGTGTATTTTAAATGCATGAACCAATTCATTATTTTGTCAACTACGTAATTAAAAACTCAAAAGCTGACTAAATAAATCATAGTCAAAAGTCTTTGAGAAACTGTATTCTATTTTGAAGACTGATACCAACTACCAAGTTTAATTCACTATATAGACAAAGTTGTATCTCTTTATCAATTACTCACATTGAGAGATACAAAGTTGTCTCTCTGACATATACCTAGCTGCTCGATAACTCACCAAACTATTGGATTTCAATGGAGAAATTAGATAAACGGAGGGAAGAAGAAACTTATCTATGGATTCCAGTTCAGTTTCTCGACCAAGCTCTCATAGCTGTCTTGAAATGTATTGGTCTTCTTTGTCAGCCAGCGAAGAAAACTGCGCCGTCTCCGGTAACTTTTAACCAGCCGGTAAGCTTTGTTTAACAACATTTATCAAATTTACAAGATTATACACTTTACATTTTACTATGCTTATTAATTTTTCTTTTAAAAAGTTGTTGTTTACATGCTAAGTTGTTTTTGCGGGTTAAAAAGGAATGATCAAATTTGATCTGTATTAAAATGAAAAGATGTCGAAACTTTTGGAGGTATAAGTAAAAATTGAAACCCTAGTTAATAATCTGATTTAGTTTTGATGACGATGTTGATCATATTATAAATGTTAATATTCAGTCAGACAACATAATATTTTGAGTATATTTATAAAGTTTATTATATTTGGGTTTTAATAGCTACCAAAATATGTCTAAGTAATAAAATGAATCTAAATGTAATGTAGGAGGAACAAGAGGAAGACTATGGTGTTGCTCTGAAAGACGATGATGTCGTTGTGTTGCTTAGGGACAACAAGGCCAAATCAAAGAAAAGGGATAAAGAAAAGCCTAGTTCAGGTCGTCCTGGCCAAACTAATAGTGTACCCAACGCGGCAATACAAGTTTATAAGGAGGATTAAGAAGTCAAAAATTGAGTCGAAAAATCCAAGAGGCCAATGAGTCAGTCATTGCTCCTTTTTTTTTTTTACTCAAACTTCTATGAAAAACTCGTACGTAGTTTATTTTGGTTTCCTCATTTTTCAAGACAGCAAAATTGACCAGAATGTATATACTTTTGAATCGGAACTAATTGTTGAAGACGTATTATTCTTGATCAAAGCATGCATATATCTAGTACAAGTTAATCTGACTTGAATACTTGATTTGACAATTTCTACCACACTTTGTTTACCTAGTAATCTAATACCATGTGTATTGATTGATATAGCTTTCAGCTGATTTCAAAATTAATAATTTTTACCAAGAAATTGCTGTGTCGTTTTTTTTTTTAGTTATACGTCTTTAAAATAAGTAAATTATAGTGAAAGGTACGGTTATATTTTAAACGGATAATAATTGAGTTAGTTTAGATCAATCAAACACATAAACTTCTTCGCTGGTCTTCACGAGTAAACGCCTAAAATCTAGTATTAAACAAATTCCTACAACTGACAAGTGGGGACCTTTAAATACACTAGATGAGTATCCACGGTAAGCGTGGGTTTATATTGAAAATTGTTAAAAAATATTTACATTTATAGTTTTTTTGCAAATTTATATTTATTCTTTATTTATTTTTGTATTGTTAATAAAATTATATCAATAATATGTAATTATATTTTATGGTTATATTCATTTGTAACTCGAAATATCAATTTATATATTTCATGTATAAAATTGATTATTTATAAGATTTTAATATTTTCACTTCATGAATACATATAACAACAATATATGATATTCTGAAAAAATTATGAGCAATTATGTTACTTGTGTGATTTAAAATTTGCCTAACTCAATTATAAACCAAATCTTGTTTTATGTACTTCAACAACATTGTGATAGGCTTATGATTAAAATTTGGATTGATATCAACTGAATAAGATTTGAAAAGTATTCGTATGAAAAAATAAAAAGATAACAAAAATTATATGTCATTTAAGTCAATACAAAAATATAGAATGACACATGTCATTTTTTTGTGTGATGATGTGTTATTCATTTGGAGAGAGTTGACCAATTTTCATATATATGATTTGTTTTATAAGGGGAACAAAAAATACAATTGTTTAATTACATTATCGTCGTGGCTTTATAGAACCAATCCAAGACAACAAAACAATTATAAGAAGTAAGAGCATCGTATTTTAGTCAATCATTCATCTTTCTCCTAATTCAATAAACAAACTTTTAACCATTTGATGTATTTTTTAAAAATTAATGTATTTAAAAAATAAAAAAAAAATTTATATTCTGAACATACTAATGACCATAAATATTTAGTTCGATTGTAATTTATTTATTTGATCCAAACTTCCTATAAGAAATTAGGGGAAATATTAAATATTCAATCTATAGTCCAACATTCGTCATCGGACGACGACGAGTGAACTGTTTTCGTTTTTGTTTGTAATGTTTATTCCAGTATATGTAAAATATTAGCTGAGTCATCAACCTACCTAAAGCCAAACGCCACATGCTTATTTTCACTAATAACAACAACAAATCATATATATTTATAATTACGCGTGAATGAATGTCATTCTTGATTATTTTTTGTCAACTAATTAATCAAAGAATCAGAAAATGGACTAGTTATTCTTATTCAAAAGTCACGATTTATGAATTCACCAAAAAATAAAAAAGAGTCAAGATTTATGAAAATGTATTTTATAGTAATAAAGAGTCACACCCAATACCGAGTTAGCCCACTATAAAAGGCAAAGATGTCTCTCTGCGCAATCACTCACATATAAAAAACAGCTTCACTCCTCTCACCAAAACTAATCAGATTAATAAAAGTTTTCCTCTGTCTTATCAGATCTCAATGGAGAAATCAGATAGACGAAGCGAAGAAAGTCACCTATGGATTCCTCTTCAGTGCCTCGACCAAACCCTCAGAGCTATCTTGAAATGCCTTGGTCTTTTTCATCAAGATTCTCCGACAACGTCCTCTCCCGGAACTTCGAAACAGCCGGTAAGCTTTGCAAGAGTATATTTTGGACTAATATGAGATTATTAATTTATGTCTGTTCTGTATACACTATAAAGCGGTTATGCATGGAATTTTTAAAAATGGAAATAATTTAATCTCTTATTTGAACACCAAAAAAAATGAAAAAGATGTTAAAGATTTGGTAGTAACAATTTATAAATGAACGTTTGTATATAAATATATTTTCCAATACTTTTGGAGTTAGCTAGGATATGATCAAAGTATTTAGCTATTTTTACTTTGAGTTAATCCTGTTAAAAATATCAAATTACGTTTAGATGAGAATAAGAATCAGGTAATTATATTTTGGTTTTAAAAGTCATTAGCAATGTTTTAGGAATATTATATAACATGAATCCAACAGATATGTACATGTGTTTATAATTGCAGAAGGAGGAAAAAGAAGACGTTACCATGGAAAAGGAGGAGGTCGTTGTGACGAGTAGAGCCACAAAGGTCAAGGCAAAGCAAAGGGGGAAGGAGAAAGTTAGCTCAGGCCGTCCTGGCCAACATAATTAGGCACTTTAAGTTACATTGTTTAGTCTAATTATTTGCAGTCGAAATGTGTTAATTTAATATCACTGTTTTACTTTTTTATTATATCAACAATCTACAGACAAACAAAATTTCATTAAGTTCTTGTTCACTATACGAGTTTTTTCCTCTTTATTTCATGCATTTTTTTTTTCCCGTATTTGATGTGATATTTGGGTTGAACAAAAGTAAATATGTTCGACCATCATAAGTTCATAACCAGTATCAATATTAATTGAACGCATTTAATATCCATCCATATCGAACGTATCTGTCAAATGTTAAACAACATTAAAGACGAACCTAATTGATATTTTTGGATTTATTTTAACAGTCAACAGCTATTTGGTTCTACCTAGCTAGCTCACATTAATTATAATTTAATGTCTTCACTCATAGAATGGTCATGTAAAATTACTAAAGAATTAAGTTTTGCATTCACCATACTTTTGTTTATAGATCATCATACCAATAATTTATAAAGTTAGATGTTATAAAATAAAATAAACAAAAACCTTAAACGCAGTGATAATCATCCTATCACAATTCACAACGTGCATTATGAATGGTAATATTATATACAAAGTTGACGAGTGCTCTCTATGAGTAACGCATGATCGCTCTATGATTTAATAAAATATACTCCACGAGGAGCAGAAGCAACACCAACTTCGAATATAAAACACATTTAACAATCTTCACTGTGACTTTAGACATCATGATTTTTTTGGTGTTCTTTTTTTAAAAAACTCATAATCTGGTGATAAGTCTCGTAGTTACCTCATCGTAGAACCACAATTTAGTATTTACACAAGAAGGTATGGTCTGATTAAAGTTTGGGGGTCTTTGTAATTAGGCCTACAATAATCATTCACAAATTTGAAATATTACAATTTATGAGGGACCACAACACCTAAAAAGGCATAAATGCATTATGCCCAGTGGCGACGAAAAAAGTGCATTAAACCAAAGGAATATATGTTTGATTTTTATTTTAATGTGGGAATGGGATATGCAATATTACAATTATGATATTATCTGAAATTTTATATCTTTACAAAATTTGATTTTCAAACTTAAATTCTATAGTATGATCTACATGAACACTTTATATTCTTATGCAAGAAAAACAAGTCCTTTGTCCAATCATTGACCTCTTAATTGAATTTGAAATATTTAACAAAGTACCCAATAGATAATTCTTTTGTTCTTGTTAAATTAGATTTTCAAAATACTAAGCTTTAGCATTAATTTGAATAATCAAAGATCTTCCTTTGAATTACCTATTCAACATTTGTTTAATAACTTAATTCAAACAAAAACCAAAGAAGAGCGTGAATTGACTTTGACCAAAACCAAATTCTCTCAAGAGTTGCTGCCATATTTTGACCGCGCGCCACGTAGATTAGAGTCAAAATTGTTATTTTATTCACTTCAACATAAAACCAAATAAGCATTATCGGTTTTCAACATACCGGCACCAACTTTTCCAAAGTCTGTATGTACCTAACAAAACCGGTTTATCATAGAAACGGTCAACACACCAAAAATAGTTGACCAACAACTACCCAAGTGATATCCCTTTAAAAGGAGTCGCATATGTGTTACCAAGTTCCATCATCAACCTAATAACACACAACACTAAATCTCTTTCCCAAAAAAAGATTAAGAAGTCAACGATGGAGAATCTCAGAAATGGAGAAGATAACGGTTCTTTGATCCCATTTACGTTCTTTGATCAATCTTCAGTGACGATTCCTCTCTTGAAGTGTTCCGGTCTCGAAAGTTCATCATCATCATCTTCTTCTTGCGATCTTTCGTCATCACACAGCGAGGAAGATGAGAGTATCGATATAAAGGAGGAGGAAGAAGAAGAAGAAGAAGATGGCATGACCATTGAAATCAAAGCGAGAGGGAAGAACAAGACTAAGCCTACGCCAAGTTCAGGAAAAGGAGGCAAACACAATTAGAGTTCATTCATATACCGAGGAAATTAAACAAATAAATGCATTTGTATAAAATACTTAGAGCTATAATACAGTGGAGTTTTTTTATAGTCATTTGTTTCGAATATGAATTGGATTAATAAAGATCGAGTTTTATTTTATTGTTTCGTTACAGAATAGGAGAATTTAATTGCAGAATCATGATTTATCATCGCTTAGTTCATCTCGCAAGATACCTTCTTCACAGGATCTTGTCGAGTCATGCAACTGAATTTGAACAAAAAATACTTGCTAAATGCAGCTTAAGCCTCTATGGGCCTAACCTATTTAGCCCATTAATGATTTGTAAAGACCAGATTGTCGACCCATAAATTGTCTTTAAACTTAAGTAAATGGTGACGACTGACGACTGACGACTGACGACATCCTTGAAGAGTTAATTGTTTATCTATTAGTTAATGCTATTATTCTCCGGTTTTGGAGATATTAATTACTATTATCCAGCCTGTCATTTTCATTGGTGCAAATTAAAAAAGATTTCTATTTTTCCATATTCATCATACACGCTGAAAGATAACATTTAGCCGTTGGATGTATGACACGTCAGCGATAAACATACGTAATGAAGGTTTAAATGAGTAAATAATTACGATATTACCCCTTAAGTCCCCGCGCTTAATTTATTTTTTGAGGGAAAATAAAAGAAAGGAAAAAAAGAAAACAAAAACTAACAAATTCTTATTTACATCTACTGATGGATGGGACGTTAAAATCACGCAAGAAAGGACGACTGAAAAGAGAGAGAGGTACAGTCCAAAAAAACCTCTTCGTCTTCTTTGATTTTCGAAATTCTCAGATCCTAACCGCCATTAATACCCCAGGTTGCTTTTTCCCTCTGTTTCTCTCTTCTTCTAGCCAAAGCTGAAGATTCACATTCTCCTCCTCTCGCTGATAACTTTGTGTTTTTTGGATTTTTTTTTGGTCTAGTTACACTCGAGAATGAGGAAGGGAACGAAGAAGAGAGGAGGTTCGAGAGGAGGTTCGCGAGGAGGCCGTAAAACTGGTGCGTCTTCGTCGGCGAGTAAGAACGATGATGCGGTGGTAGAGGCCACGACGACGCAGGAGACACAGCCTACTCAGGAGACAGAGGAAACGGAGGATAAGGTGGAATCTCCGGCGCCTGAGGAGGAGGGAAAAAACGAAGAAGAAGCGAACGAGAATCAGGAAGAGGAAGCGGCGAAGGTTGAATCTAAGGCTGCGGAGGAGGGAGGGAACGAAGAAGAGGCGAAAGAGGACAAGGAGGAGGAAAAAGAAGAAGCGGCGAGAGAAGACAAAGAGGAGGAAGAAGAAGCGGTGAAGCCTGATGAGAGTGCGAGCCAAAAGGAGGAGGCGAAAGGTGCGTCGTCTTCAGAACCGCAGCTTCGTCGTGGTAAGCGTAAGAGAGGCACAAAGACGGAAGCGGAGAAGAAAGTATCGACTCCTAGAGCCAAGAAGCGAGCCAAAACGACCAAGGCGCAAGCATCTGAGCCTGAGTACTTCGAAGAGAAGCGTAATCTGGTATTCTATTTTCCTCATCTTCTGGTTTGGATTTGCTACTCGCCTTTCGCTGACTTGTTGTGTGTGTGTGTTTAACGATTACGAAGTTAGATCTGAGATATTTTCTTACGTTTTGTTGTTCTTGCAGAATGTTATAATTATAGCGTCTTGGATAGAAACTTTTCTTGAAGATTTGTGTGATGTTTCTTTCATAGAATTATAATTTCTTGTCGTCCCCATGATGTTTTGCTCAGAAATTTTGGAACATTTTGAGTTTTATGAACCTTTGTTTTGGTTTTCATGTTTGTTTTGTATAACAGGAGGATTTGTGGAAGGCTACATTTTCAGTGGGAACGGAGGTATTTAGTTTCAAGAAGTTTGGCAGCAACATTGCTTTTGGAGCTCTCTTATCCTCATGATCAAACTGTTGTATTTGTGGCTTATGCTCTGTATATTGTGAATACAGTGGGACCAACAGGATGCACTTAATGAATTCAACTGGGATTTTACAAATCTTGAAGTAAGTGGCTTCTATAATACTGTTTCATTTCCCATTGTTAATAATTTATAGTTCATTTAGTGTGGCATAACTTTTTTTTCTGTGCTTAACTAGTATGTTATGAAGTACTCTTTGCTTTGTATGACAGGAAGCTCTGGAGGAAGGTGGAGAGCTCTATGGGAAGCAAGTCTATGTTTTTGGCTGCACTGAGTGTAAGTTATACCTAGATAGCACTATTTGTTTCTTGGTATTAGATTAAGGTGACATTTATCTTGTCGACTGATTTGCTTGCAAAGTCATCTGGTACTGCAATGTGCATCTCTCTCTTCCCCTTTTGATATCATCTATCTTATCATTGCAGCTCATTCAGTCACTTACAAAGATGAAAACAAGGATGTCCTTGTTCCTGTTGTCGTTTGTGTAAGCTTTGGTTTCGTTTTTTATATCATGTCACTGGTGTTTGAAAAATAAGCTCGGCATTGTGATTGGAAAACAAGATCATATTGTTTATCTATAACTGACGGTTAATTTTGGTTCTTATCTATTTACAGATTGATTCACCTATTCCCCCTTCTGATGAGATAGGAGTTGCATCGGTTCAAGGAGAGGTTGGGGAAATTATTGCAATGAAAACTATGAAAATGGCTTGGGTTCCTTACATCCCACTTGAACAAAGGTATATAGACATCCCTGAGTTGTACACATATTTTCGTGAGAGGGTCTTAAGCAATGAAACAGATAGTATATTTGTGTATTACTCTTCTTACTTTTGATGTTTATGGGAGTTGTTGCTAATTTCATCTGCTTTTGTTCTTCTGCAGGGATAGACAAGTTGATAATAAGAACTTTCCAATTTTCATCTTGGGCTGTACTCAGAGAAGGTAAATACTCTGTGGTATCTTTTCCTCCCAATGTCTTGTTACCATGCAAGTTAGGAAGTTATAGAAGACGTGATTTGTTCATTCGCTTTGTAGAGGAAAAAGAATTACATTACATATGGTTTTGAAGCAGATAGCTTTATCTGAAAACGTGATGCAACACTTTGCATTCTTCGATCATTCCCATTCACATTCAGTAACTTAACGAGTGCAGAATTTGGTGTATTCAGCCTAGCTTTGTATATTTTCTTTGCAGGTCTGCTCTCAAACATTTGCCTGACGATCGTGTTAAAAAGTTCAACTATTGCCTTCCTTGTGAGCTCTAATTTTGATGCTTAGCTGGTTGTTATTGATGTTATATTCTCAGTACCATGTTTTCATTTGCTTGAGATTTGTTTTCCCTAGACATCATACTGTAAATATTACTGTTTTACTATGATTTGCAGACATCAACAACCCATATAAGGTTGATGACTCTGAGAAGAGCACTGTGGTTAAAATAATGTTCCCTTCTGAGCCACCAGTAAGTTATTTTTGTCTTTCTTAACTGATCGACAATACAATTTGGTAGTTTCATTTTTAATCAAACTTACTTTTCCTTTGTGCAGGTTGAATGTGAATATGACTGGGTGAAAAGCGTCATTGAGGTGCAGTATCTGACTTTTCCAATAAAACACCTTACTTGAATTACTTCTCATCTCAGTTTATTTTAGGAATTCACCGACAGTCTGATCAATGAGGAGGTATTACTCCCGGAACAAAAGGTTGCGTTCGAGGTAAGCAAGCAAGAGCTGGAATTGATTTGATGAATTCATTTGAGGGAGGTCTCTAAAATCACTCACCCATATGTTTCCTTTTTTCAGGAGTTTGTCAAAGAGAAAAGTGACAAAGCTATGGCAGCTTATGACACGGTATCATGTTTCATACCCTCTGCTACAGAGCCGCACATATACTTAACAATGGATTCTACAATTGGCAGGCACAAGAAGCCCTAGAGAAAGCAAAGGAAGGACTGAGCGAAGAAACAAAAAAAGCCTATCAAGAAATGAGGTTGTACAAGTTTTATCCATTGCCTTCACCAGACACACCCCACACTGCAGGAATTGAGAAGGTACAAAACAAATCCAACTTAGTTTGTCAATGGAACTCTGAATATTATTGCCAAAATCTGATATAAGTTTGTTGGTCTCTGTGCAGTCCCCGTTCATAAACAGGTACTTCGGGAAGGCTCACGAAGTCCTGTAACCGTTTCTCCTAAACCCAGGAACCTTTTTGTTTCGGCAAACTTTATGAACAACTGAGAATCAAAGAAACCACTATGGGATTGTTTAGGCCAAAGATACAACACACTTACAAATAACAATTGTCTTTTTGGAGCCGGATTTTTTTTTTTTGTTCTCTGTTTTCTCGCTTCTTTGATGCAACATGCAACCAACCAAATAGTGTTGAGAGACTAAGCAAAGATTAATCTAAAGAGAAAGAGTAACAACAAAAGTAACAACAAATGGGGGCATTTCCTCCACTTCAGTAACGAGAAGTTGAAGAAGAAGAAGAAGCAGCAGCAGAATCTGACACGGTAGAAGTTCTTTTTTTCCTCTCTTCCTCATATTCAGCATCATCAGTCTCAAGCTGGAATCTACAGACAGGACAAGAGTTCCTTGTTCCTAACCATGGCACAATACAATCTCCGTGGTAACAATGTCCACACGGTAACTTCTTACCAGTTTCTCCCATCACCATTCCATCTTTACACACAGCACAAACCATAACCATCTCTCCCTCCGAAGAACTAACCTCGAAAGTCTCCAATGCCTCTATTGCCGATTTCGCAGCCGGTGGTGCGCCTCTCCTTCCTCCGCCACCACCACCATCTCCTTCTGCTAAATTCTGTAGCAAAGCTTCGTATCCGGCTGCATCGTCTATGTAATCAGCCGGATTTCCTGCGTATCGATCTGATTCCATACGGAACTCAATCGAATTGTCTTCGATTCCCATCAAAATCTCAGCCCAATCGAGAATTCTGTTTCTTCCGGTTCTCGACTGCGTCGTCGTGAGAGGAAAACGATTTCTCCTCCTCAGATCATCTTCTTCGTCTTCTTCGTCGTTGACGGTTAAATTCTCTTCCTCATCCTCTTCTTCTTCATCTCCATCATCTTCATCTTCGTCTTCGTCATCGTCGATTTCGTTTCTACTATTGAGCTCCAACCTGAAGAAATCATCTTCGTAAGATAAAACATCAAGGTGTCGTGGTGGTGAACGCTGAGAAGGCGCGTGGGCTAACAAGCGGAGCATCTGGAGGAAATGCGAGCCAATACTGGAGTCTTCTACATTCAGATCTGGGGAAAGTGGCTGCGGTGGCGCCGGCGATGAATAAGCGGCGGGAGTCGGTTGAATTGACTCGACGAAACCTTTGTTACATTCGCAGCACACGACAAAGTCATCTAAGGTTTCAACGACGACGCGTTTGTTGCAGTGATAGCACCAGTGCGACGCCGTGGCATCCGGGGAAGACGACGGAGCATCGGACATCGTGCAATTAATCGTCGGGTTTTCAGGCTTTCGGGTCCGGATTCGGATCCGATAAGCCGATTAAGAGGATGGAGAAAATAAAAGAAAAAGGTCTCTCTGTATTATTATTATCGAATTTTTAAGACATTAGAGAATCCTGCTCATTTACCCACTTGACCCACCCACAATATCATAATATTTTCTTCTATATATGATATCACCATCATCATAAATTCATAATACTTACAATTTAATCAAACTGTTCAATTGCTGTCAAACATAAAAATCAAATTGTTCAATCCAATTTAAACCAGCTTCCAAATCAAAACTGACTTGCACTTTTATCCAAAAACTTGATAAGATAAAGTACCATTTGACCCATGAAATTTTGTCATATCGAAAAGCATAATTTTAATTTCTTTTGACAACAATACAAACATATAACTCGAATACATAACTTTGTAATAGCGATACAATTGTTTCAACAGCACCCATAAAATAAAATAAGATTAAAAAACCCAAATCGTTACAATAAATTACAATACAAAGATGGCCTCCTCGTCTCAAGCATAGTCAGACCCACCATGAAGGTGATACATAGCGAAGTCTCTCCATTCACCAAATGTTGCAAATGGCAAAAGACCGTTTATGACTGGAAGAACAAACAGAATCACCACATACACGACACTGCGCCTTGCCCAATATGGAAACATACTGTTACAACGGTTCGATCTGGTCTCTTGAGTCACGTTTATAGGACCGAACATTAGACCATACAAAGCCAATGTGAAGACATTTGCAACGAATTGCAAAAGGCAAAACACTTCCCAAACTATTAGCCAGAGTTTGCCATCACCGCCCAATGTGTCCACACACAATTTACCCGATACACCGCAAAATATACCGAGGAAAAGAACGATGAAACTTATCGGCATTGTCTGCTTCGTACCTGATGATCGTTTGTTTAGAAAGTAAGTGAAGACAATGATCATTAACACACCGAAAAATATCTGCACCCAAACTCGAACCCGGCAGATGAAGGTGTTGAAGCCTGAGTTAATCGATGAAACTTGTTTAGGAACCCACCACGACGAACTTTTCTCCTCGGATTGGTCGCATACTGAGGTAGCATCCTCGATTCTCTTTATTGAAAAATTGTAAACGCCAAGTACCATAGAAGCCAACATGCTGAAGACACTTACGAGGAGCCAATCCATGATTCTTGTGACCATCTCTTCTTTTCTTGTATCTTCTAATTCGGTTTTGAATTTCTCCGCTCTGAATGCAGCTTTCGAAACATCCAACTCTAGCGCCGCTTTCCCCAGGTTGTTTGATTCAAATTTTAATCCTAGCGCCGTCTCTTTGCACCTTAACTCTCTTATTTGAAGACCAATCTCCACGGTCTTTAGGTCGTTTGCTCGTGTTTGCTCTTTTAAAAACCTTTCGTCTGTGGTCAAAGCCATTGCTGAACTTCTAGGAGGGACACAAGAGAGTTGTAGAGTCTCTTCGAAAAGGGCAAGCTCATTCATCAAAGAGGTTGCTGTTGCACTGCCTTGCATCACTTCATAAGCAGACGTAGCAGATGAAGTCTCCCTCTCAAATAGCTCGGTGTCTGAGCATCCGTCTATGGTAGAGCGATCTAAATTACAACTCCCACCATCATTATTGTTTGACTGATGTGGATTTGCACATTCATTGGTCAATTTAAGGATCTTTAGAGTACTGCTGAATGTTTGCTCAAAGTTGGTCGCAAAGGAACCAAGCTTATTACCATAAACCTGTAACCACAACATTATGAATCAGAAAGTCTATAAATATAAAAATGCGGAAAACATAGAGGGGGATTTTAGCTTACATTGGCTAATGATTCTTCGACAAGAGTAGCAAAGATCTGGAGAGCATAATCAATGAAGTTCTTGTATCACTACCAAAACGATGGCAAAAGAAAGATTGAACAGAAACTGAGAAGAAATCATTTGAAGTTCATACTACTTACCTCAACAAGATCATCAACATAAACATTCTGACCTGCGGCATTCTTTCTCGCAATAACCTAGAGAACAATAAAACAGAGTAGAAACAGAGTAAGAACTACAGAGCATATGCAAGTCAATGACTTTGGCGGCTAGGTAGGATGAAATTTGGTGAAATCACAATCAGAACTACAAATCCGAGTAGAAACTAGAAAGGCTCAAGCTTTAAGGCAAGTGAGAGAGAAGACAATATAAATTTGCAATGTTACATTGAAGCTCGATCATAGAGACCCCCAAGAAGAACTTCAGCTTCTATTGATTGACTCTGATTATAATTTGAGGAGAAGATCCTCTCTTCGATTCAGGGTGAAGAATTCACGCAAGTACTGAGAGAAGAAAATTCAGATTCAATCCTTTTGACTCTGATTCAGATCCTCTCCTCTGTCCAGTTTTGAATCAACAAAGCCTAAATTGAAAGACTTTGTATTTAATACTATCTAAAGATCAAAACTTTCAACACAACCAAAACCTAGTATTCACGCAAGGTCAACTATAGGAACAACCCGTACCAGCAAAGCCAATTTCGTATCAAAACAGTTATGTGATGCAATAAAGATCAAAGTTTGGAAATTGATCGAACCATATTAGCAAAAGCGGCAAGTGAAAAGCCCAGAGGCTTCGCCAATTTTTCAGCTTGTCGTTCACCAACGCTTCGTCGAGCCATACCTAACCGCATAGGGTTTCGTAATCTATGAACCACTCTCGTAACCCTTTTAGTAGAATTTGAATTAGAGGTAGAAGATGTAGAACAATAGGACGAAGAAGCTTCGTCGTTGTCCATAATCTCTTTCTTCTTTCCCTTGAGTTTTCTCTTTTCCAAATTCGATGGATTCGTATCCTTCTTCTTCTTCATCATCATCGTCTCATCTTTATGTACGTCACCAGATTGATGATTTGGCTTTGAATTCGCCGGATTGGTGATTTGATTTTGGGGTTCCGGCGAAGGAGGGAGGAGGAGGGCTTCCATAGCCTTAAAATATAACTTATGGGGTAAATTTGCAACTTTGAGAAAAGTATTTAAGTTGTAAGACTTTGGTCGCTTCGTGACTAGTGAAAAGTTTCGAATTTCCAACTTTTTCCTCTGATTTAATTTGTATTTTTAAAAATTCGTCATAATTAGCTTAATATAGGAAAAATACTTGACCAAATATCTGAATTAACTTGTAAGTTCAACGAATTCTTCAAATTATACAATGTATATGTTAATGTCAATTAAATAGGTAATAATATGTTTACTCGATTTTTAGCGATAATTTGATGTTTCTAGGTGCTTTCTGTTCAATGAATAGGATCGGTTCAGTACTTAATTGAACTAAAAGTCATACATATAGCTTAGGACCAGATTAACATACCAAGTAGTCGAGTTTAGGACCGAACCAATCAGTTTGGTTTGAAGATGGACCATAAAAGTGTTTGGAAAAAGGAACAATAAAAAAAATCGCACAATGTTTGTGGCTCCGATAAATAACACGATGAGGTGTCTTAACACAACCAATCAAAACACAAGAACATCTCCTTCACTAATCTCATCTTATGCCACGTGTCCTTTTCATATCCACCCCTTTTATTTTATCATAATTTTTTTTTTTAACATTCTCTGTGGTTCGTCATGAACCTCAAAAAACCTCTCACTGCAAAGTGCCAACAAACAACAAGTCTTCACCTTCTTCTTCTTCTTCTTCTTCAAAATCTCTTGTACGCAAATAATCCATGAGAAACTAGGGTTTAACTTGAGATCTCTCTTCCGAAGTATTACCATCAATGGCGACTTCTTCTTCTTCATCGTCGTCTCTGCTTTTACCAAACATCAATTTCAACTCAAGACAATCTCCAACAATCACTCGTTCCGTTTCAATCGCCGGGATCTTCTTACCCAGAAACCGATTAAGCTACAATCACAATCTCCGGATTCGTACGAGATTAATCAGAGCTTCTAAAGACGATAATGTCGCTGTTGAAGATCGTGATAATGCAGTGAAGATCAACGGTGATTACAACGGAAGTGCACGTTTAAACGGTAACGGCTCTGCGAGAAAATCCGTCAACGGAGATTTTAACGGAAGTGCTCGTTTGAACGGTAACGGTAGTTTGGTGAAGTATGTGAACGGAAGTGTAACGGTGGAAACGGAGGAAGTGACAAAGAAGAGAAAAGAAGAAGTGAGGAAGAAGAGAGTAGAAGATATTGGTCAAGAGGATGCTTGGTTTAAGAACAACACTCAACAAAAACAAGTTGAGGTATAAAGTAATGTACTTTTAATCAATATCGTTTTGTTTAATGATTCAATTCCTTGAAAGTTTGCTACTTTAATATTGTTTTACAGGTTTCTGTTACACCTGGTGGTCGATGGAATAGATTCAAGACTTACTCAACTATTCAAAGAACATTGGAGATTTGGGGTTTTGTTGTACAGTTTATTTTCAGGACTTGGTTAAGCAATAAGAAGTTCTCTTATAAAGGTTGATACTTGTTTTTGTTTGCTTACGTCTAGGATTAGGACGATTCTCATTTTGTCTAAATTCTTGAAAAATCATGTGTATAAGGGGGAATGACTGAAGAGAAGAAGGTTTTAAGAAGGAAGGTTTTGGCTAAGTGGTTGAAAGAAAACATTTTGAGATTAGGTCCTACATTTATCAAAATTGGGCAACAGTTCTCTACTAGAGTGGATATTCTTCCTCAAGAGTATGTTGATCAATTGTCAGAACTTCAGGTTTGATTTCTTTTTATTCTATTTGAATTTGTACTTGTGGCCTGTGAGGCTCTTCTTTTTTAAGTTTTATGATCTTATGCTTTGCAGGATCAAGTTCCTCCTTTCCCTTCTGCTACAGCTTTATCCATTGTTGAAGAGGAGCTTGGAGGTTCTGTTGAGGACATTTTCGACCGTTTTGATTATGAACCTATAGCTGCAGCTAGTCTTGGTAAACGTCTTTGTGATAATCTTCTCATAAATTTGCAAGAGATGATAATAAAATTAATGGTTTTTGTTTTTAATTCATATAGGGCAAGTTCACCGTGCAAGACTTAAGGGTCAAGAGGTTGTCCTTAAAGTACAGAGACCTGGTCTGAAGGATCTCTTTGATATTGACCTTAAGAATTTGAGGGTTAGTGTCTCTATACCACAGTCATTATAGAGCTTTTCCATGTTGCAAGCGTCCTTATCTCGTGATTTTCTTATCCGCTCTTCTGAAGCTATTTGCATGATGTTCTGCTGAGTCAATGACTTTGTTATGCTTCTATTTAGGTGATCGCTGAGTATCTCCAAAAGGTGGACCCAAAATCAGATGGTGCAAAGAGAGATTGGGTTGCAATCTATGATGAATGTGCCAGTGTTTTGTACCAGGTATGATGATGTGGTTTAATGTTTTATCACTTCTTGTGAATAAGTTTTGGACCATTTTACCGGAGAGAAAAAGGAAAATGATTTTGATTTTGAGTGTGCTTTTGTTGCTAATTGTCCTTTGCGTAGAAGCTCAGTCAAATCTTCCTTTCTGTATCCCAACTTGAGTGACCTCTAACTACTGCAGTAATAACAATGTGCTATATTTTTTCAGGAAATTGATTACACAAAAGAAGCAGCTAATTCGGAGTTGTTTGCTAATAACTTCAAAGACTTAGAGTATGTAAAAGTTCCATCCATCTACTGGGAATACACTACACCTCAGGTATTATTATTACCTATGACCATTAGTTCACCATTTGTGAAGCCTTAAGCTCGAATGCAATAGTTATGCATTGAGTTCTTTGCAGGTCCTGACAATGGAGTATGTCCCTGGGATTAAGATTAACAAGATACAAGCCTTAGATCAGTTAGGTGTTGATCGAAAAAGGTTTGTATTTTCTTACATCTTCCTCCCAGACTTATATTTGTTATTTCTCTTTGAATCCAAAATAGTTTCGTTGTTGTTGATTGATAACTTGGTACAATGCAGGCTAGGAAGATATGCTGTTGAATCTTACCTGGAGCAAATCTTATCTCATGGATTCTTCCACGCCGACCCTGTAAGTCTCTATCCTTTTTTTTTTACACTAAGTGTCAACAATCTTTAATTTGGTGTACCAATACGAAAAGACTACAATCTAATTTGCTTATGTATCTTTCTGCAGCACCCTGGGAATATAGCAGTTGATGATGTCAATGGCGGGCGGCTGATATTTTACGACTTTGGAATGATGGGAAGGTACTACATTTTATTATGCTACAACATGACTCTGTTAGTATGTGAAAAACTGCTTCGGTTCAATATGGTGAAGAAATGTGATCTCCTTTTATCAACTTGTTAAACTTATGGTTCTGTACAACGTGTTTTACACTTGCAGTATTAGCCCAAATATTAGAGAAGGTTTGTTGGAGGCATTTTATGGCGTCTATGAAAAGGATCCAGATAAGGTATAGTCTCTAAGGTGTTCTCACTTTCAGTCTTCTACCGACATGCCGCATACGACCTGAGCTCATACTTAAATATATATGAATTAACCTTCTTGTGGCAGGTCCTTCAAGCTATGGTTCAAATGGGAGTGCTTGTACCAACTGGAGATTTGACGGCAGTTAGAAGAACAGCATTGTTTTTTCTCAACAGGTAATTTACTTGATCCTTGTACCCTTGCTTCTTATCCATCGAGCTACCTATTAAATCATTGTTACTTGTTTGGTTTCTCTAAAGTATGTGTGAGAGTGTGTGCATAATAGATTCCAGTACTATCCCTCTGATAATATCACTTAGCTGATTGTGTTACAGTTTTGAAGAGCGGCTTGCTGCACAAAGAAAGGAGAAAGAAGAAATAGCAGCAGCAGAAGAGCTTGGGTTCAAGAAGCCACTAAGCAAGGAAGAAAAGCAAGAGAAAAAGAAGCAAAGGTTGGCTGCAATCGGAGAAGACTTATTAGCCATTGCGGCTGATCAGCCTTTCCGGTTCCCCGCCACATTCACATTTGTTGTTAGAGCCTTTTCAGGTTTGCAATGTCATTCGAATTTGTATTTTTTGTGTTCAAAACTCAAAAAATATACTAATGGTTACTTTCTTCTGCAGTATTGGATGGCATCGGCAAAGGTCTTGACCCCCGATTTGATATAACGGAGATTGCTAAACCGTGAGTCTTAACACACTATATTTTATCTTCTTGTTAATCAGAAGAGTACTCAAATACTTTTGTTATCCAGCTATGCTTTGGAATTGTTGCGGTTTCGGGAAGCTGGAGTGGAAGTTGTAGTAAAGGTACTTGCAAGGCTTATCTCTACTATATATATGATCTTATCACATAGCTTTATATTCATATTCAATCAAATTAACTATTGTAGGACCTGAGAAAGAGATGGGACAGGCAATCACAAGCATTCTACAATCTATTTAGACAAGCGGATAGAGTTGAAAAGCTAGCTGTAGTCATTGAACGACTTGTAAGAAACTAACACTCTCACCCACCACAAACTCCCATTCTACATGAATTTCTTTCTAATGAGTTTACTTTCATCCTCAGGAGCAAGGTGATTTGAAGCTTAGGGTCCGAGCGCTAGAGTCTGAGAGGGCATTTCAACGCGTTGCAGCTGTTCAAAAAACAGTAGGAAGTGTAAGTAGAGCTTTCCATTCTCATGTCTTTTTTACATCAAAATCTCTTCAAGTCGTTCTTTGAAAGCATTTCATGTTTTCTGTTTTATGTGTTAAAGTTGGTTTCTTTTCCTCTTTTTGTTAAACCCATTGTGTTTCTCTACAGGCTGTTGCTGCAGGAAGTTTAGTCAATCTCGCAACAATTTTGTATCTGAATTCTATAAAAGTAAGTTGGTACTCTTGTTCTTTTTTTTTCACCTATAAACCTCTTTGTCTGCTCAAATTCACCAACGTTCTTGTTTCTTTGTGTTCTCAGACACCTGCAACTATAGCATATACAGTATGTGCTTTCTTCAGCCTCCAAGTTCTAATCGGAATCATAAAGGTTAAGAAGTTCGATCAACGGGAAAAACTAATCACTGGAACAGCTTAAGAACTTGCTTGGTATGTCATGATTTATCACCTCTTGATGTTTACAAGTTACATTATCAGACTCAAATTCTCACACTCATTTTTTGGCTTAATTTGTACAGAAGAAATGTATTAAAGCTTCTTCAATCTCCATAAACCCTTTTGTGCATTTCACAGGAGTGTTAACAATTTCACTGGTCTGCAAATAAAATTATCTTATGGAAGCTTGAGAGGCAAGAGATGGTCAACTAGTCAAACCACCACCACTCTCTCATCTCTGTCTTCTTAAAGTTCGATAATAATTTTTGGAGAGGAGACTCTGGTTGTTCATCAACAGAGTGGTCATGAGCCACATGTATTGCTTGTGTATAGAGAGATTTAGAAATTAGGAACTTTTTCGTATAAATATACTCATTGTACTCAGCTACTCACTAGACTCATCTCTGTTTTAGTAATATTTTGAATACTGTATCTCAAATAAATTAATCTTATCAAATAGAAACCATAGTTGAAAAGTCATGAATGATTCTTAACTGTACAAAATAATAAGCTTTGGTAAAACCCTAAACTTTCGTTTCCAAGATGCAATTTCTAGCTTCTCTCGTTTCCAATTCCAGAAAGTTTGGTCGGAGATGGGATCGAGCTCTCTCGTTGCATCATTTCTCTTCGAATGCGACACCAGCTTCGATATCAAATCCAGCGTTCGTCGAGTTTCTCAGGGACAATGGGTTCCAGAAACCTCTAGCAATTGCCATCGCAATGCGTTACCCTAACCTCAAATCCCTAGAACAACCTCGGTCAGTGATTCAAATGCTTAAAAGTTACAGTTTTTCCGATACCCAGATCCAGAAATCGATCCGGGTCCATCCTCGAATGATGTTCTACAACGTGGAGAAAATTCTAGAACCCAAACTTCGATTCTTTAAAGATATTGGATTTACTGGCTCTGGTCTTGGTAAGTTCGTCTCTCAAAACTCATCAGTCGTTGGTGTAAGTCTAGTGAAGAAATTGATTCCTACCGTTGAGATTCTGAAATCGATTGTTGCCCCAAAACATGAAGACCTTCCTGTCATTCTTAGTAGATGTGGTTGGCTTCTTCTCAGTAGAGACCCTAACTTGTTTCTCTTACCAAACATCTCATACCTTGAAACCTGTGGAATTGTTGGGTCTCAGCTTGCTTCTTTACTTAGAAGACAGCCAAGAATCTTCAATCTCTCTGAGGAAAAACTCAGAGGATATGTCTCTCGTGCTTTGGATCTTGGTTTTACTTTGAACTCGAGGATGCTTGTGCACGCTGTTATCTCGTTAAGTTCTTTGAGCGAGAAAACGTTTGATCGAAAGGTTAAGTTGTTTATGGCTAATGGATTCTCTGAAGATGAGATAACAGATATTATACGAAGATCTCCAGGTTTGATCCGGTGCTCAGAAGATAAGCTTACACTGGGGTTTGAGTTTTACTTGAAGAGAATGGGGTTAGAGAGGGAAGCTTTGGCGAAACGTCCTTGTGTGTTGTCGTATAATCTTGAGAAGAGGGTGATTCCTAGGCTTAAAGTTTTGCAGATCTTGAGGGAAAAAGGGTTGTTGTTAAAAGAGGAGAAGAAGAAGAAGAACATGGTTGGCATTGTTGAGATGACTGAGGAAGCTTTTCTAGAGAAATATGTTGTGAGATTTGGAGATGAGATTGCTGAGGAACTGCTGGTTGCTTACAAGTGCGTGTGTTTAGTCGATGAAACGCTACTTGATCGTATCAAGATCTAATTGTAGATTTCACAAGTCCAAACTTGAAATTTTGTCATTGTATCCAAACTTCGCTCATCCGTAACTGTGTTGAACATTATAATTTGGAAGTAACTCTTAAATCACCCTTTATTACGAGCTTGAAGCTTCTCATATAATAATGGGATTCATATGAAGCGATTCTTTTTCTATTTCAGCACTTGAGCAAAAACTCAAGATTGTCAAAGCGTCTTAAAAATTTGACTCATGAATTTAACCGGTTTGATTTTGGTTCGTTGTAATAACCGGTTTAAACCAGAGATTGATTCCGGATAAAAAAGCTTAGGTTTTTCCGCGAAGCCGACACTGTAAGGTAGGGCTAAAACCTTAGAATAGCCGGAGAGAAGAAGGCGAGAAGAGGAGCGACAAGGGCGAAGCTGCAGAATTCTTCGGTAATTTTCAGATTCGGTTGAATAATGGCGGCTGCGGCTTTTGGGCAGTTAAATCTAGAGGAGCCTCCACCGATTTGGGGATCTCGTAGTGTCGATTGCTTCGAGAAGCTTGAACAGATTGGTGAAGGAACTTACGGGTATTCTTCTCCATTCTTTTTTTTTCTGGGTTTTGTTCCTTGATTCCAATTTATTTGGTTTTGTCAGAGTACTCGTGCTCAAGACTGAAATTTCTCAAATTTGAACGATTTCGCTAGGGCCACTTGATATATAAGTTTTTTTGAAACAATTTTGATTGTGAAACGTTTATATATAGTTATTGATCCATATATTGTTGATTTGAGGAATTTTAACTTTGCCTCTTATCTCAATAAATTCGATTTTGTTGATTGAATTTGGGAATTCTCAGATTCTTGGTATGGTAGATATATATATATATATATATATATATATATATATATATATAT
>Ga0041059_1000860_pt1 | contig 23983 bp, 33 predicted proteins | sample AraColnosormetaG_FD_56232 | JGI IMG/M metagenome (GOLD analysis project Ga0041059, IMG submission 56232) | Arabidopsis roots microbial communities from North Carolina, USA - Col MF nosort | ecosystem: Host-associated > Plants > Roots > Unclassified | place: USA: North Carolina | collected... | reverse complement strand
AACCCAAAAAAAAAAAAAAAGATAGAGTAATGAGACTTACGTCTTTAAGCAAGTTTACGAGCTCCCTCTCAGACTTGTCCCTGAATAAGAAACGAGAAACATATGATGTGAGAGGAAAGAAGAAGAAACGATCAATCAATCTCTAAGTAATGAAAATAGAGTCACCTAATGGATTTCAGATTGAGAGGAGCATTCTCCAAGCTGGGGATCTGCGCCATGGACGATGATCAAGAGATGATCGACCTTTCTCCGTTTGTTTTTCCTGCACCGTGTGATAGCGACGATAGTCCACCGCAGTGGAAGAACACGGCGGAGAAGATTATTAAATCACCTAATGGGCCTCATTCTGTATAAATGGGCTTAGAAATGGGCCTCATTTTTAAACATTGTTTTCATATGAAAAAAAATTGCAACGATATAAAGTCAGATTTTTTTTTTTGGGTTGCATTAAAGAAATCAAGAGTGTATGTACCAACATGATAGCAAGAAAACGATACGAACATATGTGTCGCTGGTACAAATATGGAGTTTATGCAAGTTGAAGCCGACCAGACCACGATTATCAAAATCTCTTACACTATTTTAATGATTTTAATGATTCTTAGGCTGTGAATGGTGACCAAAACCGCACCCAAAACCGCACCGCAACAGTGCTGTAATAGTATCAAAATCTCTACTCATACATATGTATCTATGTATTTTTGTTACTATTTTAACCGCACCGCACTTCTCTCGTACCATAAAACACAATCACCATTCGGAGCCTTATTCTGTCATCAGGGGACAAATCACTATGTTTAGAGATGTTGATACCGTAGATGAGCCCATATATTAATAGGGGATCCACTTTACTAGATTTTGTATCGTTGTTATCGATATGGTCCATACACATTTTGGACCCGCTAAACGTTTATACTTTCACTTGTAATGTTCTTAAAATTTATTCTTGTCCGCTAACCGCTAATATCGAAACCGACCTTAACCAAACCAAACCAAATGGAGAAACCAAACCGAATAAAATCCACGAACGCGGGAACCATTTTCATCACAGTCGTGCCTCCCTCTTCTCTTCTTCTTCTACTTCTTTGAAACATTCTCTTAGCTCTCTCTATCTTTGTTGTCTCATACTCTCTTTCTCTTCTCTTCTCGGTGCCCTTTCGTGCTTCGTGAAGACTCCAGCTAATGAGTTCGTCAAATTCCTCCTCCGCCGTCAGATCGTCGGCGAAACACGCGGCGGAGCGAATTCAGCAGCACTTGCCTCCCAACAGCAATCACGCGGTATCTCTCTCTTCTTCTTCCTTGAATTTGCCTGCTAGAACCTCTATCGTCGCTCCCGGAATAGCACACTCTTCTCGCCTTAAAGATCGACCCTCCGCTTCCTCCTCCTCCTCTTCGTCCTCTGTCTCCGCCTCTTCTCCCTCCACACGCCGCTCCGGCACTCCCGTTCGCCGATCTCAATCGAAAGACTTCGACGACGACAATGGTCTGTCCTTTTTCTCCTTCTCTCTTCATATTCACCCGTATGATTCCACAATTGAAAGATGAGCTTTTTTTTTCAATTTCTTAAAGTATTTGACTTTTTCTACATTCGATTCAGAGATTGTTGATTCGAATTGGTGCATTGTTAGACTTTCATAAAATGCACTAATTGGCATAATCTGTTTTTAAAGTTTCATACTTTTCTATGAAGATCCTGGGAGGGTAAGAGTCTCTGTAAGAGTTCGACCTCGAAACGGAGAGGAGCTTATCTCGGATGCTGATTTTGCTGATCTTGTTGAGTTACAACCAGAAGTGAGTTATTAGATGCTCACTAATCACATCTTCTCTCTTTCAACTCTGTGTTAGTTATATTCTTACAAAGTTTTGTTTTGTTTCTGTGTGTACAGATAAAGAGGCTTAAGTTGAGGAAGAACAACTGGAACTCTGAGTCATACAAATTTGATGAAGTCTTTACAGACACAGCTTCGCAAAAGCGTGTCTATGAAGGAGTAGCAAAACCTGTCGTCGAGGTTAGAAAGTGTCTGATGTTTATATAACTTATTGGAATGTTAAGAAGTAATACTTTTGGTTATTGATATCTACTACATTGAATTTACAGGGTGTTCTGAGTGGATACAATGGTACCATTATGGCTTATGGTCAAACCGGCACAGGTAAAACTTACACGGTTGGAAAAATTGGTAAAGATGATGCAGCTGAGCGTGGTATTATGGTTAGAGCTCTGGAGGATATACTTCTCAACGCATCTTCTGCTTCGATTTCCGTCGAGATCTCCTATTTGCAGGTGTCACTCTAGTGCTTAGATGTTTGTCTTCTTGTTGAACATTCATAGACAGAAGATGGAAATGGTTCTAGAGCATATATAAGAACCATTTCTAATATCTTTACTTGTTCTTGTAATTCACAGCTATATATGGAAACTATACAAGATCTTCTTGCACCTGAGAAAAACAACATTTCAATCAATGAGGATGCAAAGACTGGGGAAGTATCAGTACCAGGCGCTACAGTAGTTAACATTCAAGATTTAGACCATTTCTTGCAGGTTTTGCAAGTCGGTGAGACAAACCGTCATGCAGCAAATACAAAGATGAATACAGAATCCTCTCGTAGTCATGCAATTCTTACGGTGTGCTTCCTTAGGATATTTTGGTCTCTATGGTTTCTTGTTCATCAACAAAATCCATGTGTTCTACCTGCCGATTAATGAAATGTATATTCTTTGCAGGTTTACGTTAGACGTGCTATGAATGAAAAAACTGAGAAGGCAAAACCGGAATCATTGGGAGATAAAGCCATTCCTAGAGTTAGAAAGAGCAAACTACTAATTGTTGATCTTGCTGGTTCCGAAAGAATTAATAAATCTGGTTTGAACTCCTTACCTGTTCATATAATAACCATTCATGTTATATCAAGTAGTTTCATTGTGAGTTATATGCTGTTTTCCTGAAGGAACTGACGGCCACATGATTGAAGAAGCAAAATTCATCAATCTTTCACTGACATCCCTGGGAAAATGCATAAATGCGTTAGCTGAAGGCAGTTCTCATATACCAACAAGAGATTCTAAGCTAACAAGGCTTCTGCGTGATTCTTTTGGGGGTTAGTTGACCAAAACATTTCCTAGCCTCTCTAGATATAGAACTCATAAGCGTGGCTTACTTCAGTGTCTATACATTTTGTCATATCTTCCTAGTTAAATAAACTCTGAAATAGGCTTTTGTCTCTCAACAAATAGGTTCTGCGAGGACTTCACTTATAATAACAATTGGGCCATCTGCACGTTATCATGCAGAAACCACTAGCACAATAATGTTTGGACAAAGGGTGAGTTTTCATGTTTCTCTTATCTCGTTCTCTGCAGAATCTCTAGTATCTGACATCTAAAGAAACTCATAAATAAGAAAGACTATATTTTAATATTGAACAATCTTATATCTTTCAAAAACAAAATATAGCAATGTCTTCTTGGTCATGTCTTCCTTTATAGGCAATGAAAATAGTAAACATGGTAAAGCTTAAGGAAGAATTTGATTATGAGAGTTTGTGTCGGAAGCTTGAGACTCAGGTGGACCATCTTACTGCAGAAGTCGAAAGACAAAACAAACTAAGAAATAGTGAGAAACATGAGTTGGAAAAAAGATTGAGAGAATGTGAAAACTCCTTCGCTGAAGCAGAAAAGAACGCGGTTACTAGGTCAAAGGTATTTTTGTCTCTTCTAAAGATCAGCTACTCTGCGTTTACTCACAGTTATTGATATTCAACTAGTTTCTTGATATGTTGCGTATATTTCTATGATATGACTTACAGTTTCTGGAGAAGGAAAACACCCGCTTGGAGCTCAGCATGAAAGAACTTTTGAAGGATCTGCAACTGCAGAAAGATCAGTGTGATCTAATGCATGACAAAGCCATACAGTTAGAGATGAAACTGAAAAATACCAAGGTACACTTTCTCTCATGTATTGTTAGTAGTTTTCTCGGTAACTACTTCAGTATATTGTTGGATCAATACTTCTCTGTTATTGTCTTTATTAACTACTTACAGAAGTTCTTGAATGTTTTCTTAAAGGCCAGGCATCAAATACATATACATAAATATGTTTGAGCTGTGTATAATAGATGGCTCTGACAGTGTCCTTTTAATTGTTAGTAGCAGCAACAGCTGGAAAATTCAGCATATGAGGCAAAACTTGCAGATACCAGTCAAGTATATGAGAAAAAAATTGCGGAGTTGGTCCAGCGGGTTGAGGATGAACAAGCACGGTCTACAAACGCCGAGCATCAATTGACTGAAATGAAAAATATTTTGAGTAAACAGCAGAAGTCTATTCATGTTAGTTACTATGATACCATTCATCATAAATTGTTATAGCTTAGGATTCCTTTTTCTACCTTTTAAACTAAATGGTATGTTTGGTGTTAATAGGAACAAGAGAAGGGCAATTACCAATATCAAAGGGAACTTGCGGAAACCACTCACACATATGAATCTAAAATTGCAGAGCTGCAAAAGAAACTGGAAGGTGAAAATGCTCGGTCTAACGCTGCAGAAGATCAACTTAGACAAATGAAAAGGCTTATAAGCGATCGCCAAGTTATATCACAGGTTAGGCTTATTCCTGATTTTCTTAAAACTGGATCCCAATAAGCATATGATACTTTCAGCTTTATGTTTCAGGTGAGTGTGACAGTGTCAATCTCTTGCAAAAATTTCTGTCTCCAATTTTTTTCTTGGTTTTGGGTTCAGGAAAATGAAGAGGCAAACGAACTTAAGATAAAATTAGAAGAACTTTCACAAATGTATGAATCGACAGTAGATGAACTCCAGACAGTGAAACTAGACTATGATGATCTGCTCCAACAAAAGGTGTGACTGTTAAATGGCTGCTTACTTGTTGTTCAGATTGGTCATATTCAAAATCCAACTGTTAATTTTTGCTGATGAATATGTCTAAATGTACATAAAATTTGTATTGCATAGGAAAAACTTGGTGAAGAGGTTCGAGATATGAAGGAAAGGCTCCTTTTGGAAGAAAAGCAGAGAAAGCAAATGGAGAGTGAGCTTTCAAAACTAAAGAAGAATCTAAGGGAAAGTGAAAATGTTGTTGAGGTGAATCACGATGAGCTTGTTTCAACTTTTAACATGTATTGTGTACTTATGGTCTTGCTAAGTCAATTTCATTCCACAGGAAAAGCGATATATGAAGGAAGATCTTTCAAAAGGATCAGCAGAATCTGGAGCTCAAACTGGCTCTCAGAGATCACAAGGGTTAAAAAAGTCGTTATCTGGTCAGAGAGCTACCATGGCTAGACTTTGTGAAGAAGGTATAAATTTTCTCATGGATTGAGATCTTTTTAGCTTGATATTCTTATATTTCGCTTCATTGTGGGAGAAATTAATTGACACCTTCTCTACTTCGGTTTTAGTCGGAATTCAGAAGATCTTACAACTCATTAAGTCTGAAGACTTGGAAGTTCAAATTCAAGCAGTAAAAGTGGTTGCTAATCTAGCCGCTGAAGGTGCAGTTTCATCGCTCTATTAACATGTGTAAATATTCTTTGTTTGTCACAGCACCTAAATAACTTGCATTATGTGTGTGTATGTATAGAGGCTAATCAGGTAAAGATTGTGGAGGAAGGGGGTGTAGAAGCTTTGCTTATGCTAGTCCAGTCATCTCAAAATTCAACGATTCTCAGGGTGGCTTCTGGTGCAATTGCTAATTTAGCAATGAACGGTGAGCACTTCTCTTGGTGGTCCAATTGCTTTTATGATATCATAAATCCGTTAAACTTACTACTGAGAAGCAGAGCTGATTCAGAACTTAAGTTCCCTTGTGGTTGTGTCATTTCTTTACGAGGCCTGAATGTTAGATATGTAAGATGCAATAGACGGTTCTTCATGCCATGGTTTTCCCTGCTGTCAAGTTATTAAATTTTGGAATGGAAAATATGTGATTGGTTTATTTATATGTTTTCATTGAATTATTAACCGCAGAGAAGAGTCAAGATCTTATAATGAATAAAGGAGGTGCTCAACTCCTAGCAAAGATGGTGACTAAAACAGACGATCCACAGACTCTAAGAATGGTAGCTGGTGCGCTTGCCAATTTATGTGGGAACGGTAAGCACAAGATTAAGAATTTTGCTTCTGATGACTTCCAGTATTCACTGTACAACTTATGTGTAAAGATATATTAAAGAAGCTTTGTATTGGGATGCTGCCAAGTACATATCTAACTCTATATACTGTTGTGTTTTGCACAAACAGAGAAGTTTCTTAAGCTGCTGAAAGAAGAGGAAGGCATCAAGGGACTACTCACTATGGCACAGTCTGGAAACATAGATATCATTGCTCAAGTGGCAAGAGGGATGGCAAATTTTGCGAAGTGTGAAACTCGAGAAATTATGCAAGGTATGTTGTCATATTTGCTTACCAATGTACCTCAAAAATTGCACAACTGTGTCAATCGCTAAAATACCTAGAGGGGGTGTAATGTGTTGCAGGGCGTAGAAAAGGCCGTTCTCTTCTGTTGGAAGAGGGTGTTCTTGAATGGTTGACTTCAAATTCACATATTGATTCAGCATCAACACAACGTCACATCGAACTTGCGCTTTGCCATTTAGCTCAAAATGGTAGGCCACACTTTGTAATTCTGCTATCTAGAAGAGCATGCTCAGCTCTTTGGAGACACTAAGTACTTCTTTATCAATATTTTGTGCGGTTGGGACATATGACTAATATGTGTATCTCCTTCTCGATGCAGAGGAAAATGCAAATGATTTCAAAAGAACAGGAAGCGTGACAGAGATTGTAAGAATATCTGTGGAGTCAAGTAGAGATGATATTCGCAGTTTAGCAAAGAAGATACTCAAAACAAACCCTTACTTCTCAAGCTGAACAAGAGGTGAAAGAAAAGACATGTACATAACATAACTGGCGTGGACACAGATTCGTAGCTGATTCTACAAGCATGTCATTAGATTGACTTTGTGATTGGTGACGACAGTAAAGGAGAGAAAAGCTAAGATTTTTATAAGAAATGAGTGTTAGGAGATTATGTGCTGTGATAACTGGTATACTGTCTCTGTTTCGAGATGTTCTTTGATCATTTGTGTAACAAATATGTAGCCAATTTTTCCATGTAAGATTGATGATGTTGAGAAACATGGAATACATGGTCAAACAAACTCAAGTCTCCTTATATTTTGCTATAAGGTGATCAAAATCTTGTAATCCTTGTTCCTTGTCATTGTAACAATCATATAAATGTTAAAGATGTGGAGTATATGAGTAGTCAGTCTTTTTCTCATGATACAGTATATGGATATAACAAATAGATAGTTCATCATATCTGTAAATGTTTTCACAACTCCTAAAGATTTAATTTCATACCATAATTGAATCTCTCCTTTGTTCTTTGTCAATCTAGTTCGTGGCATTGTTAGATTCTTCTAATCGTAAAGGCCTTCATCGTACCAAATATCGACAAGAAAGTCCACCATCTCCTACATAAAGATCAAATGGAAAATTCAGGAATTGAGAATGATTGTAGGTTCCTTTTTTTAAGTCAAGGTAGATATTGGGATTAGATTAAAGCTTACGGGTAAAGGAATCGACTCAGAGAAAGGTTCATGAGTTGAGAGAAGATCTTCATATGTAGTAGACCAGCTGCAAGAGATTCAAGAACATCTTAGAAAACATTGCCTTCTTTGATTCTTTGACACTGCAAAAAGATTGTCAGATGAACTTAAAGGTTGATGAAACACATAATACCTTATAATCTGATCCTTTGCAGTGTTTTTTCTTTGTCGAGATTGATCTCCCACCCATTTTTCCCTGTTCTCTTGCCACATCTTTGCACCTGTAATCAAGAAAGATCCTTATAGATAGTGTTCAAGAACATCAAATATCAAATTACAGAGCCAACAAGTTAAAATATCCGGCGGTGTCACCCAAAAACAGAGGTAAGGTAACACAATGTGGCAATAATAAGAGTTAGTCATCTTCTTAAGCTGAGGTGTGGAATGTACCATGATTCACAAGTGTAAGGGTGTTTTCGCTGTTCGTTTTCACCGAGCTTTTCTCGTCTTTGACTAGTTTTGAAAGCTCAAGAGTAGGTTTGTTTTCGGTGGACAGACAATTTGCAGTATAAAGCTCCATTCTTATTCAATCGAATGATCATTCCTTTACGAATAAACCCGAGTATACCAATTCACATCCACATACAAAAAAACATCAAAGGTTTCCACACAAGCTGCTATAAAGAAACAACAAGAAACCAATTAAAACCCCATTTCAAAAATCATGAAAACTGTTACAAGAAAGGGTTGGTTTAATTTACCTCATTGACATTTTCATCAATCAGCTATGTGGAAAACCCTAGAAGATTCAAGAAAACAAAACATACCAGATTTCTCAGAAAACAATACGTTATGAAAGAAAGATTCAAACCATATACACCAAACTCATAGCAAAAGAAGAAAAAAAAACATCTTTCCTTTTTTAACGCATTGGGTTTACATTCATTAAAATCTTCATTCATCTCTAAGGCAACAAAACAGAGATTTTTCAATCAAAGAACTAGTTCTATCTCCTTAAGAAATGTATTGAGATTAAAACAATGGCATTTCCGGTGAAGAATATATTTTTAAAGATCCAAATAAAACAGATCAGAAGCATTCAAGATCCAAAAAGATTCTAAGGAGAAACCAAAATTCATGATAGAAAGAGAAAGTTTGCTACATAAGAAAAGTAGAGGATAGAGGAATGATTACCTTAATGAGGAAAGTATCAACAGAAAATTTGGTAGAGGGATTGAAACTGCATTATATGTTTTCTTTTAGGTTTTATATGTAAAGGAAAATTTTAGATCTTGAGTAGGCAATGAAAAATCAACTAAAAATAAATTTTAAAAAGGAATAATTTATGAGCCAAATATAGAATTTAAAAATTAATTAAAGGAGTTTACTTGTAGTTGGTAATGAGTAAATAATGTATGTATCCACTAGAATACAGATATATCTTTGGGTCAATGAGACAGAAAAAATTAAGCATGCCCCACGCAGCTCAAGTTTCTATCTCAATCTTACGTGGATATGATTAGGAAGATAGCTCCATTCTTTATTATATTGGAAGAGAATGGTGAAAATTTTGTCACATGTCAAATCTAAAGTTTTCTTTAAGTTTTTTGAAATATAAAATAAATTATTTGAAATTCTGATTACTTGATTTTAATGAATTAAATTGAGAAAATCATATAATAATAGAATACTAAGCCATATATGAATTAAAATCTGTAAACATTAATGTGGTATTGATTTTTCTTCAAATTCTAGCTCAATATATAATTAAGGGAACCATTGAATGTCAAAGATGTTATTTTCTAGAACTATGTCTCATTTAAACTTTATAGTTGAGAATATAAAAGGAAGACAAAACTTTCCAAGACTCTGTTTAGAGAGTACTCTATTTTGTAGGTGAAGATTAGTATGCAAAAGAACAAAAGAAAAATTAGTAGAAGTATAGAACAAATGTGATAAGAAAGACATCAACTAATTTCAAAAAAAATCCTTAAATGATTTTACTAGAAAAGAGAGGGAAGAAAATTAACAGGATTGTTTTTGTTCAATATGAAAAAATGTAGAAGGTAAAAATGAGGGGGAAAAAAGATGAATAGAAAATATTCATCAAAACTCAAATGTAAAATGCATGTATCTTGGTGTGGTTCAATAACCATTTATCTAAGTTGATATAAACAAAAAGCATATTTGGATAGAGTTGAGAACTCTAACAAATAATCATGAGCTAACAATGTTTCTTCTGTTATGGAGTTTATAGTATGTGAATGTGATTGTTGAGAAATCTAACAAATAGTCATGAGCTTACAATGTTTCTTCTGTAGGAAGCATGAGATGTAATGTGTATTTGGGTTCAAAAGGTTCATCACTTAGAATTCAAGCTCACACGAGCATTCGATCACCAAGACAAATTACAGGAATTCACAAATCTGTCTTTCATTACACAGTGTTTTTGATACACATAAAGCTCATAAGGTACACATATTTCTATTTTTACATTCATTAGTTGAAAGGGATAACAATATCGCCAATGTTGTTGTGCCATGGATCCGCCAAGTGAGTTGCCAAGTTCTCCAATGGTCCTGTCCCCGGGTAAGCCGACTGTTGCACACAGAATCCTACAAACGCCAACAGCGCAAGCCGCCCTGTTACACCCACCAAGCAAAAAACACCAACATTAGATATACATTTGTACATAAGTTTGATCAAGAAAGGTAAGTTGTTGTGTGTGCTTACCGTTCTTGATCTCTTTAACTTTCAATTCCTCGAGCTTCTTGGGGTCCTTCGAGTATCCAAGAGGGTCAAATGCGCCTCCCGGGTACTTCTTCTTCTCAGGGTCTTTCTCCATACTTCTCTGGTGCTCAACAAATGCAATGGCTAAGAACTCAATGGCCAAGATTGTGGGCAAAGTACCCCACGGGACTGGGTTTCCCAAGTAAGTGGCTTGACCCCCTGGTAGTGCTGCCCATTCCTGAGCCTTAACCCAGTTTCCATATCCTAATGCTTCTGGTACCAAAATCCCAGGCTACAACACCACCCACCAAGTCCATTAGATTAAACTTAACAAGACTAAACCCTTATGATAAGACAAAGATTGGATATTGAAACTTACAACAGCGAGCATAGCCCATCTACAGTGGATGAGCTCTGACTCTTTGTATCTCTCAAGGTTCGCTGGAACTTCTCCAAGTCCAAGTGGGTCAAACCCAAAGTCACTGCACAATGTTGTACCCAATAACTTAGAAAAACTGAAACTTTCTAAACAACCTCCAATGTTGAAATCAGAACCCTTAAGTCATCAAAAGAGGTTCCAGTAATCTATCTAGAATCTCTGAATACACAACTAAAGGGAATTCAAATTCTGAAAGGAGACAACTTTCTGAAATATGAATACCCAATAACATAAAAAAAATTGAATCTTTCACAAAACGTACAATGTTGCATCATGTCATCAAAACAGAGTAATCTAACAAACAATTCTGATTCCAAACTGAGCAACAAAACAGAGTAAAAGGGTTCGAAGCGTACCCAGGAGCAGAACCGTCAAGGTAAGCTGGTCGTGGCTCGCCAGGCATCCAGTGAGCAGCCATTCTGATACGACCAACATTCCCGGCGTTTGGGAGTGGAACTCCGGCGGATACGAATTTAGACTTGGAAGAAGAGAGAAGCGAAGGGTACACGGCGGCTATGCCACAGCTCATAAGCGAGTTCGACGCCATCGTTTCTCTCTATCTGTCGTTGTGTTTGCCACCAAAGGAGAAAGATGTGGACGAGAGGTGTTTGGTGGAAGTGTGAATGTGGGAGACTGATCGTATAAGTAAGATTTGTGAGATGAGAATCTAAAACCAGATTGCAATTGGCTATACAGAGCCTGCGTGGCTTTTTCATTGGGCCACGTGTCTTCTCGATATCATGTTCTTCTGTTCGATATCCATCTGCACTATGTGGTTCAGATAAAAGCAGAATCTACGTATATTACTATTTTGCCATTTATCCACTGCAACGAGATGCTATCAGATAAGTCTTCCTGTTCGGTGAAACACATTTCTACTAATGTTTTAAAACTTGACCCGGACCGGTAAATCTGCGATTGGTCATGAATCCGGTCTGGATTTATTGCTAAGACTGGAGACTTATCAAACCGGTAAAACTTGGATCAACGAACACATGCGAGGCTAAATCATATGTCTTGAAAGGAGTATCTAACAAACGATACATTTTGAGACAACGTGTTTAGACATTGAAGTGAGACAGAATACCATTTGCAGACACACTGTACCGGTGAATGTTCAGAATCTTTGGAACTAAGTTTCTTTAAATTGTATCTCAATCAGGATATGAATGAGCATAACAACCCATGACTTCATGTCTCTTAGTCAGAAACAAACTTAGATTCTACTAGCACTACTTCACACATAAACCTTTCAACAAACAACACAAATTTGCAGGCCAACACATATGACAAAGGAAACTCAAATTCCAAGCAACTCCAACTGTTGTATACCTAAATCCATCATACAATATATGTCTCTTAATGTTACAACCACAAACTCTGAAACATCAAAATCACATTTTTTTTCCCAGGTGATAGATAGATAGATAAGATCAAATTCCATCATCACAAAAACCAAGTATTGAAATCAGGATCAAGAGCACATAGCTTTCTCCACCTCTTCCTGCAATTCTCCAGTCTTAAACGCCTCAAGAGTAATATCACAACCACCGAAAAACTCACCGCCGATATAAAGCTGAGGAAACGTCGGCCAATTCGAATACTCTTTAAGTCCTTGCCTCAACATCTCATTCTCCAGAATATTCACATCTTCGAAAGGAACATTCAGATTCTTCAAAATCTGAACCACAGTGTTGGAGAATCCACACATCGGGAAGTCTCTCGTTCCTTTCATAAACAGAACCACTTTCTCCGAATTCACCAGTTTCTCCAGCGTGTCTTTAAGTTGCGGCGTAAGAGCCGACGCTGAGCATCGGAATTTAGTTGGTTTCAGCTTGAGATTCGAACCGTAGAACGATAGCTGATGGTTATGGACGACGAGTGCCGACGTTGGTTTAAGAGAGAATCTGATAGAGTGAGGCTTGTTGGTAACGGAGGAGGAGACGACGGCGACCGAAGTTATCAAGGTCGGCGTTTTGACAGATCGGAGAGCCATTTTTGACGACTTTTAGATTTGGAATTGAGAAATTGAAAAGGTAAATGATTTATGAGCCACAGACACTCAGTGCGAGTGAGAATTGAATAAACCATGTTGCCAAACATCACCACTAAGCCGGTAGTGCATGTCATAATCATGGGTTTAAAAATAAAAATTAGAGGACATTCCGGTTCGGTTTGGTTCGACTCTTTAGATTCCGGTATTTTAGATATTAAGAAATTGGTTGGTTCCACTTGGATCGTATTAGTATTTCGGTTTAATAATTTTAGAGAAATTATCAGGGCATCAAATGCTTTTCAGTTTTTCAACACAGAGCTAGTTCTCTTTTCTTCATTCACAAGGTATGTATATATCTCTACACACCTATAAAACCCCATAAACGATTAAAACTTATCATATAACTTCTCCAATCAACATAATTTGTTTTTTGGTGGACAACATATAGAATAAAGTTTTTATCACATACAAAAAAAACGGAAAACATAGAAAAAGATGGTTGACGAAAACAAATTTTCAGGTTGAAGACAAACCATACGAGCCCGGGGACATGGAAGAACTGAAGAACAAGCTTTGTTTTGGTGATCAAATACTCTCAATCAAACACGAGTTGGCATGTTGTTGAAGCTCTAGAAGAAAGTGCCAACTCCTTTAACATGTCAAATCTTTCATCATCAAAAACACATGACTTGATTGTTGTGGTCTTCAAGTGAACAGCGTTCTTCAAGAAATACACTGCAAGATCTCTCTCTTCTGGTGTTCCTCTATATGCCGACAAGTTGAGAGTTTGGAGACTCAACAACATACATTCAGGGACAGTACTTGGTTGATGCCAGTAAAGGATATCATGATTCTCATGATACTGAGATCAAACAGAAGAAGAATTACAGATCAAACAGAAGAAGAATTACAGATCAAACAGAAGAAGAATTACACTAAAACCATAATGTGCATCAGACAAGAAAAAAGAGTTTGACGAACAAACTTACATCCATTTCGGAAAGGTCTAGTGCTTGTAAGTTAGAAGAATCTTTGAGCAGTCGGACAAGTAAATCCGACGAATGCCCTTTGCATCTACATAGCTTCAGATGTTTAAGCTGGTTGAAGACAAAACCTCCATCATACATAGCCTGCGCAATATTAAAAATTATCAGCAAATGCATATCTAAACAATGAGTTGAGAAAATGATACCTGTGAACATATTGAAAGACGCTTGACAGATGTGATTGATCCAATAAGACTCTTGATGCTATGTAATTCAACATCTATATCTGCCTCTATCAGGTTAGGCATATTCTTAACCAAACAGTAGTGACTCTTACTGTTATGGTCTATAAGTTTAAAATACTTTAAAGAAGGAGTTTCTATCACAATCCCATCGATCTCATAAGAATGAGGTATAAAGAGTGATAAAATCTGCAAAGATGGGACAACAACAGTTAGCTTTTCCATGCTGTCTGACAAAAGTAAATCCACCAATAGATCTTCAAGAACAGGGCAGTTAGATAGAAGCCGATGAAGAGAGTCTTCATTGAGGTATCTCACGCTGTGAAGTTGCAAAGTTTTCAGAGAGGGAAGAAATGCCATTCGAGGAACATCCAAGCGAATCTCGCCACAGAGTTCCAAGATCACAAGCGATTTGCAGGTATACAAGTTACTCGGCAATATGTTTGGCTTCTCCGGATATGAAGAATAAATAACCTCCAGCTCACGCAGGCAGTGAGAAACTGCTATAACAACCCACATCTTGATATTCTCAGGTGTGCATTTTGAATCAATTAAGTAAAGACGGAAGCTTTCTATAACCGGAGCTCTATGTAATGGCAGATTTTTGTCAAGAAAACACTCCAACCTCTTGCATTCAGAAGAATCTCTATGACCATACTTAAGTTTAGGCAACCACATCCAAAGATACTCCCATCTTTTCGACAAAATGCTAGTGGATACAGCAATTTTGTTGGAACAAACAATAATATCTTAATAAGCACTTCATCAGATAACTCACTGAATCTATCCATATCTTGAAACCCGAAACCCCAAGTTACTGTTGTTACTGTCGACAGAACTTGGGACCCTAATAAGAAAGAAGATAACATCTTTCAGGCTCATAAAGCTAAAGAAGCCAATTAGTAAACAAGTGAAAACTCGGACACAAAGAGGAACAGTACTAAACCTTAGAAACAAGCTAGATTGTTAGGTGAAGCTGAGAAATTTTCAGTGCCCAAAGAACTGTATATCCTTTTCAAATCTAGTAGAATGGTAGTCTGAACTAGGAATCAAGAAAGGGTAAATGTAAACGAAGCTTGAATGGTACATAGCAAGGAAAAAGGAATATGAACAAGTTGGTTTATCAGAAGATACCACAATCGCTGAGCATCGGAACGACAAAGTGTTGTCCTCACCGTTGATACTCACACTGGCCACTGACCCACTCATCAAAGCGTTCGGCGTCCATTTAATTTAGGTGTTTAATTACCATAAACGATGGGCCTGGTTATGGGCCTAACTTTTATGTTATACGCCCATTTAACTTGGGTGTTTAATTACAAACTTGCTTTAGCGACGACTTTGACGAGAAATGAGAGGCCCAATATAAAATACGAGCTTGCTTACCAAAATTTGAGACCCAAATAGTAAACCAATCTCCTCCAGAATGCAAGTGGACACAAATCCCCAAGAGAAACAGAATCAAAATCTCAAGAAAACCTATTAGCCCTGTTTCCAGCAAGAGGGCAGAGAAGCAGAGAGAGAGAGAGTGTGAGAGAGAAAGCAGCTTCTTCTTCTTCTCCTCCTCTTCTCCCTTATGTGGATTTCAAATCCTTCTCTGCTACTCTCTCTTCACATTTCTCTACCAACATTCTTCTTCTGACACTCAACACACACACTGCAACTTCCACAGCTAAATCTAGCAACACCAAGTCAAAATCCGCCACTAACGATGCTTCTTCAAAACTTCTCCAACACCATTTTCCTTCTCTGCCTCTTCTTCACACTCCTCTCCGCCACTAAACCCCTAAATCTCACTCTCCCTCACCAACACCCTTCCCCTGATTCCGTCGCTCTCCATGTCATCAGGTAAACAAAAGCTCCTCCCTCTCTCATTACACATTTTCCCAGATAAAATAAAAACTCAAACTTTCTTCTCCGAAATTCACAGGAGTGTAAATGAATCTCTTGCAAGAAGACAACTAAGCTCACCATCATCATCCTCATCATCATCATCCTCCTCATCATCATCCTCTTGCCGTACCGGAAACCCAATCGACGATTGCTGGAGATGCAGCGACGCAGACTGGTCAACAAACCGACAAAGACTAGCAGACTGTTCAATCGGCTTCGGACACGGCACACTCGGAGGCAAAAACGGCAAGATCTACGTCGTAACTGACTCATCCGACAACAACCCAACAAACCCAACACCAGGAACACTCCGTTACGGCGTAATCCAAGAAGAGCCACTCTGGATCGTCTTCTCTTCAAACATGCTCATCAGACTAAAACAAGAACTCATCATCAACAGCTACAAAACCTTAGATGGTCGTGGCTCAGCCGTTCACATTACCGGAAACGGTTGCTTAACTCTCCAATACGTTCAACACATCATCATCCACAACCTCCATATCTATGACTGTAAACCTTCAGCTGGATTCGAGAAACGTGGTAGATCCGATGGAGATGGGATCTCGATCTTCGGATCTCAGAAGATCTGGGTTGATCATTGTTCAATGAGTCATTGCACCGACGGGCTAATTGATGCTGTGATGGGTTCTACAGCTATAACTATATCTAACAATTACTTCACCCACCACGACGAGGTTATGTTGTTGGGTCATGATGATAACTATGCTCCTGATACGGGGATGCAAGTGACGATAGCGTTTAATCATTTCGGACAAGGGCTTGTTCAGAGGATGCCTAGGTGTCGGAGAGGTTACATTCATGTAGTGAATAATGATTTCACTGAGTGGAAAATGTATGCTATTGGTGGTAGTGGTAATCCCACCATTAACAGTCAAGGAAATCGTTACTCTGCTCCTTCTGATCCTAGCGCCAAAGAGGTATTTTTTCCTTTTTATATAACAAATTTTACATTTTTTTGGATTACCCATATAGAAATATCTTTCCTTTTTGTTGTTGTTGTTATATGGTGTGGAACACTTTCTTTAGTAGCTTAACTTTGTAGGGTTTAGTATGATTTTGTGGATAGATTTTAGGCTTTTACCATAGAGAACTTTTTATTGAGTAATTGACAAATGTGTAGTTTTCATTAGTTGATTTTGATTGGGTTGTAAAATGTTTTGAGTATGGTCCTATCTTCTATGAATCCAGTTCATATTTCACATGGACAGTTGTTAATCTTTAGCTAGTAGGAAAAAATATCCAGTTAAAGTTGTATGTAAATGGGAAAAGGAAGAATCTTATTTTTATGAGAATTGGGTCTACGAGGAGTGAGACAGTGATGGTATGTATGTATAGTATTATAAGTGCATGACAGACATGTGGGCTGCTTCTTCTACTTCTTCTCTGTCCACACACTTTATTTTGTTGTTGTTAGTTGTTTGAATACCACCACGCGCAACGACGGCGCGTGGAAAAGAGATTGTTTGCTGATCGGTGGTGAAAAGCAGGTGACGAAGCGAGTGGACTCGAAGGACGATGGTGAATGGTCGAATTGGAATTGGAGAACAGAAGGGGATTTGATGGAGAATGGAGCTTTCTTTGTGGCCTCTGGTGAAGGAATGAGCTCAATGTACTCTAAAGCTTCTAGTGTTGACCCTAAAGCTGCTTCTCTCGTAGACCAGCTCACTCGAAACGCTGGCGTTTTTGGCGGTCCCAGGTACTATTTCTTTTTCCCTTTTTACCCTTCTTTATTTTCTAATTAGATTTTTATTTAACCAATTTAAAAGTATACTCCCTTATTAGAAAAATCTTTTAAAAACTGAAGCATGATCTCTCATTTCGGTGTTTAATGTATAATAAAATTAGCTGTGAAAGCGCGTGATTAGAGCGCATGATTTGTTATTGTCGTTATTCGTTAAGTCAAGAACAGATAACAACCGTACTATTTTACTATTTTAGTTGTGTTTAGTCTTTTACTTTGGAGTCTAGTTAACTTGTGATTAGAAAAAGAAAACTCTAAACTGACGAATTTGTAATTTCTTATTGGAAAATAGGATAAATAGGTTCTTTCTTGTTTGAGGTTCTTAATCACATTCTATATTCATTCATTCAATTATTCTTGAAATGGTGATATATAGAAGAGGAACTATGGTAAGTCTGAATAATTAGAATCTGTATAAACAATTAAAGTGACACATTATTGGTTTATTTGAAAAAGTAGCTCATTGAGAATATCAGACGTTAGGGTTTTGGCAGTATTCCAGAATTCATGTAGAGTCGCACGTGATTGTCTACTTAGGGAACCGACCAACTTGACTAGTGTCTGAATTAACCCCACTTGCTATTTTCATTTTTGCATTATTTTTCAAGTTTTTAGATTGCATCATTTTTGTTGTCCCTTTGGGATTATGGGTGGTGGAAATGTCTGTCTTAATGTTAATTAAGACATGCATGATCATGATGCAAACTACATTTTGATACATCAAATGTAATTTACTATACAAAAGCCAATAGGTTTTTTTGGTCGTAATGATGTCATTATGATGGAAATGTGGAGGTTAAGGACGATTGGGACCCTTACCTAGAAAGATGATTCCTTTTTCTATGGATCCATAATAATAATTACAAGTCCTTTTAAATCGCATTAATTGTATCCTTTTGACTTTGTTTAGCTAGAATGAATAATATCGTATAACTTCTAATGAGATGGTTTTTGGTGGGGTTAGGGATGATCAAGGTCAGAGTGGCAATTCTTACTCTCCTTATGGAGGCGACGGCGGTGGCGGTGGGAGCAGCGGTGGGAGCAGCGGTGGAGGGATGGACGTTATGGGAGGTACGACGAGAGGAAGCAGCAGCAGCAGCGGCGATGACAGCAATGTCTTCCAGATGATATTTGGAAGCGATGCACCGTCTCGGCCGCGTTTAACGTTATTGTTTTCTTTGTTAATGATTTCGGTTTTGTCGTTATCAACTCTATTATTGTGACGAATGGATAACAAATAGGATTTGGACCGTTCAATTGATTGGTTTTTGGTGTAAAGTGTGGCTCTCTCTCCATTATTTTCTTTAATTGTAGTTGGATTGGCAACAATACAAAACACTAAAATGGGATTGTCAAGGCAACGTCAAAGACGAACTTTGTCTCATCCAATCAAATGCTTTGTTTCATCAATGATGTAGCATTCTCATCTTTCTATGTCCACTACCTTTTATTCCTCTAACGAAAATTAAGGTTGTGTAGAAGTCACATTTTTAATATAGCAAAATTTGCCGCATGAAAAAGCTTCTTCAAGTGATGCTAATAGCGAGTTTTCCATCGGTTGAGAAGTCTGAGATAGAGAGAATCATCAGAGAGAAGGCGACAAGGGTTGCGGAAGGAGGAGAGGAAGAGAATGTTATGGCAAAACGATTGTCTAAAGAAGCTATTTCAAATGCAGATGAAGGATCTTGAGTTCATTCAACAACAAAACATAGAGCCTTAACAATATAGGTTGCAATGGCCAAACATGTTTCTTTTTCCAGTCCGGATTATAAAAAGAAGGATTTAACTTTTTAAGTCATGAGCAAGTAAATTGTTACTGCATAGGCTTCAGATGTGATTGTTTGCTATCATATCTTTTGAGAACTTGGATTGATTGATTCATTGGCTCATTAAGTTAATTTCTTAGATGGTGTTTGTCATCTGGTAGCTGTGAATTAGCTCCACTAAATTGGAACAACAGTCGAATCTAATTGCAATAGAGTTTGAAGTTTTGTTTTCAAAAGGATGTTTGTAAGATAAAAATAATATAATCAATCTAAAAAGAAGCTTGGTTTACTTATGTGGATATGTAAAAACTTTGAATAAAGAAAGCTTGTCAAACATTCCAACATTATAGATGGTATTAGATATTTATTCAATCAATTTTGATTATTACATTCATTTGATAAGAGATAGTGATAATAATACTTTTTTCTTACTTAAGGACCATCCTCCCATTTGAAACAGTATGGATTGCTTTTCTTATCACGAGGAATACGACAAATAGGATTTCCATCATCTGTTCCTACTTCCCATATACATTCTTTACAAACGGGAAAACGTCCATCTGGATTATCATCTCTGTATACTTTAAAATATAAAAGTAATGAGATCCGCCATTATGCCAAGTAAAGTGACAACGAAATTTCGTAGTTTTCCAAAAGTTGACATGAAAGCTGAAATCCCATGTGCTATTCCAAGGAATATGGACCATTCCAAAATCATCTTCACTGGATCTGCAATGTACATTCAAAATTTCTTTATTTTTTACCTTATTGTGAATTACAACATGTTTTTTAGCTAGAGGTAAAAAGCCGTCAGTGCCCGAACTTGGTGATTCGGCAGGAGCATTAGAAAAATCTAATGCATACACAAAAAGAATAAGAGTAGAATAGATCACAAATAATATTATAAAATAAGGTTTATTATTGAAAGTCATAATTATGTAAATTAAATTATGTAGGTGTGGTTAAATAGAACTTAGAAACACCCTATTTATAGATATAAGAACATGTGATTATTTTTGAGAGTGAAGATGACTAACATTCATGTAACGTTGAATTTATGTACTTAGTTTATGTTAGTATTCAAATATGTAAATTTTTATTGTTTTCCTTTGTAGTTATAGATTCTTTAGCTTTAATAAGAAATAAATATATGTTTGGTAAAAATATTTTTGGAACATATCTTATATATTATAATTTACAATATTTGGAAAAATAGTTAACTTTTTTGACTATCAAAAAAAAAGAAAAAAATCTTTTTGATGACTTTGACTTTGTAAAACTATTAAAAGATTCCAAAGTCTTATTTTTATTAAATTACGTAAGACCCATGATTTTATTTCGTTTACAAAAAAACACAAAAAAATTACAACTGGTTGGTCGAAAAGATACAAATATATTCAACGGACTTCATCAAATGGGCTTTGCAGTTGATGGGCTTTGCACGTTCTTCGACCTTTTATCAGTTCGATCAGACATATAAAAGAACATCAAAATCAGCTTTCGTTAATGAGAATTATCATGGTAATTAATGTATCAATCACTGTACATAGCACATTCTGATACTAATCATAACACAAAAGACTTTGAATTCATCGGAAGTTAAACACACACACCTGTACTTTGAAAGATGATTCCTTTTTCTATGGATCAATAATATGGGTGGTATGGGCGGTACAACGAGAGGAAGCAGCAGCAGCAGACGACAACAATGTATTCGATATGATATTCAGAAGCGATGCACCGTCTCGGCCGCGATTAACGTTATTGTTTTCTTTGTTAATGATTTCGGTTTTGTCGTCAACTCATCATCAAAGAAAATGTAAAAATGTTGTAAGCTTGTAAACACTAAATTCCTACCAAGTTTTGCAATAGATGCAATGAACAGCACTAAATTTATCTTCTATCACATGATCTCGTCAGGGACGTGTGGAGTACTATTCCCGGTCGCCATTTACAAGAGACCAAAAAGAAAGAACAAACGAATAAATAAATTATTAGAGAGTTTCTAAAAAACATTACTTTTGAAAAGAAAGATATAGCTAAAAAAAAGTCATCAATGAGAATTAGTTAGCAGCTAGAGAAGCAGCTTCTTCAAGTCTCTTCCATGTCAATTCTCTTTGTTCCAACAACTCGCATGCCTTAGCTTCGTTCTCGAGATATTGTTTCTCGCACTCCTCAAAGAGCTCAGTGTCCATCTCCAGAAACATTCTTCTAACGTTCTCAGAGAGACCATGCACCGCTTGGTTCCAATGTCCTTTCATGTTCCTCTCCAACGCTTCAAAGATTATCGGAAAGATCACGTCTTTGTTCTGAGCTATCAGCCCTACGATATGTTCATTGTTCCACAAGAAGAGCGCTCTCTCTGCCACCTGCACTCCTCACCATCTCTTATCAACAATTACACTATATAAGCCAAAACAATGTATTCACTTAGGTTTTGAAATAACGAACCTGGAAGTGTGCACTATTAAGACATTTCCCAATCTGTGTAAACAGAGGAACAACACATTGCTGAAACTCAGAGGGCTCTGTAGCATCCAAGACTTCTTCCAACTCTCCCAAGAAGAGAACCTCCTTTTGACAATTGGTAAGCGGCCAAAACTTCAACAACCCGCGGATCACAGTATCAGCCAACTTATAATCTTTCTCAACAAACTGTGTCACGCAATACGCCAACTGCTGGTGGTAAATCGAGATACCTTTAGACTTGTGTAGTGGCAAAATAGCTTTCACAAGATACAGCCTATGCTCCTCTCTCATAGGTACTGTAAAACCATTGATCACACTTCCTAAGATCTCCAATAACTCTCCAATGCCAATACACCTTTCAGTCTCATACAAGAACTTGTAGAAAATGTTATAAATCGAACATCTGATAAACGGTCGGTGAAATATAAACTTGCCATAGATTCTATGAAGAACAGTTTTCAAATACTCCCTCTCCCTAGGATCCTCAGAGTCAAACAAATCAAGTAACCTCGAGACAAAGGTGTGATTGATGAACTTTTTCGCAGTTTTAGGTTCGATTTCGGAAGAGACTACATACCGCAAAAGAAGCTCGTAAACGAGCTGCAAATGAGGCCACCATGGCTCAAGATAAGGCTCTTCTTCTTCAGGATCATTCCCTTCAGGAGGAGCACCAGTGTTCTCATGGTAAGCCGGTGGGAGACACCGGAAAATGTTAGCAGAAACCATACGTATAAGCTCACTCTGCATCGTCTCATTGACTTTACCAGAAGAAGAGTGAAGGAAATCAACCAATTCAAGGAGTGTCTGTCTTTTGATCTCTTTCTCGCGTGGCATTATCAAAGTATCAGAGAAATCGCAGTGGCAAGAACACATGTGAGCTTTCTTCATGAAGAGAAGAGGTCGATCTGAGGAAGACACGTCTTTTAACAATGGAAGTACTTCGAGGATCGGTGTTGTTGTGAACATTGGGTGGTTTGGTGTCTGTGAAGGAGATTGAGCTGTTGTCTGAGATTCTCCATTTGAAACAGAGGATGGAGCGGGTGTGGTGGTACGGCTGCCGCGAACGACGGTGTTGGTGGAGGTATTGTTGTTGTTGTTGTTGTTATCTTGGTGATGTTGATCTGATTTGTTGAATTTCTTCTGACCCAGTTTTATGATTTTGTTGAACATCTTCGATTCCGAATCAAAATGTAATCTTTTCTTGAAATGAAAGGAAAAAAAAAGATTCTTCTGTGAGAGAAAACGAGGTTAATCTGTAAAGAGGAATTGAAACGAAGAAGATTTGATATATGTGATTACCTCTAAAGCGATGAATGGAGGGAGAAACTGAGATCGGAGAAATGCATTATTAGGCCAATGGGATTGTGGAAGAATGTTCTTCAGGCGAAACCAGAAACCGATACAAGATTGATGTAAGAAGAATGAAGGAGGAGGAGGAGATCAAATTTTTTGGGGAGATGTATTTTTAACCAAACGATAGATAATTTGTTGTTAAATCATTGTTTTATCCGAGTAAAATGTATATTATTGTTTTGAATTTTCTCATCATTAACCGGAAAACTTTTTAAGAAAATGTATATATTTAAATTGCATAATCGAATAATAGTTAAATATAAAATGCAATTTCATAAAACAAAAATTATGATTGTTAAAATTTTGAGAAACTTCAAAACCATTTTCTCATACCCTTTACATTGTAGAATCTAATTCTCTAAGAGCATTATTAAAGGGGGATATTAGGGAGATATTAGGAGATTCTTAGATTGTAAATGATTAAATTTAAATGTTAATTAAGCAATTTAGAGGCTCTCTAAGCTAAGAGGTCCTCTTAAATAAAATGTAGTGGTGATGTGACATGATTTGGTTGGTTGGGAATAATATTAAAGCCGAATTTTTTTTCTTGCCATTAATTCTTCTACTATGTATAATACTTCATAATATGATAGTAAAAAACGAACGAGATGGTTACACTTACTTTGATGTCTCTGAATTCTTACAACCAGAATCAACTAGAAGTGCACAAGTGGATTTCACCTATTCTACATATATGCCTTCAAATCTCGAGAATATATTGGAAACTCGAACTCGAATTCGTAATCGACAAGCACATCAATAAT
>Ga0041059_1000859_pt1 | contig 23988 bp, 20 predicted proteins | sample AraColnosormetaG_FD_56232 | JGI IMG/M metagenome (GOLD analysis project Ga0041059, IMG submission 56232) | Arabidopsis roots microbial communities from North Carolina, USA - Col MF nosort | ecosystem: Host-associated > Plants > Roots > Unclassified | place: USA: North Carolina | collected... | reverse complement strand
AANAAAAAAAAAAAAAAAAGGAAGGAAAAGATAAGCCTATCATCTTTCTTTATCTACACAATAATGGCGGCGCCTTCTGCAGAGCCTGCAAAGACAAAATTTACATCACAAGTCACAACCCTATATCCCCTCCATTACAAAGTCTCCGGGAGAACAACAGTAGTCACCTGGATTTTGGGGTATCTTCGGCTTTGTCAGATCATAAAAACCCAAAAAAGCAGAGAAATCAAAACCAGTCTTCCGATGTAATGTACAAGAGAGGGGAGGAAGAAACACAGCCATATGTTGCTTATGAGAGGTCGAACGATCCTTGCCCTTCGTTGATGGCGTAGAGCAGTTTCTTGTACATGATTTCCTGTTTCAATAACATACAACTCCTCAGGCTCACCAACAACCACACTAACATGGACTCAAGAAGAATAGAAGACATGACTCACCTTTGTAGAATAAGGAGGGAGTTTAAGGTAGTTTGCGCAAGTCATGACACTGGGCAAATCATCATCTGCTGTCTCCGAAGCCCCTGCTCCGTTGGCTGCTGCACTTGAGGTCGATGAGTGCTGCACCAGCCAAAGACACATGCAATTTTAGAATCCCATGCAAAACCAATAATTAACAACTTCACGACAGTAAGACATAATTCATCTGAATAACTCTTGCCAATGCAAACAAACACCACAATACGTGTCTGCTCTTAGAAAAAAAGAGCAAAAGCCCTTGCCCACACATAGATGCCTTCTAACATATCCTTGGTGGCTAAATTACAAAAATGACTTGCAAATGATTTAAAGTTTTTTTACCTTTCTCACAATCGTAAGCTTTGGGTTCAGAACAGCTAAGCCACCAGGAGGAAGCCTAGGAGCTCCAGTTACAAATTGGCAGAAAGCCCTCTGCTGATCTGCTGTAAGTTCTCCCATGATCTCCAGTAACTACAGGGTGGGGTGAAAATCAGAATCAGAAAGTAATCAACGGTTCAGAAACAAAAGGAAAGGTAAGAATAAATAAAGATATGATATCTAACAACTTGATGGATAACATACGTTAATGATTGCCGGACTTTTGGCATTATACCCATGATCAAATTTGATATGTTCAGCAAGAGTCTCCACCTGCAAGAAAAGAAAGTTTTAGAAATGATATTTTCTTACATCTAAGGGATTCAAGTCTCTTGGTTATGGAAATTGAAAAGTGAAAAATTCACCTCCCACAACTCTCTACGACCACACAGCAAATAGTCCAGCTCAGAAGGGGTGAATATTTGTAGAGATGTTATGTCAAACACCTGATAATTATGTGCAGAAACAGAAAGGTTTTGTAAGTTAACAAATGAAGGTAAAAGTTTAAGGTCCGCCCTAAAAAGAAAAAATGCAAGTCTCTAATCTACAGAATTTTCTATATTATGTTTAGAAGCCAAAGGCAATAGACAAAGAAAGAGACAGAAAGTCTGCGAGACTGTTAACCTGATTGAATCCAGATCTGAAGGCTTCGATCTGCCGAGTGACTCCTCTCTTGACAGTAGCATCAACGACAAGGGATATATACTCCTCAAGATTAGTAATATCAACCTGTAACAAAACAGCACGTCATCAGCAATCATGGACATGTTCTAAAAGAATAGTAAGAGGTGGGGTGTAAGCTAAGACAGTACAATTTCATCTCCTGATCTCAGGATGTACTCAGGATAGCCAGGTAGCGTGAATTCCAAGGAGAGATCTTCTATTCGGCATCCACGTAAACATAAATCAGAAATCGTGCTGCTATTGTCACCACCTACTCCCTCCAGATAGTGCTTGCGGGCAACAACAACACGCAGCTCTTGCAAGGTCTTGCCAAGTTCAGCGTCAAATAATACAATATCATGCAAATCAAGCTCCTGCTTAGTCAATGAAAGAGGACGAACTTATTAGCAAAGGCCGACAGAAGTGAAAAAGTAGAAACCACTATTTCACTTTTAACTAAACAAACACTAGTAGTAAAAAAAAAACTCACTTGACCAAGAATAAGTTTATAAAACGCTGTACTCAATGGGACGTCCAATAGCCGTCCATCTTGAAGTGCTTTGGCCATCACACGCCCTAAAAGGCGGAAATATTCAATGACTTTATGAAACTGACCACCTTCAGATATGTCAGCTGTTGAGGGCCAAGGCCGAGGAAACAATCCAAGTGGTGCCAGAACTATATCTCTGTTAGCTGCAGATGGTTTTCCGTCTTCAATCTCATCTCTACCAATTTGCATAGATACCTTGTCACCAGAACTTGATCTCCACATCCCTAGGGAAGCCTTTTGCAGATCATGGCTTAGAAGTGTGTAAAACTCAAGGGTAGGGCCTAGACCAGTACCAACTTCACCAAAATATTCTACTTCAAGCACAGCTTTCTGGCTAGAATACATCTCCATAACTTTTGCAGCAGAATCTAATATCCTATTTCGGGATACACGGACTTTCTGGCGCTGCAATCTCCCTATTCTCATCTCTCGTTCATTTGTAGACCCACTGCCGTCAGCACCTTGCTGCTGCTGCAAACGATTCAATGCACGAGACAACCCAAAAGCAGTCGAGTAGAAATACTGTCTCCGGGTTTGAAACGGAAACAAAAATGGGCATGCTCTAGTCAACTGGTAGCACCAAGAGGGAAGACTTCCACTGCACAAAGCAAGCGCATCCTGGATTTGTCGAGCCAATTTGGGTGTAAGTTTGCTATTGACAAATTCATCAAGAGGAACCTTAGCAGCAGTTGTACTCAGATCATCTAGACTTGTAATTTTACCCTCTGCAAAACGATCGGAAAGAGTTTGGGCTCTTAAACGAGGGCAAAGCTGATTTAAACCCTCTAATACACGTAACAGTGCCAGAACATTATATGTAGAATTCGACTTCTCAAGGTCGCATGGAAGCTCCCCTTGTAAGATACTATCCAAAAGAGATGCCCTATGTGACTGAGATTCTACACTGGAATTGGTAGTAGCAGATTTCGTGGATTTTGACGGTGTGGTAGAACTTGCTCCACCAACAGACAACCTATTCACTTGGCTGTCTGGCCTCTGGTACATGATGGTGTAAATATCATTGAATCTGCTTCCATCACTTGAGACTAGATCACTGCCACCAAACCTGTCATCATCATCTTCATCTAGCATAAGTTGTCGCTGTACAGCCTGATAAATCGTCAAATGCCTACTAAGTTGTTTTCCTGCCGCAGTAAATATCAACTTAGAGGGCTCATCTGAACTTCGATTTAGGGTACGTCCATGCAAGTCCCTACTTCCCCTGATACCTCTACCACTGGCAGCTCCAAGCCCAGCCATCGCTGCAGCAGCAAAGGAGAGTGCACCTCTAGAACCATAGGAATTCCCAATGCCAGTATCAATAGAATCAGATGCCCTTGCTGCTGCGGCTCCACTAGTGCCTCCAGAAGCTGGATTCATTTGTCGGCCGCTGGTTGCTAGACCATCATCATCCACTGAGTCCGCCAATTTCACATCATGGACTTTATCAGGCGTGCACATGGGAAGACTGTCATCCAAAACCTGGACATGAAAGTATATATGATTGTGAAGGTATTGAAAGAAAATCAAGAGCACATGTAAGGTACAAAGCCAAAGTTATTGATAGCAGCGAGATAAATATGAGAAATAGGGGCATAAGCTAGTAAATCTACTTGGTCTATTCTAAAAAGAAAAGGTTCCAAGTGAGTTCGGCTTATCAACAAAACAGACTCAACAAGGCAAGATAATTCGAAAATATGAAAGCTGTCAAGCTTTATTGCCAAATGCAATATCTATTACGGTGTTAGCAAAAACAACAATCGCGGAGAAGAAAACCAAAGGACAACTTACATCTTCATTATCATCATCTTCATCATCAGAAATGTCATCCTCTTCAATCACCAAGGCATCATCAATGTCGACTGGGGATATTTCCAATTCCTCATCCTGCAAGGCATACAAGTAAGATTGTGTTGAGTAAGTAAATCACACCACAAGATCATGATGTAACGAAGTAACGAAGTAACGAAGTAAAACATTTATGTTATCAAAAACTTAGCACTGTAACATGCCTCAGAACTGGAGTCTCCGCTAGCTGGTTTCATTTGAGTATCTTTGTCAAGAACAGCTCTCTTTTGAGCATTGCTCCTTGTTTGAGGCCCCTTATCCGCCTGAGCCGGTTTCATAACGCCTTTACCTTTTCCTTTCGATGAGCTGGTACCTTTCTCATGCACAGGATCTTTCTTTGAAGTATCACCGATGTTAATTGCCGATCGAGATCTAGAAGAATGACGACGAGTGGTTGAAGCTGGAGTTGACGAAGATGGTGATGAAACACCAGCACCGCTAGGTAACGTGCCTGGCTCTGTATTGCCAATAGGCGCTGCCGGCTTCAGAGCAGATTCACTCCGTTGAACTCGGGGCCACAGAAATTCCTCCACTGCTGCTAAGCTTGCCAATGGATCTATAAGTACAATATTGGAGGAGTAATCACGTAGTGTTTTCTCTCCAGATGCTCGGCATAATCGCAACTTTAAAGGATGTGCCAAAGCACTCAAACCCGAGGAGAGCCGAGCACTTCCACTTAGTGACCTTGAGGGATGGCTAAGGACAACAGGAAAGCGCTCCAGTGACGATAAAGCATTTTGAAGTTTCTGAATCAAAACTGTCATAGGAGGGACCTTTCCCTCATTACCATCAAAAGGAAGAGCGACTTCTAGAAAAGCTTTAAACCTTCTGAGTCCCTCCTGGCGAAGTTTGGGCAAATTAAGTTCGGAGATCTTCTCTTTGGAAAAGTATCCACAAGAAAAATAGTTAAGCAATGCTGCAACCACACCACTGCCAATAAACTCAAAAGTTGAGACACCATCCCCTTTACTTATCTCGCCAAGTATCTCAGAAATGACACCAATCAAGTACTCTTCCTTGCTAGCAGAGAAATCGCCAAGGAATGGCCCAGAGGCTTTAGATTTTCCCTTTCCTTTCACTTTATGATCATCTATACCAGCAGTTAGCTTCGTGCAAAGATTCTTCAGATGTAAAAGATCATCTGTAACTCCAACATCAACATCCCCACCATCAGACGGGAAGTACTTGTCTTTGAATGCTTTGGCGCAGGAACTAACTGTTTCCCTTAGCATGAAGCTAGCTGTAGGAGTATCAAGGGAATTATGGTTTGCCCCTATGGTAAGGGACGCAGGATTCTTAGGCTCTTCCGACTGGTTTCCATCGGAATTGGCATTACTACTGCGCCGTCTATAACGCCTAGATCGTGCAGATCCGGGTACACAGTCATTGTCCTTATCAGTAGGTGAGGCATGGGATGGTTTACCAACCAAGACAAGTTGATCTACAGCATGGACTACCCCTTCCCTCACAAACACTTTCGAGAATGTTTCAGGAAGCTTTTCCATCAAAATCTCTGCAACTTGTAGAGCAGGAACCAAGACCTGTGGGTCTTTCCATGCCAAGACACCAGCCAAGAAGCTACATAAGAAGAAAAAAATGTAAGAAGTTGCACACACTGTCGTGTCAAACTTAATTTATATCGTAAACAGCATACCTCGAAATATTTGTGTCACCAATTAGAGATTGAATCATTTCTGAACTGCTGAAATACATCAACTTTCCAATGACTGAGAGACATTTATGGCGAATCGTACCATTGACACTAGAACCATAGATCTGTTGCAAAAGAAAACAAGAATAATTAGACAAAACAGCAGGTAGTATGAGCATTATCTTGTAGCCAACGCAGAGAAAAATTACCTGCACTAAAACTGGAAGAAGATCCAATCCAAACTGCTGCAGAAGTTCAGGTTGATCACCAAGTAATTTTTCTCTTGGTGAAATTTTTAGAATATCTTCTTGTTTTCCTGAAGTACTTGGACTAGATTTCTTTTGGCATGAACCTTTCACAAGAGCGTTTGTGCTAGTAGGAAGAGAGATAACTCCTTCTGGCAATGGAGGGAGGAGCTCATTCGCTAGGTTGACTATCTCATAAATCTAATATATAAAGCAAAATTTATAGATTCCAGAATTAGAGACCATGAGATAAAAAACCTAGATCTAACATAAGAGCAGAACAGGCATAAGAGTACTCCAACATAAGTACAGATTATAAGACCTGTATATAGACTATGATCAATACACTATACAAACACCTAAGTAAAACTTGGTAATACAAAAACAAGTAGGAAACTATGCCCGAAATAGAGAATGTACCCTAAATTTAAGCTATTCTTATTTCAGTCAGGTATTAAACAGAAAAGGTAATTACCTGATCTGCAGGCCGGCTCAGTGCTGGGGATACAGATGCATTAGCAGAGACCCCAGAACCCAACAGAATATCCTTAAGAATGCTACTAATACCAAGAAGAAGTAATGTCCTGAATCCAAGAGGTGACCCGCTCGCACAGGTAGAAAGTAATCGGATTAACCCCTGTGCACAATATGGTGAAAATGTCATCTTGTGTATAAGGATAAATAAAACACAATAAAGATTTTACGCTTACCGTGTATGTTGACACACTAAGAGATGCTTGCCCACCTCCTGAATTGCTCGTGGAAATAAGAGACGCAGCTTGCGTCACCAGGCCATGGTTACATAATTCATCTAATTTCTCGGGATACGGTGCAAATGCTTCAGCAATTCGAGTCAGACAGATAGAAGCATATTCCAAAACCTACCATCATACGAACAGATTATGGAGGAGACTGGGGTAAGAGCGGAACTAGATATTAGTACCATATTATAACAGAAAGCAGGTCAATTACCTTCGAATCATGATACTGAAGTAGGTTTGTCAGCAAAGGTACAGCTTCCATAACATAATCAGATGCATCAGAAGGTAGTTTCTTGCACATGTTGGCAGCAGTAGATAGTGCTACGCGCTACAAGAAGCCAAGTAACATGTGCATTAGATACACGAGTAAGTGTAGCATAAAAGAGAAGTTAGAAATTTACCCACCTGAACACCAGTGGAGAAGAAATCCAGATACGAGAGCACAGCCATAAGAGCACCAGCTCGCAAACAGGCAGTTGGGTGCTCCTGAGATATCTTTTTGAGAGCTTGCAGAGACTGTTTTAAAACACATACATAAATACGAATCAAATTTCAAGTGTGATCCCTGAAGAATTTTTAAAAAAGCAGCTGGAGCATCGAGGATTCAAGTATTGGTATGATAGCCAACCTGTTCCGCCAAGTCCATGTATTCTATGGTTAGCAATCTGGCCACCAAGCATGAAACTGCCCCGTAATGTACAACAGCAGCACAAGAAGACGGCAAGACATCACATAGATGGGTAAGAGCCCTGGCAGCAAGAAGCATAATGTCGGGATTGCTTTCATGGTTAAGTAGACCGACAAGAACTGGGACGAAGGAATCAACAGAGAAGGTGCTAAGCGAGTCTTCGGTCCCAATGGATAACATCTCACAAAGCTGGGTTAAAGCCTCGACCTGTTTTCCCTCTTCTCCTTCAGCGCGCAAGCCAGAGAGAATCTTCTTCATCCTTCCATTCAAGTGGGAGGAAGAAGCAGAGCCGATACCGGAAGAAGGAAGCAAGTCATCCAATCCAGCACCGAGCTTCCTGAGCAAGCCTTGTAAAGCACTGCTCGCAGAGCTCATGTTAGGATGCATGAAACCGCCGTTGCCATCCTCACTGTCATTGTCGTCATCCTCGTCAGCGCTCCTAGCAGCGGCGGCGGCAGCATCCATGTTGAGTTGTTCTCTGGCTCGGTCTCTTTCTCTTTCACGCTCCCTAATCCTAACGTCATGTTCCTTCTCCTTACCTTTGTCAGAATTATCGTTGTTGTTTCCCCTGTTACCACGTCCGCCTCGGCGAAATCCAGAAGAGTCGGTGGAGGTGTCCATGGGAGCAGCGGCGGCGGCAGAGCGAGAAGAACGAGAGCGGGTGGTGGTGGAGGAAGAAGGAGGAGTGGGGGCAAGTGAGGAAGAAGAAGAAGAAGAAAGACGAGCGCGTTTGCTGCGGGTGGTGGGACCAGAGGCAGAGGGAGGAGGAGGAGGAGAAGAAGAAGAAGAAGATGGGGCAGCTGAGGTCGCCTCCGCCCGCTTGCGGCTCCGAGTTTCCATACAAAGGAAGAAACCCCGAGTTTCCGATTCGCTCGATCAGAAAGATTCTGATCGGACACTCGCTCGCATCTCACTCAGATCAATTCACTCCAGGGATCCAATTGAAACTCGCACGAAACCCTAATTAGCCACCGGAATTAGTCGAAAACGCCAGAGAAGAAGAACCTCTCAAATCGAACCCAGAGAGCTATTGAGAGAGCATGATGCGAATCAAACGAATTGGAAATCAACAAAGGGATTGAGAAGAGAGATGGAAGAAGAAGGAAGGAGGGGATCCAATTTGGGCAGAGACGATGAAAAGAGAGATTAGAAGAAGAAAACCCTAAATCGAGAGAGTCCGTCGACTGATGAATAAAATAGAAGAAGACATATAAATATTATATAAAAAAAGAAAAGAGAGAGAGAGAGAGGCGACCGGGGACGAATACGGTAGCGTTTTGTTCTTTCCTTACCACAACAAGTGACTGACACGGCGATCGGGCTACGTGTGTTTCCTTCACTCCATCGAACCCATCTCATACGATGTCGTTTCGTATCATACCCGGTCCTTCCTGCGTTTTTAAGTTTTTTCACATTTGGAAAAATATATCACACAAAACTTGAGGGCCTCTTTGTAATTGGAATAAAACATATTGTTGTATAAAGGCCGGGCCCGTCCATCTGTTATAGATCGTACTCTGCAAAGGCTTTCATAGAGATTTTAAAGCCCATTAGTTGTAGAGCGCTTCACTTTCGTTGTATATATAAACTACTCAATGACATGTATATACGTTAATATATATATAAACAATTTAAGGTAGAGATTTGGTTTTTCATGTGGTTCGGTAGAGATTTGGTTGTCTTTTCTTCTTCTACTACTTTTTTTCTAAAACAAGACATCTTTGTTAAGTAGATTACATAGATCATTTATATTACAAAAAATAATGGAAAATGCAATTACCTCTTTATTTTGTTTGGTTGGAATTTATAGTCTGGGACACTAATTTGATTCCAATTCCATACTTAATGAAAACCAGGGACGACACTAGTGATCACTATTATGAATTATGATTTACCAAGGCCACACCCACTCATGAACGAGTAATTGTTCTTTTTCATTTTACTGTCGTAAGAGTCTCGTTTGCAATTTTTTTGTTTTTTTGGTATCAAAAAGTTACAATTTCATTCCACTTCAAACAAAAAACTTTAATTAATATCAATCATATAATCTGCATACCCGAAGCTTGCGTTCGTTCCTTATGACTGTTTTTTTGTCATTGAAACTATCTGCCAGCGGAAATATGTATTTGCTTCAAAAAAATTTGTTACATGTCGTGAAAGACCATATATATTTTTGTTTCTTCTTCCTCAAGTTTCGTCTTTATATTAAATATCAAAGAAAAAGGATTTTCCAACACAAATTATAGTATAAGATTGCGCGGGGAATCTAATTTCGAATCTAGTTTATTCGTTAAACTCAAGATCATTCTCTTAGAAACTTTGTCATAGTTGGTTCGGTTAATTTGGCTTATCTTTGTTTTCTTTTGATAATTTGGCTTATCGTATTGTTATATCTCTTTTTCCACGATAGTGGTTTGTATTTACCAATTAACAAGAAGAAAGAAAAATGTAACAAACAAGAAAAGGCTCGGCAAAGAAATGAAAAAATCTCAACTTAAGAAATAAAAATGTAGACGCACAATTAAATACCTTCACATTTATATACATTGGTGGATATGGACCTCTCTATCCCTATTATATTCCACTCTTTACAAATGGTGTGGTGTGACAAGTTATGTGTATAATTAATCATCCACCGTCACCAACCATCCACCTTATTTTCACGTCTCGTAAGGGAAACAGATCATAGTAGCATCTTACTCTTCTGAAATTAAAGACTCTATCAGTTTATCACAACTCAACTATTATGGAAAACTTAACTTATTCTTTGGTCGTCAATAAAATCTAATCTTTACCTTGAGATCAAGGTGATCTTAATTCTTGTATCTGAATACGCAAAGTTGAAATTAAATATCAAACAAATGAATCCATTATTAAAACAATAATAATAAAGTGGAAGGTGAACCAAATCCCACGTCCCAACCGCATACGGACCTAAATAATATATAGTTTTTTTTTGTTTTTGGCAGCAACCTAAATAATATAATTATCCTACTCTTTTTTAATATCAGTATATTTACTTAAAGAAAATGCCAAATTAATCAGTACATTGTGATTTCGCTTCTATATTATATTTGTGACACAAGTTTTGCTTTTATATTATAGCACATCGCTATTTCCTCCACGTCATTTACAATCCCATTAGTAGTACTACTAACAAGTAATAACATATTATTCCTAAAACAAAAAAACAAAAAAAAACAACAGAGAGAATAATTCACCTGGAGAACTATTATTCTCCCATGATGTTAAAAAACGTTTTGCATGTAGTGTTGCTGCATTTGGTTTTTCATAAAACAATATTACGAATTTGTCTCTTACAATTTAGTTGCAAGAAAAAAGAAAGAGCAGTAAATAAGTTAATTGGGTATAAATAGTGAATGTGAAAAACTGACTGATTGGGGTTTAATTTTGATTCAGATGTAAATGGACGTAAACTTTTGTTGATGAATTGAAGAATCTTGGCCTTTAGCTAAGAACCTAACCTTCTAGAAGAGGGCCATCATCATGCATGAGGTGAGTGATTTTGTACCAATAGATTAAACAAATTGAAATTCAACTACTCTCTCTCTCTCTCTCTCTCTTTTTCGGTTTTTTCATCTTTTTCAATAAACCATTATTCTTTTTCGTTTCTTCTCACATTTTCCACCTAACTTACCAAATTTCACAATTAAGTTCAACTTTTTTTGTTTAGCATACATGGACAGTACACAGTAGATACTATAGTTTAATTATTCTCTCCTATATACTGTTATGTGTTCTATTCTTCAACTATTCTCCTGACATACGAATTACTACATACGTATATGATTAGTGTTGTCGATCGTATTCTAAAAATATAGATACGATTAGTGCTATAATAATATTCCGTCCAGTTAGAGTTCAACATTATTAAAAAAATATCTCTTAATAAGTCTTGATTTTTCAAGTCTCTAATATGAAAGAAATAGAAGTTGGTTAGAGAAAACCATTCTAAGTCAAGGTTCTAGAAGGCACATTCTTTAATTCAAATAGTTTATCATATATGTATATTTCTAATTTATATGTATGTGTCATGGTGGTTCTTGTTGTATTGTTTTTATACTGAAATATTAAAGAAACATGAGCATCATCACAAATATTTTAAACATGAAGTGCTTGTCATTTGGTGAGAGTAATTTGAAAACCATATATAAGTTACAAGTTATCCTGCCCACACATATAATTAGTTATTTGATAATGCTTTGTTTAATTAGCAAGTGATTGTATTAGGGTTAAGTTCTAGATATATTATTGATTAAAAAAACAATAACTAATCCAGTGCAGTCTATATATTAGAGAAAAGACTGTTGACCAGTACAACAAAAACCTCATAGGCTATATAGTTGACCTGCACTTGTCCAAAAAACACTCATTAACTTTACCACCTACCTCCACTACTTCATTATATCTTCTCTTCGTTATTGCTACCAAATTATTCAAGTTTCCCCTTCCTTTGTTAGACCCAAATTTTTACTTGTGACCTATAATATCTGGCGATAAAAGCCATTCACAAACTTTTTGTTTTACTGAATTTTAGGTTTTCTACATTAATTTTCACCCGCCTAAGTTTTACTACAAACTTAATTCATACGATAGGTAAGAGACTCCAAAAAAATAAAAATAAATTACTGTTTGTACTAAATCGGTCGAAGTTAAAAGACGATTTGTCAATAAATGTACACAGTCGAATACTCGAATTGTCATGTATTGATTAATTTCTTGACAGAGTTGGTTTATATTTTGTACTAAATAAAACTTGTTGCAAAGTAAAAAAAGAAAGAAAAAAAATTAAAGAAGTAGCTAAATAATTTTGGTTTATGTATATACGAACACGAGAAATTTCTTTGATTACATATATATATATATATATATATTTAAGTGAGAAATATTAAATTTGTTGTCATGATTATTAAAAAAATGTCATAGCTTTATCAAAAGACTATGATGCCATATATGTCAAGCTTCTCACTTATTGTACCAAAACGAAAGGCCACCATACACTACTCATTCAAATCCATCCCACCAACTCACATCTAGAAGCAATTATAAGTTCAACTCTCTTTCTCTCTCCTTTTCTATCATCTAGAAGCATTTGTGTATATATATATATGTGTGTATATTCCTCTCTAGCTTTAAGTCAAAACCCTATATAAACTATACACCAAAGCTTTGAACCTTCAACCAAACCCAAAATCCAAGTGCCCCACCAAATGCTTCAATCCTCTTCCACTACACAAAAAAACAACTTAATCCCTTTATACCCTTTTAGCCAAAACCCTCGCTAAAAGCCAATCCCTCAATATAAAATAACAAGTAGAATTGATCTGCCTATATATAAGATTTTGAGACGAAATAAGATCTAAACCACAAGAAAGAAAGTAAACATAAAAGTATGGGAAGGTCACCGTGCTGTGAGAAAGCTCACACAAACAAAGGAGCATGGACGAAAGAAGAGGACGAGAGGCTCGTCGCCTACATTAAAGCTCATGGAGAAGGCTGCTGGAGATCTCTCCCCAAAGCCGCCGGACTTCTTCGCTGTGGCAAGAGCTGCCGTCTCCGGTGGATCAACTATCTCCGGCCTGACCTTAAGCGTGGAAACTTCACCGAGGAAGAAGACGAACTCATCATCAAGCTCCATAGCCTTCTTGGCAACAAGTGAGTACTATACTCTCTAAATATGGGCTTATTTAACTAGCTAGTATCGTTTATACCCAAAAAAAAACAAAAAAAACTAGTATCGTTTTAATTTATACAAAATGAAAATCTTGGAGTTTTCAATCTATCTAAATGATGTTATTTTTTGTTGATGATATATAGATGGTCGCTTATTGCCGGGAGATTACCGGGAAGAACAGATAACGAGATAAAGAACTATTGGAACACGCATATACGAAGAAAGCTTATAAACAGAGGGATTGATCCAACGAGTCATAGACCAATCCAAGAATCATCAGCTTCTCAAGATTCTAAACCTACACAACTAGAACCAGTTACGAGTAATACCATTAATATCTCATTCACTTCTGCTCCAAAGGTCGAAACGTTCCATGAAAGTATAAGCTTTCCGGGAAAATCAGAGAAAATCTCAATGCTTACGTTCAAAGAAGAAAAAGATGAGTGCCCAGTTCAAGAAAAGTTCCCAGATTTGAATCTTGAGCTCAGAATCAGTCTTCCTGATGATGTTGATCGTCTTCAAGGGCATGGAAAGTCAACAACGCCACGTTGTTTCAAGTGCAGCTTAGGGATGATAAACGGCATGGAGTGCAGATGCGGAAGAATGAGATGCGATGTAGTCGGAGGTAGCAGCAAGGGGAGTGACATGAGCAATGGATTTGATTTTTTAGGGTTGGCAAAGAAAGAGACCACTTCTCTTTTGGGCTTTCGAAGCTTGGAGATGAAATAATATTGTCAAATTTTAGGCGTAACTGTACAAAACTTTTGCCTAGATAATTTGAAAGTATATCTTCAACTTGTATGAGAAATTTAACTGGTGAATTATAATATATAGAATTTGTTTTTTTTTCTCTTTTACAAATTAACTCCATTGGCATAAATATTAAATACCGGATCTAGACGATCGGTGATAAAAATATAGATCATTAGATCGTATAGCTCTATTGTAATTAATTTGTATACGATTAAGATTATCAGTTTATGAGGTAAGATTAGGTTGGTTGCCCAAATAACTCGTTATCCAATGTTGGAGATAAGCCAAATAAGGAGAAAAAAGATTACGAGTATGGCAAAGATACTTGATCACATAATACTTAGATTGTACTGGTATAGATGATACCTTGTTAAGATCTATAATTAAAGATCTAGGAGAAGAACGTGAAACAGAAGATAAATCGAAAATGTTTCATGACAAGTGGAAAGTGAGGTTTGTAGTTAATTTGGCAGGAATAGAAAAGTTGTAAGAGAAGGAGGTAGGAGAAAACTTAAATGTTTTTAAGATAAAAAAAGGAAAGAAAGAGATATGTGAAAAAGAAAAAGAAAATAATGAAAACCATAAATGAAGGAAAGGAAGCAACAACCAATGGACCCTTTCTTCTACCAAACTCTATTTATTTCTCACTACCCATCTCCCTACCAACCTATATACCAACCTTTCCTCATCTTTTGTCCACTTGCAAGCGATCTACATCTGCATACATACATACATACATACATACATACATACATATTACACATGAATGCATAACATACATATACTGTATATCCATATACCACATAATATATTTATGCATGCATGCATATAAAAATTATGTATAGGAGTTTCATTGAATGTAGCCACATGGTTGAATTTAGAAAGAGTAGCGACTCGTAAACTTAAACATTGTTCTATCGTAAGATGCTTGGTAAAATCGGTGTTGTACATGTTCCTTCGTTGATATCCTCTCCTCAACACTACAAAAACCCTCTCTAGCTACTACATTAATTATCATCTCAAATCCCAATAGAGCAGTATATTATTTCCTCGTATATATTTAGATTTAGTTTTAAAATTGATCAAATGGTTATATACTCCAGTTGTGTGTTTGTTTTTTTGTTTTGGCCAAAAATTGGTAAGATCTCAAAAACTGGTATAATCACTTGAGAAATTATATGATCACCAAATGACAAGTTGTTGTCACTAGCACTGGGGCTTGATATATATCATATTCTGATGAAGATACAAACTCAACAATAATGGAATCAATAAGAGTTTTCTCAGGTTGCATCAACTAATGAAACAAATTTAAAGTTGGAAAAAAAAACAAAATCAGTTGAAGTCTAAAATAAAGTTGAGAACGTTTGATTAATTTCGAACATCGAGATTTAACAGTGGTTGGGTAAATATTATGAAAGTGAAGGAATAACAAAAAAAAACATGTAGAAGTTGATAGAGGAGGATGATATTTTGGAAATGAAAGAGATGGGAGAGGAGGAGTGGTGAGAACTGAAGATAAGGAAAAAGGGGAAAAGGACAAAAGGATGACCACACACACAGACACAAGTGAACAAAGACAGACGCACCTGCCTCCTCTTCCTTCTTCTTTCTAATATTATTCATTTTCATTTGTAAAGAAACGACTTTTTCAAAAGGTGTTAGGTAGATGCAATAGAAGCTTCTATCAGTTTTTCTTCTTTCTTTTTTTTTATGTTATAGTTTGTGAGTCTTGTGACTCTTTTTGTCTTTCCCTTTCTTGCTCTAAAAGGGAACAAAGAAATTTCGTCACTAATAAGTTTCCCCAATAAAAAGTCTTTAACGATAGTCATATTTAGCAATTCAATTTGTTTGTGTAGCATAGTTTACACGTACGTAGATGATCAAAACTACAGCTCGCATGTGGCAATTAGCAGACAAATACACATATCTTGGGATAAATATAAATTAAATAATGCAAATAGATTGCAATTAGCAGACTAATAAGCGCATATAAAAATTAGATTGCAAAGAACAAAAAAACGAGCCAACAGTAGAACAAAGGAATTAAGTACCTAACTGCCACGTGGGACTTTAATTACTTGGAGAAAAACATAACTTCGCAGAAATGTGAGCAAAATTTAATTACCAATGTAGACTTTTTGCACTGTCGTAAGAATATTTCAGATTTGACACTTGTGCAAGGTTCATTACGAATTTAGGACTCGCTATTCTACTGAATTGATCGAGAGACCTGTAACAAATAGGCTTACTTTCTAAGAGCCCATTGACATAAAGTCCAATAAAAATTAAGAAGGAAGCTAGTCCTTGACTCGTACAATAACAACATTATAAAAAGGCGAGAGAGAGAGAAAAAAACAAATTTCACAAGGCAGAGAGATTAGTTAAATTCAGTTCCAATCTCTATCAAACCAAAGAAACAAGAGGAATTTTTATTGAGACTCTCAGATCCTTCTTCACTTCTTCTCATCCTCGCCTTTTTTGCTACTACTCTCTTCCTCCTCGGTACGCTGTCATTTTAACCATATACATTTATCAGAATCTTCTTTTTCAAATAACAAAAAGATGTAATCATAAACATCAACAAAGACACACCTTTGACTCGTCTGGCAGAGACGCTAGTAGTTCTTTAACTGCCGGATCATTTGGATCCACCCCAGGAAGCTGCGTGTACACAAAGTCTTAGTACCAAAGCTAACCCTACTACTTTTCTCTTTCATTTTGCTTGTGAAAAAAACTGACTAAGGTTTATGTAGGCTTACCGATGAGAGAACAGACGATATGAAGGCTTGATTTCCCAAGAGGTTGTTTCCAGCACCTGTAGCTTCACTTGACTCTTCCCCACTCATTGACATTTGCAGAGCTGCACATGGAGTATAAAAAAATATAAGAAAAATGCCAATTTTGATTGCCATGGATATACTTTTACCACACTGTTCTACTTACCTAAAGCCAGATCCTGGTCCTCATCAGCCGCTTCTGACATATTCACATCACCAACAGACATAGCAATTGCCTGATCTAGCAACGCACTGTCCTCATCCTGCCACAAAAGGTTGTATGATTAACAATCTCTCCGCCTGTGACTATATAAGAATGCTACACTCAATTTTAAGTAACAACTAACCATTGGTTCAGCGTTCTTGTCAGTTGTCCTAGCAACTGTCTCCTGTGAGGCGGAAGCTGTGTCCCCATCTTTGTCTTTCTGACCTGCCTCATCGGCCGCCTTCTTGGCAGCAGCTTCTTGTCTTGCTCTCTCCTCCTCCATGGAGACCCGAAGGGCAAGAGCAAGTTCTGGATCGATATTTGGGTCCACACCAAAGTCGAAGTCCCCACCTGCGGCCGCTGCAGCAGCTGCCGCAGAAACATAGCCACTTGCACCCTCATCACCCGTGAATACAGGTGTGCTGGAAGAAAATTTAAAAGTTAAAACACTATCTATGATTCAAATCACTGTCTAAATGTTTTGTTGCAGCATTGATAAAAAGCAAGACTAGAGAGCTCAAAAGACCTAAACACACAAAACCACATGAAGTGCACCTACCAAGCCGGATATTGTTGAAACTGTTCCTTTTACAATCTACATAACCTAGAAAAAAAGAAGAAAAGGGATGGTACCTGAGAAGCACATCTGAGAGAGCATTGGCTCCAGAAGGAACATGAACAATGTGGCTACCGTCATTGTTATTCACAGCTGTAAGGAGCGCCTCGAGTTTCTGAGGCTTTTCCTCATCATCATCCTCCCCGAAATTGACAATATCAAGAGAGACACTATTCTTCTTCAGCCTTTTTCCAACTATCTCTAGGGCCTTCTTCTCGTACTTGATTGGACTAAAAAGTAGAAGCAGAAGAAAAACATCAGTATAAAACTATACAAAAGTTACTCAGCAAAAACAAAGCAATTCGGTACCTTCCAGCAAAAACAATAATCCTTTGGCGTTGATTCTTGTTTTGGCGATGCTTAAGAGCTAGCTGGGCGATCTGGATAGCTGCGGTTAAGTTGATCTCTCCTCCCACATCAAGGCCTGAAAAGATGACGCAAGTAGCAAATTGATGTCAAACTCAATGATAAAGAGAAAGAACAGATTTTTTCTAATTGCTCTAAGTAGACAGCTAATAATAAATAGAAAGATTGGAGAGAGAGATACATACCGTGCATACAGGCCAGAATTTTGCCAAGATCAGAGGTAGGAGTAGTCAATACTCTAACTCCTTTGCCAGCCATTGTCAAAATCCCCACCGTATTCTCCGGATTCGACTGCAATTGCAAAAAAGAAAGATCCCTAAAAATCACAATCTCACGCAAACCCAAAAACCCTAATCGAATCAAGTGAAAAAACGTAAATTATTACCTGGGTTTTGGCTCCGCAAAGAAGATTAACAGCTTCCGTTTGCGCCTGTAACCTAGACGGAGAGTAATCTCCGTTTCGCATCCACTCGGAGTTGTCGATACATATCATAGTCGCCTACAACAAGAAATCATCGATGAGAAAAAGCATTCAACGTGGATCATCAACGAAGATAAGCACAAGTAATTGGAAAATCACCTCGAGAACCATCGTGTCGATAAGCAGAGAGAAGCTTCAAAAATTCTGTCGTAGAGAGAAAGTCAGGAAGGCAAGATTTAGATTTTAGTTTAGACCGATAATAATAACATTGTTCTTCTTTAAATATCCCCTTTACTTTTTTACTTTCTCCTTTTAGACCCTAATGTTTTACGTTTATTTCAATTTAGCCCCAATGGTTGTTTTTGATAAAAAGCAAAACAAAGTTGATTTATTAATGAATAAAAGAAACACAGACCACATTACAGTAATTCCTATAACTAAAGTCTTTCTTTTATTCAACATTGTTACCCCATAACTCTACAAAACATCAATATAAACCCCAAGAAGACAAACCACAGTTCACCAGAGAGGAATTTACAACGGTGCTAACAAACAAAAAAAGATACAACAAGCAGAGACGTTGGATCATCTTCTGCTATGCATTAAGAGCATTTGGGATGAGAGAAGATCTTGTGCTTCTGCTGATAGGCAAGTGAACATAAACCTCGTGAACTTCCTGCTTACATACATCCCCTTTGTCTCTATCAATCGCGTAACAGACATAGATTGTGTCAATCACATCGTCAAGAACATGTACAAAGAAAGCCAATATCACAATCAGTAACACCCACGCCAGTACAGCCACCACGTACGAATCTATACCCAGGTTGCTCACTCCTCTCAGAACAGCCCATGTCTGCTTTTGCGCATCATCAAACCCCGGAATTAGTCATTATGGCAATTATTAAATGCTTGGTTGGTGAGACAAGCAGAAGATAATACTTACCGCGACTGCATATGCGGCTGACAGGACAAAGACTATTCCGGTTAGGATTCTGGTGGAAACCGTTTCGACAAATACAGCTGACAGTAGGTTGCGTCTTAACAGCTCGTAAGTCATTTTCGCAGAGGTGCAATACGCTTCCCCTGTTATTGCAGCAAAGTTGATGGTGAACTTGTTGAGATAGTCAAGGGCACCAAGTAAGGCGTTTGCACAGCAACGGAGAACCATGTTCACTATTCCTTGTGTGTTCTCTTCTCTTGCATTGTCCACAATTGCCCGGACCACACGAACAATGCATATGAGAAGTCCTGATACACATATCGTACCAAAGGATTGACCAAATGCATTCCTGAAGAGACAGATACAAAAAATAATAAGATTCACACATGCTTTGACATAAACCAACAACAGATTTGAAGACTAATGCAAATTTGGATCCTCAAAGCTATAATCTCCTTTCAAAAATACCACTGTCTGTTGTCTCTTTTCACATTTAAAGTACCAAACAAGTTCAGATGATGGATTCCAATACAATATCCAATCTATAAGGCCAAGACTATGAATACCATGACCTAGAATCACTGAATACTCCAGAACGAAGCCAAGCAAGGGATACTTCGAATGACCATAGATTATATTTTATGAGGAAACAAAACTAAGAGAACTCAAAGCAAAAACTCCCGCGATCACACAAAACATATATTAGAACTAAGAGCACCATTGATTGTAAGAGAAACTGCACAGCAAATTCATTGATAACAAGAATAAAATAGAGAAAGATGTGGCAGCGAGTCACCTCAAAGAACTCCGGATGCATTTTTTAGGGATTGAGTCTTCCTTGGAGAAATACCACTGAGCAATAGCTCCACTTATCACATACACTTGCATTTCCACCATTACAGCAAGAGACCAGATCATCGTTAAAATGGCAAGAGCGTAATACGCAGGAACCCAAGAATCTTCTTTCCACTCACAAAAGTACTGACCATCCAACTCTCGCGGCACAAACTTCCCATTAAACCTTGCAAACACCAAGAACACCACAATCGGCGCATAGTACACCACTAACCCGAGAGTCAGCAGCGGCAGCACAACAAAAAGTTTCAAATTTTTGGACAAGGCATCAGATGCAACACTGATGATTTGGATAGTAAGATCAATTCTGTGCCAATTAGCTACTATGATCCAGACAATGATCCCGATGATCAAGAAAACAAAGACTAGGACAAGTATTCTGTAAGCTAGAGGGAGGGCATCGCTACAAGAAGAGCTAAGAGTACAGGCGACAAACCAATAGACATTGAAAAAGATGGGAAAAAGGACAAAGAGAGGTAAACAAGCATAAACAATCTGCTTAGTGTAGTGTTTGAGCAAAAGCAGGACGCTAAAACAGAAGGGCACGCTTAAAATAAGCGTTACAACAAGTGTCCAGATCAAATCCTTCTCAAAGACTGGATCAGACGAAGAAACCATGCCGTACATGACACTCGAAGAAGCCCAGTAGTACCCATCCGAAATTTTCGTAAAGGTAGAATTTTTGACGCAGGAGCTAGAGGTGAAATCGTAGGTGAAGGAAGAGGAGTTCCCGTAATCGTTATTTCTATGAAAAATGGAGAAGATTCCAAAACCAAAGGTGGAGAGTACGAGAAGATCGAAGAGAAGTAGGAAAGGGATGTCCTTGAAAGTTCTTGGGCCAAAATTGTAGGAGATCTGAAGAAACTGAGTTGGGTCGGATTCGGGATCACTTCGACGCGGAGAATCGAGAGCGGACGTGGAGGGTTTAGAGAGAAGAGGGTGTGACGGAGAGGATGAGTCGTAGATTGCAGCGAATTTAGTGGGGTCGCCGTCGTCCGCCGCCATGGTCGTCCACAGAGAGAGAAGAAAGCTCCGCCTCTGGAGCTAAATGATGAAGAAGCTTAAGCAGAAGCAGAAGACGACGAAACTCAATTTAGCATTTTTTCTTAATCACAATAATTAATTAGTGACGATGCCGACGACCACCGCCCAAGCGGCCAAGCGAAGATGATCCAAGATCTCGCCACCACAATGCTCAAATTTAATTCGTTGATTAGTCACGTATACAGGTATTATACCGTCCAAAGGAGTATTATTATCTTCATGTGCATTAAAATATTAGTATAGTTTCTTTTACCAGTATTAAAAGAAAAATTCACGAAGACATTGAGACGGGCTTCGAAGAAAGTCTGATAAGAGAATTCTCAAAGCCCAACTAGCCGTATTAAAGCCCAAATCATCGCATGCAAGAGTAATAGTCCTAACTCCTAAGGAGCGTGTGACTGCATCACAAGGGCAGATACGTTTGTTAACTTGGGCCCAATTGTCACTTGTAAAGCTAAATCTTTGAAATCTTTTGAGAGTTTAAACTTTAAAGATATGAAATTTAGCTAAATTCGTACAAATTTATATCCAAATGTTGACAACAACGTAATCTAAAAATGCATAGACGACAATATTGGTTTCCCTTTGTATCAACTAACAAAATTAATTTTTAAAATTTTGGTGGTTCTTTAGTTATGGTAATTGGTTCCTTTTGTATTGTTTTCCAAATATTTGAGTTCTATAAAATAAGAAATTAAAAACATTAGTACAAAATCTTGTAAATTTAAATTTCGAATCAAACTAAATATGTTAATTCAAAATCTCTAACTTTTAATTATATATTTTATAATAAAGTAAAAAACTATATTCAATATTTTTATTATCAGATATATCCATCTCCTATAGAAAACAAATCTGGATCGTAGCGTGAGTTTGCATTTTGCAGGCGTGAGAGTTTTTTGCACGCACACACACACAAACACAAAACAAGCAAATGGTAAGATTTAGGTAAGAAACTTGTAACCAAAGCATGCATCAACCCGTGGTACTCTAATAGGCTAGTATCTATATAAAAGCACAACTTCACATGACAAAAAAAACCACTTCGCATATAACAACATCATCACGTGAACTCACTCAATAGGTTCAGTGTTTCTGACATATTGTTCCCTCTCTGAATGAAACTCTCCCAAATAGAGAATGGCCTAACCACCTATCCAACCGCATCAAGGCACTTGGTTTCATCCCCTTGATTTCTCTCTTTTTTTCTTTTCCTATCGCAGGATTTTGTGTTCTTGTTTTGAATATGAAATGTTCGTCGATGTGTTGTTTGATCCTCTTGGCCCTTTCTCTCCTCACCGCCTTCACTCTTGCTTCTTCGTCAAATGGTACACACAAGTATATTATAGCATACCATAGTATATAACATACATGTATACAGAATTTTAGCTTGATATATGATGTTTTTACTCTTCAGGTATAGATGGACCTTTCTACGACTCTACTGCCTACACAGAGGTTTTTAAAGCTTTGAGCTATTAATTCAATTTCACAAGATATGTAATTGCGCATAGATAGAAAGTATATATACATTATGTGGTATGTGAAATGCAACAGTGTAGAGCCGAAGCAGAGAAGCCACTATACAATGGAGGAATGCTGAAGGACCAAAAGCCTTCCGTCCCAGGCAAAGACTCTCTCACAGGCATTGGTGCTCATTACACACCAACTTACATATTGCACAATCTCACACAGAACACCATCTATTGCTTCTCCAGTTAAGCATTTCATGCTTTCATCTCTAGAATGTTATATATTCGTTAACAGATGAAATGAATGTGATGATCTGACTGATGGACACAGTATGGGTGAAGATAGAGGCTGGTGCTGCATCAGCTCATGTAAGAGCAAGGCTGAGAGCAGACAACGCCACATTAAACTGCGTCGGTTCTGTAACTGCCAAACATGGTTGCTGGTCTTTCCTCAAAGGAGGATTCCTTCTTGATTCTCCTTGTAAACAATCCATCCTCTTCTTTGAGGTAGATTCTATATATGCTCAAAAGTATCTCATTAGCTTAGATGATCCCAAAGACTGTAAATTTTCTGATAATGCAGACATCAGAGGACGATGGTAAGATCCAATTACAAGTGACGAGTGCCTCTCTTCAGCCATTCACGCAGGAGCAATGGAGGAACAACCAAGATTACTTCATAAATACCGTAATACACACACTAATTTCTAACGTTAAAATCGCAAACTACATTCTTTATGTGGTTCCTCCTTAACACTTATTTTCAGGCGAGAAAACGAGCAGTGACAATTCACGTGTCAAAAGAAAACGGAGAGAGCGTTGAAGGAGCAGAGGTGACAGTAGAGCAGATCTCTAAAGACTTCTCCATTGGATCTGCCATCTCCAAAACTATCCTTGGAAACATTCCTTACCAAGTAAAAGACACTCGCTAAAGTCTACACTAAAACAACAATGTCTTTGCTTCTTCAAACGGATTCTGTTTTGATAGGAATGGTTCGTCAAGAGATTCGACGCCACGGTATTCGAGAACGAGCTGAAATGGTACGCGACGGAGCCCGATCAAGGCAAACTCAACTACACATTGGCTGATAAGATGATGAATTTCGTCAGAGCCAACAGAATCATCGCTCGCGGTCACAACATATTCTGGGAGGATCCCAAATACAATCCCGATTGGGTTCGTAATCTAACCGGCGAAGATCTCCGGTCGGCGGTTAACCGGCGAATCAAGAGTCTGATGACTCGGTACAGAGGAGAGTTCGTGCATTGGGACGTGAGCAACGAGATGCTTCACTTTGACTTCTACGAGACTCGACTGGGGAAGAACGCGTCGTACGGATTCTTCGCCGCGGCTCGTGAGATTGACTCATTGGCGACTCTGTTCTTCAATGATTTCAACGTGGTGGAGACTTGCAGCGACGAGAAGTCAACGGTTGACGAATACATCGCGAGGGTGAGGGAACTCCAACGGTACGACGGCGTAAGGATGGACGGAATAGGTCTCGAGGGTCACTTCACGACGCCAAACGTAGCGCTGATGAGAGCCATCCTCGATAAACTCGCTACGCTCCAGCTCCCAATCTGGCTCACCGAGATTGA
>Ga0041059_1000858_pt1 | contig 23992 bp, 20 predicted proteins | sample AraColnosormetaG_FD_56232 | JGI IMG/M metagenome (GOLD analysis project Ga0041059, IMG submission 56232) | Arabidopsis roots microbial communities from North Carolina, USA - Col MF nosort | ecosystem: Host-associated > Plants > Roots > Unclassified | place: USA: North Carolina | collected... | reverse complement strand
AAGAGTGTTGAATAGTTCTAACAATAAATAAAGAAGAGTGTTGAATGTTTCATTTCCGCGTTAAGATACAAATATACGGCCACGGCAACGAATTCAAGGTCTTTAATTATACTAATGTTTTTATCAATGTATCCAAATCGTCGAATTGGACATTTTGGAATTTACGTTGACTACAGATTTAATTTGGGATTGTTTTCTTGCTATAGTCAGGTTCGTATCAAATTTATTTAAATATACAAAATAAATTTTAAATGTCCCAATCATAATTCAATTTGTTTTGTTTTTTGTAGTCGAAGTAACACATAACACAAGTTACATACATCTTTCACAAAGATGGATATATATACTTATTGTACATATTTTTTTTTTTTACAATGTCTAACACACTCTTAATCATAAAAAGTTTTTTAAAAAGGTTCCTATGGTGTTTCACCCTTACTATTTTGGGAAATTGTTGCTTCACTAAGGTAATACAGACAAATTAATTAGAACCTGTTCAGCAAAAGAGAATACAAAACATCAATTTTCATTAGATAAACAATTTGTGAAAGAAAGATAGAGAAGATATAACGAAAGAAAAAGCATTTAATGTCCGCGTAAATAAAGTGGACTCATCCAAAATTTTACTACAACAGTCCGTACCACCAAGTCAACAAAAACCATGTTGCACTCTTTATTTCTTCAACACGCTATTATCCCCCTTTTCTCAAAATTGACCTTGAACAATCTCTCTACCTACTTAAAACCAACTCATGTTCCCAAACCAAACCAAACATCATTATTACATCAAAACAAAAAATGGGAAAGAGAGGACAAAAACAGAACAGGTTCTTGAGAATCGTCACCATGCCTCTTAAAGTTCTATGCAAAGCTCGTGATCTCTACATGAGAAGCATCACAGGTTGTGCAGCTCGAACTCACTACTCTTCAGCCGTCGACGCCGCATCCGTTCCATTTCCGAGAAGCCGGAGTACTTCCTCCGCCTTCTCTTCCTCTGCCTCTTCTCGGAGAAGATCTTCGGATTTCACTTTCGACGATGATTATAGCGAGCTGCTTAGAGCTGCTTCCGTTAGGAGTTTAGGTCATAAGAATGAGATTGACATGATCATACAACAACAGCAACAGCAGCAGCAGCAACGGCAGGAGAATCGCGTTGCGATGGGAGCGGTTACGGTTAAAGGCGGTTTGCCTAAGAGCTCGAGTGTTGGGATGACAATGGCTAGGATTGATGAAGAAGATGAAGAAGAAGGATCTGTAAAGAATCAAAAGAAGGGATCTGATTTCTTATATCCTCGTAGCAGATCACATGCTGTTACTATTAGAGGATCCAAGTTTTAATATATACTACTAATTAATTGTCAGTTTTATTTTTCTTTTGATTTAATTTAAAAGAATGTTCCTAATTATACATGTTTATGGAATTATTTTGATGTAAAGTTACTGTCATGGATTTATACAAAAAAAAAGTTACTGTCAAATTTATTTCAATAAAAATTCCTATATAGATTAAGACAGAATCTAAAGTTTCGTTTTATATTTTTGGTAAAGGAATCTAGAGTTTTCGTTTGTTGAACATTCGTTTTCCCGAAACTGAAACTACAGGATTTAAATTGACCAATAAAGTAAAGACAAACACATGCAGTGGAAATGGAAACAACATAAATAATAGAAAGTTGAAAATAAAAAGAATAGTGATTTTCAGAAAAGGAACTTTTTGTTTGTGAACTACCTTATTATAGTTTTGTCTACTTTTCTAGACCAAGAAAAGCAAATGAGACGAAAGTTTTTTTACGTGATCGATAAAATATAGTTCAATAAGTTGACCCAAGATATTTTTTCTCAGAAAAGATGGACCAGAATCTAAATTCAGGTGGTACAGAAAACAGGCTTTACTAGCCAAGAATATTAATAGGCTCTTATGATTTCAATTCCGAAAGGGAGAATATGGATGGCAGATCCAAAATTCGTTAAAATCTGATTTGATCACCTTAATTATACGTTATAAGATACATAAATGTTGATATTGAAGGCTTATATATCTATACTAGCAAACGACGATACTAACATATATCACTAAGCTATATGTCCTTCTCCTTATAATCAATCCTAAGGTCTTGTATCACTTAGTTTTATACTTGTAGGTAGTCTTTTTATCTTTTACTCCGTATTAGTGGCTTAAGCAATTAATTTAGAATCTATTATGCTTTCTATGAATGATACGAGTTCTATATAATATCAAGGGACTTATGATGATTGTTTAAGTTAGAAAAGCAATGTTGTAATGCCTAAACACGGAATATCGATGATTTACTGAATTCATGTTTCTGGTTGCAATTTTTATATCTAAATACTGAATTGTTCACACATATATACCCGTGTCGTCATGTGTTCTGGTTGTACTTAAATAAATATACTTAACGTAGCAGGCCAATAATTTGTGGGTGCATACGTATTAATTGTTCATCGAAAACATTAATTCCGCTTTGTCTTTAGTGTGGCTGAAGTCATATGTTCACCAAACTTTGTTGCCGCATTAACAAAATGAAACTACCAACTTATTTTCATAACTTCATTTACTTACTGGCCATCCCCTTATCTGTAATGGACTTGCCGACTTGGTGGGAATTGTTAAACCTTATATATTTTGGATTCATCCTCTAAATCTAAATAATTTTCAATTCAAAATCTAAAATAGCCTAGTAGGTAAGTAGATACAATATCAACCAGAAACAAATAAGAACTTCACTTATTGAAGTTAATGTATTAAATTTCATCTTAGAAAACAAGAAAAATTATAATATTATAACAAAATAGACTAAAGGCCTTATTAAACACTTTATCTAGATACATATGCACAAGATTTCAGAAGCTAACGGTTACGAATTCTACCTTTATTAAGTAATTTATATGATTGATTTAGCGGTTAGAACAGCTGCGTTTACGAGCATTTATGACTGGTTGTCACCGGTCGTCATAGCGGTTTAACATCAAACTTAACAAAAATACATATAATATAGTTTTGGTTTATCTTATTTACTATTTATTTATTATAATTTTAATTTATAATAATATCATTTTTGGGTTATTATAGTTATATAATTTCTATGCTAATTTTTTGTTTTATTTTAAGAGGTGTGGAATATTATCTTAGATATAAGAAATATCTTTGTAGTTATAATATTTTTTTGTTTAGTTTAGTTAATCTAGAAATATAGAGAGAGTATATAAGAATTTGATATGATAATATTTGGTAAGAATTAAATTTTTGTTTAGTTTTTTTCTTATTTTTTTAGTGAATCTTAACCAACTATTGTAGATTTTTTATTTTAAAAGTCTTGTTTATATCAAAGCAACTGTCCGCTGCCACAAAGACTAGCAAGAAAAAAGTCTTTAAACCCGTTTCTCTAAGGCTCTAACAGTGAGGGCCTCATTATTAACCAAAATAAACATGTGGCCTTATCCGTCAAGTTGCTTGGGCCTTGAGTGCATGCCAAAGCACCTCTAGGACCGTTCGAATGACCGATTCATCTAAGCGAAGAGAGCGAATTATCCCAAACATTAATGATCCCATAAAATTAATGAGCTATGTCATCACGTTAATGATAACTACTTTATTATAGAAGTTAATGATCATAAGATATGTAACACTCCCGTTTTTATGGTGACGCATATAGAGAAATTTAAAATAACTGATTTGGTCAGTGAGTAAAGTTCACTATCTTTCGGTCAAACGTTATAAAAAAACTTTATAGTTAATTGTGATTCGTCTAGAAAAATCTCATGATGAGTGACCTGCTATAGGAATTGATTATTGGATCTATATGAGTAAAGACAAAACAAAAAGAAAGATCGTGATAATTTGTAGAACCAATAAACAAGTTTTTAAAAATTTTAGACATAACGAACCGACCGTCAGACATGGATGAGACCTAGGGATGAAACCTATGGACCCAAGAGAGATGTGAGTGCTCACTACTAAAGACGGTCGGAGCGTTACAAGATAGATGGTTAATTAGACTACTTACAATAGTTACTTTAAGTTGTGGATGATTAATTTTAAGATGTTGAAGAAAAGAAATATGATGTGAAGACGACATTGTTGAACTCATTCAACAACGTTGAAACACAAATGACATAGGTCTCACTACGTCATGTGACACATACTGAATGATTTTTTTTAATCAGATAATAGAGATTTGAAAAGTATACTTCTTTTATATTCTGATTGGTTAGAAAAAGAAAAAGTGGATAAAAGGGTTTACCCCCATGAACCCATGATTTTCGAAGTTTATTTTCAAGTTTGGAGATCTCTAGAAAATTCTGAAAACAAATGATAGTAGACTCCAACTAGTTTGACTCAAATGGTTATATCTAAGTAGCCCTCGTTTGAGAGCATTCCTGAATCCTGACAAAATTGGTAAACCTTTTCTCAGGCCTTCCCCCTCCCAAGCCAAGCAACAAATGGGGTCAGCAGCGTGGTAAACAAAATAGAAGTACAAGGGTTTGGGTAGAAAAATACATTAATCATTGGCCCAAGTTGACCCAATGATACCCGAGAGGTATTTCGTACTCCATTTTGTAATTTAGAACATGTTTACATAAATGAAAGTTTCCGTAAAGTTTTGGGGAGCAGTTTTGTGATATCACCAATCTCGTCAGTTTGTTTTCCACAAACACCTCCTTCTTTAGAATATGAATTCACACCATCATTGAAGACAGTAATGTCGTTATTGTCTGAGTTTTAAACAACGGAAACCATAGTAATCCTGAACCGTCTAAAACCATTTATCTCAAGACATTTCCCCGTATTCTTGCAAGATATAACTTTAGAAGAACCGTTTAATTAGGTTCTAAAACATTCGTGTTTCTTGCTGCTTTGTGTTACTATTGCCACTTATGGCTATCTCATATGAAAGTTTGTCGTTTTTCTTTTTCAACTGATTTTCTAGTAGCATATTTCGCTAAGTTAAAGCGCCAGTAAGAGCCAAAGTTAATAGTTGATAAACAAACGAAGTCCACAAATAGTCACATTATGAAACAGATAATTTTGTTCAATCTTTGCAAATCTTGATAACTTAAGCCTTAAGCCACCCACGAATCTTAGTATCCAGAACATTACCAATGTAATTGTAGGTAGCTTCAGATGGATGAATCGAGTCAAAGAACAGAAACTCCGAGCGATTCTGACACATGGAAGAATAAGCATTACACATGAAGCTCGTCTCCAAGAACCCTGTTCCACAACATCCTCTCGTCGTCTCTTTAAATCCTGTTTTAATTCCACATACAACGATGTTATAATCAACCATCAATATCGTCTTATAGTGATAACTTGTGAAACAAGAATGGTTTTTCTATGTATTATGTATACCGTATTTGCTAGGGTTTTGGAGCATCTCCATCATAGGGTCATAGACATCAGAGTAAAGGATCTTGCTTCCTGTAAGAGATGCTTGTGTCTGAGGTAAGAGCTTCTGAAGTTTCTGATTGTATAAAACAGAGTCTCTGTTCTCTTGTTCCAAGCAAAACCTTAGGACGTTGCGGAATTGAGCAGTCATTTGAATCGGTAAACATCCCATTGGCGGTAAACCTCCGACCAAAATTTTCCGGCAACCTAGGCTGTAAAGCTCCTGCAAAAAATACCGGAAAAATGATCCGAGAGATTAACAAAACTAATACATAAAAAAACAAAAAAAAACTAACATCCGTTCCAAACCCTAATTTCTTGTAGTGAGGAAATATCTTAAGACTTACCTTCACGAAATTGTTAAGCCTACTAAGAACAAAATCTTGGTAATCAGAAATGCTAGGATACATGCGACGCCATGAGGGAACCTCGTAATAATTCAAGATGAAATCATTAGGCCCTGCACTCACAACCACCAAAGCATTGTTTATGATCTTCATGGCTTTCTTGTCTCCTACGATACTCTTAAGACGAGCAATGTAACTCTTGAACATATTTGGTTGTTCCGAGACACGAATCGCTTGTGTCGTGAGACTGGTTTGGTCATCGTAACCGGCACCTGCTGATGCGAAACAGACTCCGGTTACAATTTCTTGGTCGGTGAGATTTGGTTGTAAGAAAGGAGGAACAAACTGTTTGATGTTGAGTTTGGTTGCGATTATGTCGGAGAAAATTTTCCCGTTTGAGAATCTTCCGTTAGGTGAGTGGTTTGGGAGATCAATTCCGTAAGGAACATGTTTAGCTCTGAAGATTGTTTGTGAAGGGTAATTATTGTTGCCTGTGTCGACTGTTGAATCACCAAAGATTAGAATCGCTGGGAATAGCGGTTGCGTTTTGGCCTTTGCAGATGCGTTGCAGGACCCGAGAAGTGTTGTTGTGATGAAGAGAGTGAAGCTTATGGTTTTAGAAGTCCACATTATATTTTTGTTTTTGTTTTTATGGAATTAAAGAAATGTGTGTGTTTGGTCGTGAATTTATAAGGAATTTTTGTGGATGAAATTTCACTCCTGATTAGTGTTATATAACCAATAGTAACAACTCTACATAAATTATTGAACTTGAACAAATGTAGTTCACTTTTTTTTTTTTTCTGCCTCTTAATATAGCTGACCAATTTGTACAACTTCTTTGTACTCTGTTATGAAATTTATTATGTTTGATAATAGACCAACATCTTGTAGGTGCGTCAATAATCACTATTGATTGTCCTTCAAAATCATTAATTTCACCAAACCTTTGTGTCGCAATAACAAAACGAAACTACCAACTTGTTTTCTTAACTTCGTGGTGCATTTACTAACCACCCGCATATACGTGATGGACTTGTTAAACCTATATATTTTTGCTCCATCTGAATTGAATCCTTGTCTATTATAACTCTATATTATTGCCTGATAGCTAAGTGATTACAAATATGACCCAAAAAAAGACTTCATGTTTGGTCATTTGCATTACACACATGCTCGACATAATTGTTGACGGTTGCTTGCTAGGAAGTAGATGAGCATGTACTAAGGAGAAATTGGTTACGATCACTCGGAGCACCGAGAGAAAGTGTTCCTAAGTATTAGTTTTATGTGAAAACGTGAACAAACGGTATATCATTATCCCATCAAAAATTGATTTTTAGCTACTGAAAATTATGTTAAATGGAACAAGATGGATTTGGCGGTTTCCGATCAATCAAATTAAGGAAGTAGTCGTTTGTGGCTGGGAATTACTTTAAGGAAATATCGAGATCCAAGTAAAGTAAGAACTGACTCTTGTAAAACTAGTAGAAACAGCGGATTAAAAACCAAATTTTATAACGCAGCGACTTGGATATATGTAAAAGAATGGTATACCGTTTGCAACTAAGATACAACCATCATATACCTATATAAAAAAAACAGAGATAATCATCGCAGTATCATCACTTTTATACGTTTAAAGAACACTTACACAACAAACACACCAAATGCAATCCACAACTTTCATTTTCTTTTGTATGGCATTTCTCGTGACAGAATTATTTGGAACTATGAACATTTGGTTTCTCCAACTGTAGGAGCTTTGTAGTAGTATGCAGGTACAGTTGCTGGGAAAAACATCTGCCTAACTCCTTCCGCTTTTATTATCGGAAATATTATCCCCGATGCTCCCTGCGATTTCGCTTTATGCATTAACATCGTACTGATAAAACAAAAAAAATAGAGTGATGAAAGTGAATAATGTGATTCATACCGAGATTAATTTGGCTCCAAGCCAGATTCGTTTTGGGGAAGGGAATGGGATTAACAACCGTATGACTCCATAAACCGCAACCGCAAAGAAATGGCAGACAAGTGTTAATGGTCGAGGGTTCAAACCCGAAAGCAAAGATACTGGTCCACTTGTGCACATACCCCCGAGGCCCAGATAATCGAAGCAAGCTTCCCTCATCTCGTTTCTTGCTTCATTTTCTGATGAACAGAACACTTGGTAAAGAGCATTCGCAAGGGTGTTGATTGTTGCTGCAACTGGCTGCAAGTGAAATGAATTTCAAACTATGGTTCGCTTGTTGACAACAGAAAACGATTAATCTACAATTGATGTTTACCTTTCGCAGAGTGTAAAATGATTCAAGATATTTGCAGAGACTAGCGCCGTCACTAAGATCACGCAGCGGTCTAAGGAGATTACGCAGGACAACAATGTCAGCTAATGCAACCGTCATTCCTCCACCCGTCAAAGGATGACGCATGTTAAATGCATCTCCCATTAACAGAGCCCCTGGAGTAGGATAAGGAGAAGCTGGCATGCTTCTGTTTGGCATGGACTTAATATTTCCTTTATCAACCGCAGCAATGAAAGAGTCATAGACCTCATGAGGCATCTAGACAAGAAGAGAAACACACAAATTTATCAAAAATGTAAAGGAAAAACGCCATGAAGAGAAGTGCACAGTGTGAAAAAAGGCGACCATACCTGAGGAGCCACAACAGTCTTCAAATAGTTTTTCATTTCACCATTTGCAATGGACGGCACTTTCTGGCCGGGAACATCAACTAGGCACCGCACCTCTGTGCTACTAATTGGATACATCAAAATTGGTGATGGATCTGCTAAGACGACATGTCCATGGTTTGCATATGGGAGATTGCAGTTCTCTAGGACCAACCCGACAAAACAAGAAGGCACCTCGACCTGGGTGAAGATAGGAAAAATATATCCTAATTACTTGTGAAGCTAATGCAGTTTTTTTTTTGCTTCTGTAATATCAGCACTGATATGAGAAACAGAGATCAATATTAAACAGCATGTTACCTGAGGATTGCACAAAGAGCGACGCAGGTTTGAGAAACAACCATCACAAACTATAGTCAAAGCTGCAAATGCGGTTTGTTCCTCTCCTGCTTTATTCTTATATCTCACACCTTTGATAGTCCCATTCTCTTCTAGAAGAGAAAGAACTGTTCCTTGCTCTAGCTGAACACTGTTGAGTATAGATATAAGTAGAAACAACCATTAGCAGTACACAAATTGCCTCATATAAAAAAAATCCACTGACTCACCCAACCGAGAACAATTTAAAGAAGTTATAGACAAGTTAACACACAATGTATTATGCATCTTCATTTACTTTAGCATAAACTAATACTGTTACTGTAACTGAGGTCAACATCATGTAATTTCTAGTAAGTCTAGGTAAAGCAAGCAAAACGATAAAAGGCCCAGGCAATTATAAAGGAGAAAAACGTACTTGGGAAGTGAAGCAGCTTTCTCCCGCATTCTTTGAATAAAACGTCCATTGTGAAAGCTCCTTCCAGATACATCTTCGTGAAACTTCTCCAAAGGATAAGCTAAGCGAATGCGTTTCCCATTTTTAAAAAGTGCATAACCATACACACGCTGAGCATCTATTTCTTCCACACAATCTGTAGATAGCCCTCTTAATGTCATTAACTAGTAAACAACTACAGAGCACAATAGAGGTGAGAACAGTTCCCCTACGGATTCTCAACAAAATCTTCCTTACCTTCAATTCCCAACTCCAGTAACTTGAGGTAACCCCCAGGCTGTAACAACTCCCCAACAATACGATCAGGCTCCGATAAATCTCTTTCAATCACATGAACTCGGCGTTTATCCTACAACATAAGATAAGATCAAATCCATGATTCTACAACGTGGCATCAAATATAGCTAGACACAAACCAGTAGACTGCATATAATAAACCAATAAAATAATTGTCCAAAGGAACAACCATAACAGCATTTAAACCTGTTTCGTAAAGTAGTTGGCTTCTAACTTAACTTATTTTAGTCCTTAAAAGTCAAAGAAGAACAATAAATTCTTAACATTTCCCCAAAATTAATCAAAGAGTGTTCGTTGACCATCATGATCAACCTCAAGAACTCGTGCATTGTGTGACACAAGTTGTTTTCGAAAAAAACGGACTCATGCATTGTGTGCAACATAAATAAATCTCAAAACAGTGTTCGTTGACCATGCTGATTCACAAGAACTCGTACAGTGTGTGAAACAAGTTTTATTCAGAAATTATGGATTTGAACTATGCAATCAATTCCACGAAACTAGAACTGGATTCAATACACAATCGAAGACTCGAAAAAGTTCGCTTTGACAATTTCACAACGGGTACTACATAACAATGTTTCATCCTATTAATCTCAAGAACTCGCGCATTGTGTGAAACAAAAATTGTTTACAGAAAATCTGGATTTGAACTATGCATATTCAATCAATTCCACGAAACCAGAACTGGATTCAATACACAATCAGAGAATCGAAACAATTCGCTTTGACAAAAAGAAACAATTAGTACTACATAACAATGCTTCATCACTCATTCTCTAAAATTTTCAAATCCAGAATCAAATCAACAAAACTATCACCACCTAATTCGAATCCATAAGCAATCAAATCAAAGAGACGAGAAACCGACCTTTCCAAGAGTATAAGCAAGAGCAGAACCAGCAACACCAGCTCCAACAACAATGACATCAGCGACAGTATCTCCGGTAATATTAACAGATCCGACGTCGGAGGTGACGGTAGAAACAGTTTTCCGATCGTGACGGAGACCGTTCCGCTTCGGTTTGACGAAGAATCCATAGAAAGCGACGAAGGAGATGAGGAGAGAAGAGATCAAAAGAGGTAAGATCCAATTCCATAATTGTGACTCCATTATCGTTCTGCTTTTACAGAGATTTTTTTGCTTTGTGCGGAAACAACGAGAAAGGAGAGAAGTATATAAGTGTATATAAATTCTGTTTGCTTATTTTTTTCTATTTTTATTTGATTTTTTGGACTTTTGGGAATAGTCCAAGTTAGTTTAAGCTGGCAATTTGTCACGGTCTTATGTACATCCTAAAATATTCGTGTTGGTAAATCTCGAAGTAGTAACGACAAAAGAATCAAATAACGCGAGGTGAATAAAATATTTAACGACAAAATTGACATATTTTGGTGTTTATTGTAATTGGGTTTGATAAAAATAGACTTCAGTGAAACAGAAGTTATTGGGCCTCTTCTTCTCATATGAATAGAGAAAAGCCCTTGTGAATGCTTATTCAGTAGATCCATATCAAATGAACTCATACTAATTTTGACTATATCAGAATAGAGTTTGCATCTTGCTCTTAGTTGCCCTTGTGAATTTTCCTTTGAATGTGTAATTTCTGTCTAGTAAAATGCAAAGCTATGGAAATAGTTTTCTTATGTCTCTAAATTTAAAAAAATTCCATGTATTTGGTTGATAGCTTAATGAAATTTGAAATATTCTCCCGAATCAAAACAGAGCTTTAAGCTGTATCCAAAACCTGCCTCTCTAGAGACAGAGTCTTCATTTTGTTGGAATTACATTTTGCATGACTTATTTTTCATATCTGAAATCTTCTACACCACTAAGTTTTTCTGTTGTGTCGTTGAGAACAGGAGAAAACACCAAGAGAGATGAACAATGGAGAGAAGATAGAGGCTGCTAATAGAAAGAAAGAAGAAGGCAATCTGCTATACAAAACTCAAAAGTACGAGCGAGCAGCAAAGAAATATAATAAGGTGATTCACCACAAAAGCTATAATTGAAATTTACACAACATACCATCGGAAACCCTGACATGTATACTTTGGAACATGATAATATATGTTTACAGGCTGCAGAATGTATTGAAAATGGCAAATTTGAAGGTGGTGACGAAAAGCAAGTCAAGGCTTTGAGAGTATCTTGCTTCTTGAATGGTGCAGCCTGTAGTCTAAAACTAAAGAATTTTCTGGAAACTATCGTTCTATGTTCGGAGGTAAAGTTGAAGAAAAAAAAAGAAGTAGACTCATCTCTAATGAGACTTGGGGTTGCTTTCTTTTTTGTCTTCGTTATGCAATATTTCACTTTTGAGTAGTTTTAACTTCCAGTGGATGTTCTGTGTGCCATTATGTAGAATGAGTAGCAAGTTACTTCTGTGACATGTACATGATCTTGGAAATATTCCTATTAGATATATTGAATGACTTCTCATGTTTTTTTGTCACAGGTGTTAGATATTGAGTTCCAAAATGTGAAAGCTCTATATAGGCGAGCACAATCCTATATTGAGGTGGGAGATTTGATTTCAGCAGAAATGGATATAAATAGGGCTTTGGAGGCTGATCCTGAGAATCGGTAAAAGAAGAAATTGTGTATGTTGTTTGTTGCATCCTCATTTCTCCTGGGCATGTTATGCAATGACACTTTATGTTTCCAGGGAAGTGAAGTCTCTTTACAAGGCGATGAAACTCTCTAAAGCTGAGAGCGACAGAAGAGACGCTAAGTTGTATGCAAACATGTTTGCACTATCTAAAGTAAGAACTCACTTTCCATGATCGTTTTCCGTGATTCGATTGTAATGCCAAACGTTGTGACGATATCTTAATATGTACTTGTGGCAGAAATTAAAAGTTGAGGGAGTAGAAGAGAAGATGACAACAAACATAGAGACTACTGATCATTCTAAGGAATAGACGAACAGTCCAGCTCAATACTTATGCCACTGACAGACCGGTAAGGCGCCCGCAAAAGTAGCACAATGTCACAAAAATTACTCGAAACAGTAAAAGGGAACATAATTTAGATTTTCGTAAGTAGTGAAAATAGTTAATTTGATTGAGACATCTCTTTTGTGTAATCCATGTAGTTGCTCTAGAATGTACATTATGAACATGGAATCATGAAAGTATGACTTGGAGTCGCCAGGCCTTAATAGCATAGGTTTGAATCTCGTTTATCGGAGTTAAACTAATGGCCTCTTTATTAGGGGTGGATCTTGGGATTCATGTGTAATAACTAATAAGTATATTACAATTCACAATTTCACATAAAAACATTTCCGATGCTAGTAAGCATTCACTAAATTACAAAGCTGCATATTCTTTTTACCATGATTATAACTAGGCATGGGCATTCAGGTTTTTCGGGTCGGTCTAGATCGGGTTTTTTGGATAAGGAGGTTTAGGATCCGTGTAGGAACCAGAAACTTTTTGGTTTGGATCGGTTAGGGTCATTCGGCTTCGGTGAAATTTAATTGATACCCGATATAAAACTGACATTTGGACCCGAAAACCTTGAAAAACAATCATGTGTATGTATTGTTTAAAGTTTTATGGATATACATTCGAGTTTAGGTTTCAGATTTTTCAGAAATCCGTTCGGATTTTGGGGTATCAGCTTGATTCAGGACCCTACCGTCAACCAAACCGAAAACCAAAAAGAATTAGTTTAGGATTTGTTCTGATTAATATAGGCTATCCGAAACCAAATCTACAGGTTTTTTTGGGTCGGTTGGAATCAGTTTTTTTTTCCGTATCCGGTTTTTGGGTCCAGGTCTTGTTATAACAGCCGCACTACAAAAAACACTAATACAAAGGACAAACAACCATGTCACAAGCATCAAATGAATCGTTCTAAATTCTCAAATATCCAAACTCAAACTCCATCTATACCAAAAACCTATCCAAAATACTTGTACCTAGTCCAAAGTAATACAATGGTTAGATTTTTTTACCGAATAAAGAATTTGATGAAACTAGTCATGATTTTTCCAAACAAGTTATAACAAGTAAAATACTGTAGTATCAATTCGAATTAACCGAATTGTACGATGAGAAACCTAATATTTTAATATATAGATAGGCAGGCACATATAATGGATGGTGCAGGGTAATAGGTGTAAAGTGAAAGAGAGTATAAGATGGGATATAAATGAATAGTACGTAAACATCTATTGCCACTACCACTAACCTATTGGCCCAATGTTCATAATCAGCAAGCCAACTGTCAATTATCTACTGCATGCAAGCTAAGAGTGTCCAAAAGGAGTTTTACGCTATATGACAAAAACATTTCTTTAAATTATATTATTTCTGTCTTTTTGAGTTTTGGATTCGATCTCATGTTTCGACTTGAAACGACAAAAGCAAAATAATTTTGTTTGTTCTCATACTACATGTCAAAATAAGATCACATCATCTCAACCTCTAATGATATGGGATTAGTTTTATATCGGTGGTAGGACAAACAAGAGAGAAATGTCAAAAAGATCACATCATTTCAAATTCTAATGATATGGATTAGTTTTCTATTGGTGGAAGAACAAACAGAAGAAAGAATGATCTTCAACTCTAAACATAGTTTAGACAAAAATAAACGCTTTTCTAATATCATGAAAATTTGTTTTCTCTTATACCGGTTGTTTTGTTGAAATTTAGTTAGAATATCTTACACTGGAAGAAGAATTGTATCTAACCTAGTATATAATCAAATACAATCTTTCTACTCATTGTCAATTGTTTTTTCTGATTTGAACGTTAGTAATTTTTAAATGGTATCATAACCCATGTTTACTCGATTGACGATTTTCGTATTATAGATGTTTGTTGTGTGGTGGTATTTTCGAGATGCTGAGTTGTTCTCGCCTTCATTTCGAAGAAGTCTATTAGAATATCTAACAAAGATAAAGAGTTTTATTTAGCATAGTATATAATCTATATGAACTTCTAAATAATTTTTAATTAGTTTTATATTAGAAACTCATGATTTTAAAAAAAGTTTTGTGGTGATTCTGAACTAGATGGTGACATAAATTATATCCAACTTGTTTTTGTCGACAATCATACATTAATATTTAAATTTTCAAATATAAATAAAATACTCAAAAAATATGGTTATATATATTTTTTCCAAACCAATACCCTTATTGGCTGCATTGAAAGAGTATATCTTCTTCTTAAAGGCCTTGAAGCCTAGAGAGAAAGAAAACAAATAACAGAAAGAAAAAAAGGTAGTGTTTTCATTTTGGGAGGAATCAAAAGAAAATGGATTTCTCGGATTTAGATTACAGTGATGCTGGAGATTCAGGTTGGACAATGTACTTAGGCCACTCTTCTTCTGTTTCACTTCATCATTTTGATTATCACAATGGAGAAACAAAACAAGAACATGATGAAGACTCTTCAATGGTGTCTGATGCATCTTCTGGACCTCCATATTATTGCGAAGAGACCGTCCATGAAGATCATCTCCAACAAAACACGCAATATTGGTGCAAGAGCAAGAGCAAGAACAAGAACAAAAACAAGAAGAAGGTTCATGAAGAACAAGGATATAGTGAGAGATTCAATTCTTCCTTTGATGACACAGCTAGTTCATTGGTATTGTTTCTACAAACTTGTCTTTGGCTTTTTATTTTTCTTAATTCCCAAACCACTTTATTATTGTAAATATGAGTTTTTACATATTCACTAATTTGGTGCTATCGTTATATCATTTTAATCTTCATTTTTTGGAAAACATAAAATAGCCGGTTGGAGAAGAAGTTTCAGCGCATAAGCAACATCAAAATCAGTATCAACGGTTTCATGACTTCTGCCAAAGCTACTCTACAAGAAGAATATGCAAGGTTTAATTTATATATACATCTTTTCTTTTTTTTGCTTCATGGTCACAAATTAAAACTTTTTTAATGATGATAAGGCATACTTCTGCTTATCACTTTGGCTTCTCAACGTATTTCGTATGAAAAGTAGTTTAAACTTTCTATCTCCATTGCAGGAAAAAGTTAACTCGGGTTTCCTACAACAAGCTTTCCCGGTGGATAAACTAGCGTTGGATAATCAAGGTTCTGAAATGTCTATTTTTTTAGTCTCTAACCATAATACATAAATAGAAATGCATGCATAACATCTCATTGACTGGTCGGTTTACTTAATTCTCATGTATATCATGTATATTAATGTATCATGCATTTAGAGAGTATAAAAATATTTATGTAAAAGTAAATCTCTAGCTTGACAATATGTGTATTTTCAGGTGGCGATAATCAGAGGAAGAGGAGAGGATAAAGAATGGAATTTGAATAGTTATTATTTACTTTTTCATCTCTCAAAAGTTGGAAGTTAGGGAGAAAAAAAAAGCAGAAGGAACGCCTTCTCTTCCTTAAATGTGTTTTGATATCATGTACATTCTCTTTAAGAAACCATGTGGTTTTTCTTTTTATTCAATTAATATATGATAAATCTTATTAAATAAATATTATGGAGTTGTATTTGATATGAAATTTGAACGTACATATATATAGGTGAAACATTAATATAACGTTAATTAGCACACATAATGTAAAAGTTTCTAATTAGACTCTAATGCATTCAAACAAAAACCAAAATAGAAATATGTTTTTACAAAAATAGTTAGAAGATCTATAGAATATTCTTCTGTTTGAGCTTCATTTCTATTGTGAGTTTTGACGGTCCGTTGTAATTAGTCTCCATGTTATTTTGATATTTTCTATTGCATACTATCAAAAACTTATCAATGTTCGAAACAAAATATCTTCCAATGCAACCATTCTTCTTATATTAATTAAGATCTTAAGTTTTTATCGTGGAGTTTAAAAGGCATCTATGCAAAAAAAAGAAAATAATGGGAAGAATAAATTATTTTAAGCAAAGTGAATTTGGGTTATTTTATTTATAAAAGGAAAAATAATTGTGCAAACTAATAAATATATGTCCACAATCTCGCCATGTCCTAACAATAGATTGTTTTAAATTAGATATATATTGTTGTAATGTTATAATTCAAATTCACTTGTAATGTTGTAATTACTTAAATTAGATAAATAATTCATAATTCATATTATGATTGTTTATATATAGATTAGTTGTAATGTTAATTTGGAAGCTCCAGTAAAGAAAACATACGAATATAAGTTAGATGTCTCAGTTTTTACGCTGTCAATTATTGTTATCTCAACTTGAACTTGATTAGTACTAAACAAATGCAAAATTCTAGTTTGTAAGACTTCTAAGAATATTTTTGAGTACTACATAAATAAAGGGATAAAATAAAGTTACACACAGAAGAAGCATAAGTACCATTGATTGAACATGTAAATATATAGCGACCATTTCTACTTATTTACTATTTTAAGTTTCGTACTCCCATTTCTTTGTACATTCCTACACAGCTGGTCATGGGTCCTTCTCATTATTGTACACTTTATGTGTATTACTGGCCACATTTATTTGTTTTGTATATATAGCAAGCTATTTTATTTATCAAAATTTCTTAAACAACAGAATTCTAAACTATTTTTATCAACGTTTTTCTTGAACCGGAATTAAAATGGTTTTTTTTTTTGGACTAGCTCAAAATAAGTTTTCTCCAAAGGAAAAATTTAATCTCGTTTTCTCTTGAAATGAATTTTTAGTCTCCATTATATTTATGTAACGTAGAAGTGTTGAAACGGGCCAAATCCGTGGGCCAAACTCAAGTTGTTCCGCATGTGTTTAAGATTCAGTTAAGAACAAAACTCGAGGATCAGTCTATGGTTGGTTTCGATTTTCGACAACTAATCATGTAGTCCATTTATTTTCCAATTCAAAATTTTAAACGCACAAGGACCAAAACTCACACATCTTAATTCCAAAATATGTTAGATTCCTATTTCTAACACGTTATTATTATCTTTTCTTATAGTAAAGAAAGAGATGTAAATTAAAGATCATTTCTATATATACATGCAAAATCGAGCATATTTTTAGCACATAACGATTATTCAGAAAAAATGGCAATACTAACCGACACGACTTGTAGCCTAGTGGTTAGTGCAATTGATGATGTCGTTATGTGGCAACCTGATTCCAACTTACACATGCTGACATGCATTCTTATATATTGATCCTAAGTTCCTAACCCATAAAGTTTGAATACACGTGATATGCACGTTAAATAATTGGTATTTCTTTGAGAGTAGAGGTGCCAGTCTTCTCCTCCTCTTCTAAGATCAGAAACCTAATCATATACGCAAGTGTTTTTGAGCAATATATATTAGAACATAGCTTAAGCCCAACAACAACATAAAATTGGATAAATAGGTATTCTTGATTAGAGAAACCGATGTATCCAATCTTGAGTGTGTCCACTCAATCTTACTAAGTGTGCCCACTAGTAATTGATGAATTTGACAAAAGAGTGAAACCAATTTATTACCATTTTTATTCGATCCTTAACAATTTCTTAAAAGAATTAATATTGTTCCATTCAACTTTTAAGATTAAATATTCCAATAATTGTCATTGTCCACCAAAAACTATGAGGTTCGCTAAAAAGATATTTTTCCTTGGATACGTATAATGCATATGTACGTTGTATGCATGTGGGACTCAAGATATATGTATTTATGCATATGTTTGTAGATGAATAAATTTTAAAACCATATAATGTGATTACACATGAACGCATGTACGTGTATGCATGTGAGACTCTACTATATACAGATGTATTTATGTGTATGTTTGTAGATTGAATGGTAATAATGGAAATGGACCAATTGGTCCCTTAGGATGTGAAATTTCATGTTCACATGGCAAATTGGTTAGTGGCTAGTAGTGGCCCTTGTGACAGTCTATCGTCCGTAATCTGCGTCTCTATAGGTATACACACATCCATCGCTTCTGTCATTTTATCTCATGTATTGAAATTTCATATGATTTTCAAATATGTACTATAAATTTTTACAATATTTAGATAATGTTAGATATTGGCTCATAAGAGAAAATAGATTAGGCAGAGCGAATCAAACAGTTTAATAGGATCAAGTCGAACAATACAAATCATGTGATTTTGGCGAAACAAGTGCATATCAACCGGTTCTTACAGTCCAAAAAAATTTTAAATGGTGAAAGAAGTTTAAGTCATACGTATCAAATATTTATATTACAAACACCCTATTTTATATAAATAATTTTACCAAATTTATACAAATTATATGAAATTAAATTTTGCTAATTTATAGAATATTATACCGATTAAAATAATTATACACATTATTTAGTATTTTAGATATAAAAGAATAACACATAATGTTAACAATTATAACCATAAAATAAGTGCAGATGAATTAAGCTATCTACTGTATTAACCTAAAAGTTCATGTTGACAAAACAAAATACATAATCTTCTGACTTATTTCAAAAATTAGAAGTATTGAGCTAAAAAAAAACATCACAACCAAAGCAAATAAGCAGTGTATTTACTGTACAAGGCAGATCACAAAATCAAAACAAAATACCATTTGAAAACAATTTTGACCCATGAAAAATGAAAAAGCTCAAAAATCTCAAAAAAAAAAAGACAATAGACTAAGTGAAGCAAATGATTAAAATCGATGATGCAAATGGAGGACTAGTTATCCAAATTAATTTTCTTTTCTTACTTTCTTTTAAAGCTGCTTGTTCTCTTCATATGCATGAATTGTAAATTATTTGTGGTACGTCCGTTTTGCTTTTGAACCTTCTTTAAACTAGTTATCCATCAAACAAATTGTAGCAGTTTTAATTATAGGTATGATTTCAGTTGGGATCTTTCTATTTTGTTGGATTCTTAGGTTTAAGAAGTATACATATTGAATAAAAACATAATCTAGTTTGGTTAGGATGAATTTCTCAGATTTGAAAATTAGTAAATAAAATTTAATATTAACAAACTTGATGTCATCATTTAGACCAAAGCCGAAGCACATGAGTACACAATCTTTGTTTTTGATAATTACGTCAAATATGTTAAGATTTTTTTGCTTTCTTTTTTTTCAAGATATACTCAATTATAACAATATTTAAAAACATGAGAAATAATGATTTTTTTTGTTTTTTAAACAATAAAATCACTCGTTTACATTGTCACAATAAAATTAGCCGTTACACAAATTTATTCGGGTTGTTATTTTTTTTTCTTTTCATAAGTGGATATTGTCTTAATGAAAATTCATATAATTTTTTAACCCCATAATACTATTTTGATAATAGTTGACTTCATATACTTATAACTCTTTTTTTTAGTTAAATTATTTTTTCAATTTTATAATCCAACGACCCATCCAATATGTTATAGCCTAATAGGACGTATTCTGTAGCTAGATTTCAAATACAAAACTTTTTGTGAAAAGATTTGGTGTAGTTTATTGCATTTGTTTTAGAGAAAAAAAAATATTAAGTTCTTTAAAAACACACATAAATTGGGCTTTATAAATAAACAACCATAAATAATAAAACATAATNCAATTTTATAAAAAAAAAGTTTTTAAAAAAAAATGTAGTTATTACTTCTATGAATTTTTTTATTTATAATATACTCATCCAAATTATGCAAAACCTCAAGCTAATCTTTACAAAATAAAATATTTAAACAAAATGTAAATATTCTCTCTTCCAACGAGGATAACATTTTTTTAAACCAAAAAAAAAAAACGAGGATAACATTAAACAGAACATCAACAAACAATACGATAAGATTTGGGCTTACAATCTTTATCACAAAGGCTTTTTTAAAGCCCATTAGTTACATTCATCATTATCTCTCGACATTAAAAAAAAAAAGTTAAACTGAAGAAGCTAAAAAGAGTTTTTAACTTTTAACTCTCTTCGTCTTCTCCCTCGTGCCGTGTCAAATCAATCTACTGTTCTCTCTCCTATCTGGTAAACTTTTCCTCTTCGCCATGAAATTTTTTTCTTGCTAGGGTTTTAGTTTCTACAGTTCGCTTCCCAAAAATTAGGGGTTTTGTCACAATTTCTCAATTTCTTGTTCCATTTTTCTTCTTTTCTCCATAATCATTGCTTAATTTAGAATCCCAAATTTTACAAATTAGGGTTTTTGTTTAATTTTAGGGGTTTTTGATTTTCAACTGTTAATAGTGTTCTCGATGTCATAATTCTGATTTTTTTTATTATCTATTCCGAAATTAGGGCAAAAATCTCAGACAAACCTGCAAAATTAGGGTATTTGAGGATATGGATTATGATCGGTACAAGTTATTTGTTGGTGGTATTGCGAAAGAGACAAGTGAAGAAGCTCTGAAGCAGTATTTTAGCAGATATGGAGCTGTGTTGGAAGCTGTTGTAGCTAAAGAGAAAGTCACTGGAAAACCTAGAGGTTTTGGGTTTGTTCGCTTTGCTAATGATTGTGATGTTGTTAAAGCTCTTAGAGACACTCACTTCATTCTCGGTAAACCCGTAAGTGTTACCGCCTTTTTATGCTTGTGTCAATTGGGTTTTGTGTATACTCTGTGGATTGATTATGTGTGTGTTTGTATTAGGTTGATGTGAGAAAGGCGATTAGGAAACATGAACTATACCAACAGCCGTTTAGCATGCAGTTTTTGGAGAGAAAAGTGCAACAGATGAATGGTGGTTTGCGTGAGATGTCGAGTAATGGTGTGACCAGTAGGACTAAGAAGATATTTGTTGGGGGTTTGTCGTCTAACACGACTGAGGAAGAGTTTAAGAGTTACTTTGAGAGGTTTGGTAGGACTACTGATGTAGTTGTGATGCATGACGGTGTGACTAACAGGCCAAGGGGTTTTGGGTTTGTTACTTATGATTCGGAGGACTCTGTTGAGGTTGTTATGCAGAGTAATTTCCATGAGTTGAGTGATAAACGCGTGGAAGTGAAACGGGCAATACCTAAAGAAGGAATCCAGAGCAATAACGGTAATGCTGTTAATATTCCTCCTTCCTACAGCAGCTTTCAAGCAACACCTTATGTCCCTGAGCAAAACGGATATGGGATGGTTTTACAGTTTCCTCCTCCTGTCTTTGGTTATCATCACAATGTCCAAGCCGTTCAATATCCTTATGGTTACCAATTCACAGCACAAGTGGCTAACGTTTCATGGAACAATCCGATTATGCAACCCACCGGTTTTTACTGTGCTCCTCCTCATCCTACTCCTCCTCCCACCAACAATCTTGGTTATATCCAATACATGAACGGGTTTGATCTTTCGGGTACGAACATTTCCGGGTACAATCCTCTAGCATGGCCTGTAACGGGGGATGCAGCTGGTGCGCTAATACATCAGTTTGTAGATTTGAAGCTTGATGTCCACAGTCAAGCCCATCAGAGAATGAATGGAGGTAACATGGGAATACCATTGCAGAATGGTACATATATATGACAGTTGCAGAATGATAAATGCAAATAGGCTCACAAGGGTAGTGAAATTCTTTGGACTCTTTTAAATGGTTTTTTAGGTTCCTCATCTTTCTTCATTAACTCTTTGGTAAATGTGTTGGGTTGGTTTGGTTACCTTGTATATTGTTTAGGTATTTGATTTTAACCCCAAGACTTATGTATCATATATTACTGCATTTGTAATATATCACACTCATTTAGTTCATTTTGTTGCTTTTATGGTTTTGTTGATTTTGTGGTTTCGTTGATTAAATTGGCAATGATGTTTTAAATTCATCAAGGAAAACAAAGAAATAGATTGTCGATTAAACAGTAGAAAAAGGAAATAGTTTTGTAGAAATAGGAACTGAATCTGGAAATCTCTAAGAATACCATATTGTAGAAAGAAAATAAATCTGAGACGGGAGAAACTATCGAGCATCCTTGAGCTTTAAGTTGGAGAAACCGGGTAAGCGTTTGTGGGATTTTGTTGTAAGATTGAACGCACAGATGTCCAGGGATGAACTTTCGAAGTGACAGACCCGATCATGGCGGGTGAAATAGATGGAGTTTGGATTGAAAGTTACAATCCAGTGAACTATGTAAAAGAGCTTTTGGACGTAGATGGTGTGTGGTGTGGTAGAATCAAAGGGCTTTCAAACTTATTTATTTTCTGTATTTGTGGGCTTCGATAACAAGAGGGAAACTCAATGCCATGAAGACATATGTGGTACAAAACCAAGTGAGAGAAGTCATGGTTAATATTATTTAGCAAAAATACAAAGTCATGGTTAAAATCTTTATTTAATTTGTTTGAGACAAATTGTGGAGAATTAGTTTTCAAGAATCTATTAACCATTATAAAATGTTTCAATTTTTTTTTTATGTAAATGTCTTTACTTTTCTTTTTGTTAGGCAATGCAACAAATCATGAAATCGAACGTAATGTGTGGTTGGCAGCACCTAAGTTACCGTTGAGTGTTGTTGACAAAAGAGAAAATTTAAATTTATATTACCATATTCTGAGAGATCATGTTCAATTACACTACCATATTACTCATACTTTTCTTTGTGTCTTCATTAATTTACGGTTATATTTATGAAATTGGTGTTAATGCCAAACATAGTATATTCACGTGATAGACCATTTTGTTACCATGTCATTGGTAAGAAATAACAGTTAAATTTCGTTATCGTTCCAACTAATATCAAAGTAATAACTAATTCGAGATTTCATATATAGAACCTAACAACTGTTGTTTGAAAGAGTTATTTTTAGAAGTCCAACAAATCGAAACCATGTATATATGTGCACATGTCTTTGAATGTAAAACGCAAGCCAATCTCGAGCAGAAAAGTTACAAACTAAAGAAGAAGATGAAGCTTCAAATTCTATTGCTTGCTTTGGTTTTAATCGCTGTTGAAGCGAATGCAGTCAAGCAAGGGATAAACGCAACGATCCCAGCGCTAATAGTTTTTGGAGATTCAATAATGGATACAGGAAATAACAATAATCTTCCGACTCTTCTTAAATGTAACTTTCCTCCATATGGTAAAGATTATCCTGGAGGCGACGCCACTGGAAGATTTTCTGATGGAAGAGTTCCTTCTGATCTTATTGGTAACTATTTGAATTAACTTTTATATTTTTCAAAATTATAAATCATATCTATTTATATATATAATCTGATAAATATGTTATCAAATATTTCAGCGGAAAAGTTGGGATTGGCTAAGACATTACCAGCATATATGAATTCATATTTGAAGCCTGAGGATCTTCTTAAAGGTGTAACATTTGCATCTCGAGGAACTGGTTATGATCCATTGACAGCAAAAATTATGGTACCATATATCTTATGTTTTTCCATCACGACTGTTAGTTGTTTTTATGGGTGATTCCTTTTTGTTACATTTATGTTTATTTTTGTAGTCAGTGATATCGGTATGGGATCAACTCATATATTTCAAAGAATATATATCAAAGATCAAGAGGCATTTCGGAGAAGAAAAAGCCAAAGATATCTTGGAACATAGTTTCTTTCTTGTGGTGTCTAGTAGCAAT
>Ga0041059_1000857_pt1 | contig 23994 bp, 12 predicted proteins | sample AraColnosormetaG_FD_56232 | JGI IMG/M metagenome (GOLD analysis project Ga0041059, IMG submission 56232) | Arabidopsis roots microbial communities from North Carolina, USA - Col MF nosort | ecosystem: Host-associated > Plants > Roots > Unclassified | place: USA: North Carolina | collected... | reverse complement strand
AAAAAAAAAAAAAAAAACTAACATTTTAAGAAAAGAAACTTATAATCCATGCATGTTTATAATATACTCAATAAATAATACGACAAAAGTAAAATAGTTATATAGATCCAAAACGATCATCACTCCATCGATTATATAATTGATAAGATCTCGACCGTCATAATTTTGTAGGGTTTTAAAATATTTGTGTACACACACACTGGCTCTAAAAGTTTCTCTTATGCTCTCAACTATACCTGTCGCCTGATCAGTTTGACATTTATCTCACAGTTCATCTTTCTAGTCAATCTGTGAGTGATTTAATCGTTTACATGTTCAGCATTTTGCTTTATTATTTTATTCTTTTGACTTCAGTTTATCGTATAATTTTTTTATTTTTTTTTCAATAAGACGCATGCATATGGTGCTAATTAATTAGACTGTAGTCACTGTACTATGGTTTATTATTCCAACTAAACATTAAACATATATATAAGCATACATCACATTTGAAGTGATTAATCTTCATATATCTATCACTATATAATATCCCCAATTTTCTACAATAAATATAACTAAGTGCATTGTATGTGTAATGGAGAAGGTATAATTATATACGTAGTTAGCTAGAATGTTTTATCAAATTGAAATGAAATAAGTAAAATAGTATAACTTGGAGGTAAATATTTGACACGAAGAAGCAAAGTCGTACCATTCATATTGACGTCAAATGTTAAATGCTTCAGTTAATGATTAGATCATAGAAAAAGTTACATCTATTTGCTATCACCTATTTCAGTTTCTCCACTCTCCATGATTTCGCCATATATAATAAGATATATATAACCATGTGTATACATATACATATCAGTTATATATGATTAAACAACCATATTTTAATGTACACGGTAAATCATAGATTAACAGAGTAGCAATAAAATTACATCTTCTTTCGATTATCTTAAGTCATTTAACATCTAACTTATAAGTCATTTATTGAGGTATATATGTTAGTATGTTTGTATTTTTTGTCATTAAATTCGTCGCTATTCACATATCTTTGGTAAGCATGTACGAGGGAATATTTCATACATGCTGATGCAATAATAATAAATATTTGTATACAGTATAGTAAATTAGTAATATAAGCCGCCCATAAGCACTAAGACGAAAGAAGAAGAAGAGAAAAAAAAAAAGGCTGAAGGAAATAGAAACAGCTAGGACTTCCACTTGGACAGATCAAATGGAATTGTTGTCTGTCTCAATATGTCTTATATAAGTCTTATATAAGTCATTACGTGACAAAATCCCTTTTTGTAATACAATACTACTAATTTTTTTTTAATTTTTCCAACTACCTTAAGAAATTAAATATATGGATTATTAATTAATTACAATTTTGCGCACTCAATTCGTCGATTTCTTCATTATTAATTTTGTTTTGTTTTGTCTTTCTTTCAATCATATCCCCGCCGTACTTGCTTATTCTAGTAGCACATCTTCCCCCACACAAACGTTTTAATTAATTGATTATTATGTACATAAATATACATTATCATATATATATCTTACTTGCAAGTACTAATATGTAAAAGTTATATTTAGGTCAGCTAGTGGTAGAGTTCATATCTAGATTGATGACTTCTACATTTGGATAATTTAATCTTAGCTTCTGATTTGTTGTTATAAACGTGTTTTCTCTTGGAAAAATCATGATTTATGTCCTTTAGTTTAAAGGAAAACGTAACAATCATATCTGTTTCTAATACAACATAATTTATTTACTATTACTAAAAGAAAACAAAAATTACTTATTATCTAAACTAAGTTAAATAATAAAATGTCTCGGCTTCGGAATTGTTTATTTGTTATTTTAATTTGTTTGACTAAAATTATAAGAATATTGAAAGAATTTGTTTTGATACATTCAAGAATTTTGAAACGTTATATCTTTTTGACTAAAAATACATTATATAATTATGTAAGATGATTTATTATACCTTTAACATCTTCCTATAAGTGTTATAAAAAGGAATTGATATCATTTGAGGAAAACATACTCTAATCAGAAATATGATTTTATATCTAGTGTTATTCATTTGAATTATAACATCTTAATCAAATATGTCATGAAATATTAATAATCGAGATTGATAATTCTAATGAAAGCATAATGTATTCATCGTCACCAACTTTCCCACCCGTCCTAACCCCACATATGTAGACCAAATCATAATTCTTCTTTCTAGAGCTAATTAATCGATTTATGATTTTTAATTAGTATAATTAGGGGTTGACATATCTACAAAAACTTGCTCGTCCTCTCGTTAATAATACGATCATTTGATTATGACTCTGATACTGATGAGTTCAAATAACTTATTTATTTATATAATTGGTTATTTTCCTCTCATTTGTTTCTTCAAAATATCTCAAAAATGATAAACAAAATAAAAGACAAATTATAAGTGAAACGGAAGAGTCAGATAGATTTATGTCGTATCCCGCTGGTTAATCAATGTTGAGTGTTAAAGTTTTTGATTTTTCATAAGTTCTTTTGTTGTATCCCGCTGGTTAAGTTTTGTCACCAAATTGTCTGACTCATAAAATTAGTTTGAGTTTCTTCTCCGGAAATTAGGGTAATGTGTCAATGGAATAATGGATTATCTCTGTGGAAAGATGAAACATAAAAAAAATGGAAGCAGTCGTTTTTAGAAATCACAGTATGATAAGTTATAACTTAATAATAAGTCAACAAATAAATAAATATGTAACATATCCTTTTGAGGAGTTGACATATTAATTTACCTATTTTCAACTAGTGCTTCCAACAAAATTATCTTTTAAACGTTAATCTTATCGATACATCAACAACAATATAAAATTGACTCTTCTCAACAAAAACTTGGCAATAAAAAAATATCATATAAGTGATATGGACAACTCTACCGGAAACCTCTATCCGAACATTCTCTTGACATTTCTTATATGGGCTCATTTCTTATTTAAATCTCTATCTACTAAAAAGGAGTTAATTAGGTCCCAATCTCGAATGAATTGTTCAAAACTATATTTACAAAATTATGATACTTGTATATTATTTTTCATCTACTGTACATACATAATATATAAGGACAATTATCATATAAAATATAATGATACACTCGATCATAGTGGGCTAGTGATCATTAAATGATTTATTTTGGATAGGTATATATAGATCAGAATTCGAGTTATTCTTTCATTTGTAATTTGTAATTATGGATGGATTTTGGCTCGAGATTCTTCAGTTATCAATGTTCATAAATTTTTGATAGTCATAGTTAATTATCGAAACTAGAGGTCTAGACTAATCACTTCAAAACTAACAACTGTTTATATCTATTACGATATTAATCTTTCGACTTGTAGCTGTATACATCTAGTAAAATTATATACAACTTTAACTAACAACAACCATTGTTGAGAAATGTGTTACTCATTAGGCAGACGATAAGTTGATAAACTTATAGTAGTACTGGACCATTTCTTGATAATCACATACAAATCCTGAAGTTGTAAAAAGCATAAATTGTATTTCGATACTTCTATTTTTTTTCATAATCAAAAGTACGAGGAAAATCATCAATATGCGTGGACAATTAGTTAGAGCACAAGAAAGATCGAAGTTGTATGATAGCAATACCTCATTTTTGCATCATAAAAATAAATAATTTAAGACCAAATTTTTTTTTTTTCTAAGGCAAGGAAAAAGAAAAATAGAATTGATGATAACAATACGAAGAGAGCAAATAATGGAGCGACTTTTTGTTCTACTTTTCTCGATCTGCCATGATTGATTATATTCTTGAGACTATCTTACTTAATTGAATATCATCTTAAAGAGAAAGTAAGGTCTTTAATTAAACATTAATTATTGGACTTTGTGCATTTGATTATCACATAATGATTAACCTATAAAAATTATAAAAGTATATAGTTTGCCTACGTCTAGAGAGATATTTATCTTTTCGTACCAAAAAGAATTATATCTTTGTCATCTACTTTGTTATTAAACTTGGGATGCTTGCAACATCAACATGATAAACGATGTTGTTAGTGAGACCGATACAAGCCAAATGATGTTGTCGGTGTAAAATAAATGGTGCAAATATTGAAACATATTTGTTAAGTGCTTTTAATTGTGCAAATGGGGTCATGTTTACTAGTTTACATACACAAAAGTTTTCAAATTTTGAAAGAAGAAATATGTGAAATTGTGAACTTAGCACGCAATATTAATAATTTAATATAATTAAACTTTTTCTTCTATAATTACTCTCATTAAGCATGACGTGGTATTGGTATCAATTAGTTTACATAAAGTAATTCAGTTCTTATCTACAGGTTCTGTTAATCAGATGTGTTTTTAATTTAGGCTCTTTGGTTTCATCTCTAATTTAAGAGACATCTACTCGTGATATATTTTTCGGGTTTTAACCGAAAATTAAAGAAACACAAATCCATAAAAGAAAAGTAGAGCACACTAGTTCAACCAGAGGCTTCGATTGGTTAAATCTATTGCAAAAGACATGAACAAAAACTGAATGTTTCACACAAAAAACAAGAACCAAACAAAGTCACATGCTCGACCGACTTTGTTCTTGATCAGAAAGTACACTCGACACCTTTGTGTGGAAGAACATGCTTTCAAGTCTCTCCCTTGTGGAATTAAGGAGACAAAAGACAAACAAGTAGTGATTAAGTTTTGTTTGATCTCTCAATTGTTTAAGCTCTATTAGAAACTTTCTTGTATTTGTTCTACCTACGTAAGAGATTGTTGTAAGGACAAACAGAAAACTCGTCAATCGTGCGTCTTTTTAGTGTAAAAGAAAGAGAAACTGACATCAAAAACTAAGAGAGTAGTAACATAACAAAAGCTTGAAATTTTTCTCAATTTCCTCTAGTTCAAACTCGACCTAATCCCAAAAGATAGTAATACAAATAAAAAGGCATGGACCTTGTTAAACAAAGTACGCTACGAATACATCACAATACAAATCATGAATAATGATCATGATGGTAACCATGTTCATCATCCTGATGGTATATCAAAGCCTATACACTTGAAAACACAAGTGTTCAACGACTATAATATTATTTGGCTTCTTCTCATCTTCTTTCTTGTGAACGGATCAGATTTTTCTAAAGTAATGCAATCTCTCAATTCAAATGGCCAAAAACGTAAGACAACGAAGTGAGACCAAAAACAGAGACTCTAAGAGTAAAAGAAACACTCTTTGACACTTCAGCTATCGATATACAAAACATCATCTTTCGACAAGTTCATTTTCCCATTCTTCCTCCGCCCGCTCCTTCGAGCTCCATCTGATTCTCCCCTCTATAAAATCCACCCGTTAAATAGACATTACCGACGAAGCAGGAAAGGTGAAGATTGAAAGATGATAAAAAGGAGACAAACCTTTCTCAAGACAAAAGAGAGGTATAAATATGCAGCTTCCCATTCATCAGCTGATAATGTGCCTGGAAAGATACTAATCAAGTTAGTTTTGTTATCTCGCATTTGGTTAGAATCAAAAGGATGATATGAAGCAAGAATCGAACAAAGACTTACTCTGATCATTGCTACCATCACCCAAAGCACCAAGCCTTCTCATGAGTTCGACAAACTCTGGCTTTTTCATATACTCATGGACAAACTCGTGGGAGTTCTTCACAAATACCAACTCTAAATCATACTATCCAAAAATTCATGGGACAATGTCACACTCACAAATATGAACCAGTGTTTTTAGCAATTAGAAGGTTTTCACGTTAACACTGCATCAAGTATTTACCTCCTCCGCTAAAGACTTGAAGACGTTAAAGGGCACAATCCATTCAGGACAATCAACAGCATCCTACAATACAAGTTCCTATGTTATATTTTCTTTTTAACAGCAAACATGACAAGGGAAGTTTCTGGAATCTCCATTTAATAGGTAGTCGTGTTCTTACAATATATTTACACAGATATAGTTTCCTTTACAATGCTTAAGTTTCTGCGGTAGACTAAGTGAATATCTCAAGAATACTGTAGATAAATTAGGTACCTCGAGATGAAACACGTATTCGATACCAAATGGGCTGCTAGATTTGAACTTCTGAACCATACAACGAGAAACTCATCATTAGAACCAGGAAAGAAAGGACTTTCCGGAAAACGGATAAAGTCAAAACTAAGGACAAAGAAAGGTCACCTTTTGGGAATACTCTTCACCAAAACGAATCCAGTAAACACTATTACCAATCTCCAAACCTTCAGCTGCGTATTCAGTATACAACAAATAACAGTTTAATTTCCAAAAACCCAGAAGCACTGAGGAGAAACTAGAACAAAATGTATAGGAGAAACTAGAGCAACTCAATTTTCAGAGGATCACAGATCAAATTCTAAGCAAAGAAGGAAAACGAAAATAACCTTCTCTGAGTTTTTTTATAATAACATTGGCATCTGGCATTGTTCCGATAAAGACACCTCCTGGACGAAGTAAAGCTGAAACATTTGCCAAAGCTCGTCGTGCACGTGCCTCAGTAGTCCATGAGTAATGCATAGCAAACTACACAGTTAAACAATGACTTGGTAACTTTAGAATCCATAACTACACAACTAACTATATTTCAACCACGCTACAACTTCAATATGCCAGTGGGAAAAACTAATTTTGGCACAACCTAGTTACAAAGCCGAAGTAGAGTCTCGTGACTAGTAAAACCAAATAGTTTATCTGAAACTGTTCAAACTTGACCGGATATGTACTTTAAAACAGAAAGGAGATTGAAACATATAAAACCTGGCAACTGCAGATATCAAAAGGGGCATCCTCTTCAAGAATCTTGTCTAGCTCTACCTGTAAGCAATTACACAATTAGGATTTACAAATAGTGAAGCTAGAGGAACTTATCTCATTATACCATGTCAACAAGATTCCTAAACTACTAGAGGAGCTTAGCTCATTATACCTCAAAACAATCCCCACATAATAATCGAGACGGAAAACTGAACTTTTTACGCCGTTGATGATGGTCTGCATCACCGTTATAACGCGTGCGACAATCTTCAATCTGTTATTAAGTACAACATAGAAGCACTTCTCAGGTATAGAGATAAAACATATATGCAAAATAAAGATACAGCTATCATTCAGCCAGTAAACTTACCGACCCTTCAGCAATATCAATTCCAACATAGTACCCGATTCTCGCCTTATCCCACTTGATCAAATCACCACCCTGGTAAAAGCATTACAATGAGATTAGTTTTGAGAAATAACAATTGACATGAACAATAAGATTGTTTTAAGTCAAGAACCTTCCCACAGGCAAGGTCGAGAACAGCATCGTCAGGACGAGCATAAAGCTGGATCAAAACACTTTTAATCTGTTTGTATAAGAATAAGAAAAAGAGGAACAAAATTGAATTATCATAATACAACAAGTTTCACGGACAGAGAGAGATGTTAAAGAGTAACCAACCCAATTGTTAAGTTTCTTCAAATGAATGATGGGACTAGCTTCTCGCTCTTCCAATGTTTGGTTTGTTCTCCTACTGTAATGATCAGCAACTTTCCGGGCAAAATTCTTTGTAGTCTCATCTTCCAGAAACTGAGAATCACCTGAAAGACAGAATCTGACTTTAAGCTTTACACAATCATAGTCATTTTGGCGAAACGATTGCTTAAAGAAACAGACTTTAAACAATTAAAACCATAGAATCCAAAGTAAAAGCTTAAGAACTAAAACTCCAACAAGACAGCAAACACACAGTTAACACTCTATCAGAATGAAAAGCTTGATAGAAACTATAAAGAAGGAAACTTTTTCCAACGGGCAAACAAAAGCAACTCTCAGGGACAAAGAAGGAACTAGCAAGGGAGGGATCATCAATAAACCCTTGTGGAACACAAATCGAATCAACAGAGGAGGAAGAGAGGGAAACGAAACCTTCGGGATTAGATTTGAATCTGGAAGAAGGAGGAGGAGCAGAGCTTGAAGGAGAATCGGAGAATCCTCGTTTCATAACAACAGTTCAGATGTTTGTTACCGAATGTTTCTCTCTATCTGCAACTCTTTGATGTACTTCAATAATAAGAACCCAATTAAGACAACCAAATAAAGGAGAAAAGATTTGGAGTTGGGGATTTCTTAAATCAAAGATTTGTTTGTGTTTCTTTGGCAAAAAGCAAAATTTTGGTTTAATTATGTTTTACTAGCTTGCGGCTGCGGCTTGTTTCACGCCGCTCCGAGTCGGAGGCGACAAATTATTTTGGCCGGTAAAAAAAAGGTAACGATGTAGAACGATTCCACTGGGGATCGAACCCAGAATCTCTGGTTTCGTAGACCAGCGCCTTATCCATTGGGCCATGGAACCTGATCTGTTACTTTTCGTAAAATTAATTATATATTTGTGAAACAAAAAAATATAAAAGAAGACCTCAGGATAGAATAATACTGGTAAAAGAGTTCATAACATTAACATAGTTTTTGACAATCACATTATTAGTGTAAACTTCAATTCAATAATACTAGAGAATTTGATACCAACAACATGTTTATTTTCATGGGAATGGCATTGATAGTGCTACGTACTGGTAACACCGTAACAAGTCTATGATATTTGGTATTTTGCCATCAAAACTAATTTTATGTGCATGACAACATACTATGATTATCTTCTTTTTAAATGTTCTTGTAATTTCACGTCGATGATAACCTATCCATAAATATTTCATAAAAATGAAAAAAGGTTTAAGAATACGATCAAAACTTTATATGCCTATGCAATGGTCCCATACTCTCATGGCAAAAACCATAAAAACATGGAAGTAATTTAGTCTGTGTAAGAAGGAGGAATAGTTTTGGATTTGCAAGCGTATACACTATACAGTATGAATTTTTTTTGTCAAAAAATGAATTCATCCCACGCTTGGAGGTGGATTCAACGTTAATGGAGCCTCTCCTGTTGCTGAAGATGTTAAGCCTCCTCCGGTTCTAGGGAGAGTATGAGAATCCATCATTTCATAACAAATAAGTCGTTTCCTCATTATTTAGCAAGCAAAATTGGTTCAATCTTCACTTTCCGATTAACTTCTTTGTTTCTCTTGCAAGCAATATTGGTTTGTATTTACCGTGCATTACAATGCTTATTGTTTGTGGTAGTAAAATCAATGTTATCTCTGTTAACATGTACCACCATTTCAAGACCCATAGACTTTAATGCAAAATCAATGTTATCTCTGTTAAAGCGAAGAAACATGTAAGACTACAAAAACAATTCGACATTTCAAAAACACCTATTTTCTAAGATCTTGACTTGTGTCTCTCCATGTCTAAGTGTAAATTCTGTTTCTTTTAACATATTACTTCTCCTCTTTCTCTGTTACTCTCACTCTCAGCTTCGTGCATCCCAAACATTGTATCATACAACGGCTTGTTTAACGTCTCTGGCAAGTAAAACGCAAGCCCACCTCCCACTAACCCGCAAACCGCAAACACCCCAAAAGGTAACTCTTCCCCTAAAACCACCACAAACGGCGCCAGAATCGCTCCCATTTGAGCTGCTTGAGTCGCACAACCCAATGCCGCGTTCCTCACCACTGTTGGAAACAGCTCCGCGATGTATATGAACAGAAGATTGTACGTTCCTGCCATCCCGAATATCCCTAAAACCCCTGACACCATTCTAACTGATTTCCATGGACCAGCTCCCCATACAGAGAATCCAACGAGGCAGAAAACGCAGCTGAACCACTGTGTCCCTATGGACAGCGGTTTCCTCCCGTACTTGTCTAGTAAAACCGCGGTTATAGCAAATGCCGGCATTTCCGACACCGCGTTGACAAAGACGTTGAGGTAAAGATTGGTCTTGAGGTTGCCTACGTTGAGGCTTAGTCCGTAGTATACAATAGAGACTGTGAAACTTATGGCAACCGAAATGACAAGTCTCATCCGCATGAGAGGCGACAGTATAACATCTTTCAGCGAACCCTCAACAGCGGTATTCCTCTCCCCGTTGTTATTTTCCACATCGTCGTCTAAAGCAAGAGTGACACCAGCTGGAATGTGACGTCCGTTCGTTTTAGCGATCGAATGCATCAGCTTCATCGCCTCATCTACTTTGCCTCTCACGAGATACCACCTTGGGGACTCGGATATGAATGGGATAACAATGAGTAGGAACAAGAGAGATGGTAACGATGACACTATAAAAAGCTCCCTCCACGATCTGAAAACGTAAGCGATGCCGGATAAAACTGCAATGCCCGCGGAGAAGAAGTAGAAAGTTGACATTCCGGCTACACCGCGTTTGCTCGGTCCAATGGGTTCAGTGGCTAAGACAAACGCGGTTAGGCCAACACCACCGGTGCTGAAACCAGTCAAGAAACGGAGAACTACATAGGTCCAGTAGTTTGGGGAGAAAGCTGTCGCGATACCAAAGATTGCGTTGATAATGCATACAACTGTTAGCGAGCCTTTTCTTCCTAGCTTAGAGTCCGATAAATGTCCGAATACTCCTGCACCTGCACATTATTGAGTCGGTACACTATCATTAGGCCATGTTTGTAAGTTGTAATTAGAAAATGTAATCAGAAAAAGGTATACAGTAGTTAAACTTTGGTTAAAGACTTATCAAAGATTTGGTAAGTTCATCGGGACCATAACGCATGTATGGTCTACATAAAGTTGTTTTTTGAGATATGTTGGACCAATGTTTCACAATCTTTTTTTGTTGACATGAAAACGATATCTTCAACCATGGAAGATGACGTCTTCATGCCAGTTACATGTAAAATTTTTGACTAGTATGCAACTCTAATTGGATATTCCTTCGTATATCCTATTCATTGTATAATGTGTATCAAATGTAGAGATTGGATAATCCAGAGCCAAACTGTCCTTTTTTATAAAGTAATCTAAACATTAGCCAAAATAAGGCAAACAACTGTTGGTTTTTCTATTATTTAGGTGGGTCATATTATAATGATCATTTTGTTTGTTTGTTTGTGCAATTATACATGTAGTTAAGATGTTTTTGGCCTCGTTTGTGTCAAATGTGAACGTGAATGTTGTTAGCATCATTCATTAATATCATCATATAAACGCTAACGAATACTGTGTTAACCAAGACCATAAGTAGATGTAAAAACAATTACGGGATGTCAAACATATTTCAAACTTTCATCAATAAGTATAGTTCAAATTTTTTTTTTAAAGTAATGAAATGATGTGGATGAACTTATGTTTTTACGACAAAAGAATCATGATTTAAGTCTGAAGCGTATAACCCAATGTTTATTTGCAGACAAGGCCAGAGGGGCAAGCCATGCCGCGAGAGATTTGTGTGTTTCGACTTTACAGATCAATGCAACGAATTAAGAAGGAATTTTATAACTTTAAACCAAAAAAGCGAACAAGATAATATATAATGTGATCAACTCGTTAGTCAGTCACACGTATATTATACATTTTTTTTGGGTCATTTTAGTAGTTTTGTTTTCTTTTTTTGGCACCAATCATACCTATCAAAGTCTATCTTTTCTTCTTCGCCAATCATTTTTTTTACGTGTGTAAACTTGGACCGCCTAATGGGTTAAAATTTTAAAGCATTATCATCCAAAATTTATAATATACTATAGAAATGAAAGGTATATCGGAAAAAAAGTGAGGTATATCTTTACTCTATAGTGTTATTTTCTAAAATTCGGATAATCATAAAAGATTCATGTGATCAAGGCACGTGGTACGAATATCCAGATTCAAGCCAACGTGCCCATTGATCTGCTCTTACTAATTTATTGGTGCGATCGATATACACTAGCTAAGTTATGCACACAACTAACAACTAATTTATTGTTTGTTGATATATTCATTAATTATCGGATAATCACGTAAAGAGCTAAATCCACTAAATTACAAGTTCATAATTTTAGAATGATTTTTTTTTTTGTCTTATCGAATTAGATAAGACACTCAGAAACTATACTAAACTCCTAATTATGTATTTATTTATTTTTCTTAAGAAGATAATCCAAGATTAGAGTTTAATCTTCTTTTTTTGACTGTAATTAGAAAAACTATTCGACGTGAAAAAAATCATTTTCACGCTACAGCTGTAATTTACTGTTTTTGTAATTTTCCTAAATCACAAAAAAAATATAGAAGGGAAAAAAAAAACTTACCGATCATGCAGCCGGCGAAGAAGAGAGCCTGAACAAGACCAACTTTATACTTGTCGCCGCAAATCAATCCCCACTCCGACACCGTGGAGCTCCCTTTACCCGCCGTCCATTCCCAAGAACTCGGATCCAACTCGCAGTTCAATGACCCGACCCGACAATCCGACCCGACGCATCTCCACTCGGGTTCTTGATCGGCAAATATCATCACCATCGTGTGGAACGCCTCTAAAGCCCAAGCAATACACGTCAACACGAAGTGTTTCAACTGCCACCTCCCAAACTCGCCGCAATATCTTTGTAACATCTCATCTATGCATAATCTCTCCTCTCCCTCCGCTTCTTTCTTCACCGGAATTTTCTCTAGCAGCGGTTGTCGGACATCGTTACCGTTTCTATCCTCCGGAGATTCCATAATTTATGTTTTGATTTTTACAGTGTTTTTGTTTTTGTGTTTGTGTTTTTGTTTAAAAGGCGTTCTTGATTTGGTTTGACGCGAAGAAGGAGGTGGCTTCTTTGTCGTATTTATATCTCTTGTTTATCGGAAAACAATTTTTCCTTCTTTTTTTCTCTAGCGTTTTTTATTCTCTTTTGATTTAGTAACTATTTTTTTTTGTTGACGATATTGACTACATGCTCTGCTTATATATATTTTAACTATGTCATGTTATTAACGTTTATGAGTTGTCACTTTGAAAATTAGTAAGACACATCATGTATTATTTCTCAAATTAGTATTGTACATTTCATTTCAAAGTCAAAAACACATGATTCTATATATGGTTGATTACCTAATGTGTAATCGTGAATTAGTAATTAATACGACATGCTAAAAATTGATTAATCATGTTTAGAAAAATATATACTATGATAAACCTGAAATTGTGTCACACAATTTTGATGAATGTATATACCACATTTCCATATTATACGTTTTAAAAGTAAGATTTTCATAAATTTTAAAATTATTCATAACATTCACTAAAATTAGATGTGTATAATTAACAAACTAAAAATATCATTAATCTACTATTTTAGTAGTTATTTTGCGAAAATATGTTTGAGTTACAAAATATTTTCACTATTTAAATCATGTCGATTATACCCACTGAAGGGTATTTCCGTCAATCCCAATTCTAACAATGAATTCAGGAGTATAAAAACGTAAATTCAAGCGTGCCAATTATAAACCGTCGATCATAATCTAATCCAACGGCAGTAACATCGATCCGCGTGATTGTTTATTATTGGATAAGAATCACTCAACCGTCTCTACACAGTATATATAATAACCAAAGAGCGTCCTCTTACGCTTATCTTAATTTCCCTCGCATTGAGAATTTTCAACTTTTTCTATCTCTCTTCCCAAATCACAAATGGCGGGTCGCGGCAAAACTCTCGGATCTGGCGTTGCTAAGAAATCAACATCGAGAAGCAGCAAAGCCGGTCTCCAATTCCCCGTTGGTCGTATCGCTCGTTTTCTAAAGAACGGCAAGTACGCAACACGTGTTGGTGCCGGAGCTCCGGTTTACTTAGCCGCCGTTCTCGAATACCTCGCCGCTGAGGTAATTATCCCCTTCTCTCCCTATATCTCTTTACTCTTTCGATCTTCAATTTCGTAAAACCCTAATTTCTAAATTGGATCTGTTGTGTTGTAGGTATTGGAATTGGCTGGAAACGCAGCTAGGGATAACAAGAAGACTAGGATTGTGCCACGTCACATTCAGCTCGCGGTGAGAAACGATGAGGAGCTGAGTAAACTGCTTGGAGATGTGACGATTGCTAATGGAGGTGTGATGCCTAACATTCACAGTCTTCTTCTTCCCAAGAAAGCTGGTGCTTCAAAACCTTCCGCTGATGAAGATTAGATTAGGGATTTGTGTTGTGGTTGTTTAGCTAATTAATGTGTAGCTTAGTCTTTCATTAGATTAGATCTGAATTAGTTTTCATTAATGGTGTTGTGTAGTCTCTCTTTTGCTTCAAAAACAAGTATTAAAATCTTATTATTTTGAATTGAATCCACAATCAATACACATTGAAGTCCTAACAAACTACTTCTTCCCAGTGATATTTGAAACCAAATCACTAAGAAACTTAGCTGATTTGGTAATAGGAGAATTCATAGCCATCAAGTTATACAGAACAAGCTCAACTTCTTCGATTGATGGTCGAGAATTGAATTGTGAAACAACTTTCAAAGTACCATTACCTTCTTCTTCTTCAACGAGAACATTCCATCTTTCTCCACTCACAACACCGTCTCTTACACACTTAAAGATCACTCCTTTTCTCTTACTAAACACTCCTCTCACTTCTAAGCCAGTGAACGCATAAATCACTTCAAAGGAACCAATAAAGCCATCTCCAAAGCTTTTCTCTTCTTCAAACAACCATCTCGGATTGATCATTACTACAGGTTTTGTAGAAAAAGCTTCACTCGCGGTCTTAACATCCTCCAGCTGCGATTTCTCCGGAGCCATGAAGATCGCCACGTCAGCAGATCTCAGAGCTGTTTTAAGAGAGTCTGAGACCGGAGACATGGCAATGTGGTGGATAGAGTCTGACCGGAAAGCTTTAACGGCGGGATCGATGAATGAAGGGTTAGGCCAGAGGAAGAGAAGCTTGACATTAGAGCCTCTTCTCGAGATGGGTAAGTCATGAAAGATCGAGAAAGCGAGCTGAGAGAGTGACGAAGGAGAATCATCGTCAAGGATTGGGATTTCAAGACGGAATCTTGGTTGTTTGAGCTTCCTGAGTTTTGGGGAAGCGAGTTTTGGGTTGTTTAAGGGTTTGATGAGACATGAAAGGAGACAAGTTTTGGCTTGATTAATGGCTTCTTCTTTGGAAAGGGGAGGAGAAGAAGAAGAAGGTGAAGGAAGAGAGGAACAGAGAGGAGCGAATAAACGAGTAGTGGTTGATTTGTGGTTGAGCTTTGAATGCTGTTGTGAGAGTGATTTGGAGAAATGAAGATGGAAAATTCTGGAATTGGGAGGAGATAACGAAGGAGGAGATGGGTTTAGAGCTTTGAATGTCTGTGAATTGAGTTTGAAGAGAGTCGAAGAAGCCATGGCTGATCTCTGATGATGAGGAAGAGAAGAGAAAGAGGATAAGGTTGTTCAAAACTTCAAATAAGAAATGAGACAAAACCGATCGAGTTACATAAACGAAAATTTGATTTCGGTTTGGGTCGGTTTATATAACCAAACCGAAAATAAAGTAAACAAAACAAAGGAATTGCTTAAACAAAAGTACCTTGCTCGTCACTTGTTGTCTCTCTGTTTTGTAATTTGATAACTTATAAATCTTCATTATATAATTGCATAAAGAGATGAGAAACAAATTAATATTAAAATAAGATGAAAGCAAGAAGACTAATTCATAGGTCTGGTTAACTTGATTTGAATAAAACTTGGAGCATAAGAACACATAGGACCTGGTGTGCATAGAGAGTCACCGAGACCCACTGTTTTGAGACTACTTCACAGAACTTGGTACATAAGAGCACACAAGACGGCAAAGTGGTTGATATAGAGGTTCACGGAGATCCGCTCTTCTGAAATAACCATTCTCTCCAACGATGTAAGCTATGTGGACAGTGGATTTGAGCCCCTCTGTCTCCTCTTTATTAAAAAACACTACGACTTTCTCTTCATCATAAATCAAGTATCCCTCAGTCAGAAAAAATCTTGGTGTGTTATCAACTTTTAAGAACTTGCTCCACGAGACTTCATCGGGCTCAATCTTGTTCGTAACCCAAATATCGATCTCAGATTTGCCACCCCGCCACCGCTTTACTAACACCGCAAGCTTCTCTTCTCTTACCACATATAGACTCCCCAAAAATTCATCGATGAAGGGTTGAGGTAGAGGCAGACGCGGTCCGAATCTCTCTCTAGTAAAATCAAAGCATATTAAATAACAATCTTCTGATCTTCTATCTTTAGCATACCAGTAAGTATTTCCCTTCAAAGACACGCCATCTTGCATAAACGCTATATCCCATTTAAGAGGGAAACTAGAAACCATCCGTGAATTAGACCTCAAATTGTAGATTTCAAGTCTATTAGGGTAACTATCGAAAACCCTTAAGATTTTGTGGCAACCACAAGATTTGTCGTATCCGAAAGCAAGTTTGTCAAAACTTGCAAAATTATTTATGCGTTTGACCCATTCACGTTTCCCCCAATACGGGTTACAAACCACAAGCCTAATACTATCATCAGTGATGCTTCCGTATAACAACAATAAACCGTTGCAGTGAAAGACATTGAATATTTCCTTGAATATTAGATCTAAATTTTCTAGGTGAAGAATACCTTTATTCTTTATAGATAGATCAATAATGTTGTTGTTGTTCTGAATACCATGGAGATTGACGCCAATTGAATAAACCTTACAATCTTTAATCATTATCAAATCTCTTTTCCCTGATGCGGTTACATTGCCGATGTGCTTATTTGCAAAGCTCCGATGTTTGGATAGAACGTTCCAGGTTTTGCAAGTAGATCGCATTGCTTTTAAAGATATCAACGGAAGCCTAGAGAGAATCTCCTCCACCAAATCATGTGGAAGATCGGACATCATCATCGTCGCTGTTTCAAATTTCGAACAAGGATTGATCTATTTGGCGCAGATGTTAGGTCAACTTTCATAAACTCTTTTCTTTCAGACTATCGATAGATTGTTATTGAAGACACATAAACCCTAGTATTTAATTGTCTGAAATACACAAAACTCTCAAACATCCTTGTTTATTGGGCCACTCTTATTTTTAGCCCATTGGACGTATTATCCTTCCGCTCACGTGGCACAAAAACGATTGAGTTATAAACAAAATTTTTGGTATCGGTTTGGGTCGGTTTACCCTAAACCCTGCTGTTAAATTCAAAGATTAAAAGTTTTTAAAGACCAATCCTTCTTAGTTCTTACCTTCGTTTGGTTTTGTCAAATTAGTTGATGTTATGTGAGTGAAGCAATGATGAGGAGCTGATTTGTTATCGTTTTGGTAATGATGTCACTTGTGTATAGCTGCAAAGTTAAGATCCATTGCGTTGCGTGTTCGCTTCTCTGTTTCACACTCTTGCTTATAGTTTGATCACACCATGAAGATCACTAGGTTTAACAGAATAACACTGAGAATTGTATTATACTGTAAAACTAAAGTCTGTGTTGTGTGTATATGTCAAGACTCATGAGCAATGTCTCCTGCTTGAATCAACTCTGTTTCTAAGCATTTTTTACAGTCTATAGGTTATTAAGCAATGAGTTAACAAAGGTAAATTAAGAACCATGTTGAGAATTCGATTGCAACCCAAAATAGTAAAAATATTAAATAACTTAATTCATTATCAGATTGGATAAAAGAGAATGAGAAAACAATTCAAAGAAGTTGAAAGCAAAACGAAAATGTAAAAAGGACTAAACCTGGTTTACTCGATTTGCACACAACTTGGAACATAACAAGACACAATACGGCAAAGTGGTTTGTTTGGAGATTCACGGAGATCCACTCTTCTGTAATAACCATTTTCTCCAATGACGTAAGCTATGTCGTAATTGGTTTTAAACCCCTTTGCCTTGTCTTTATCAAAAACAACTGCGAATTTCTTTTCCTTGTCAATCAAGAAATTCCAAGACAGAACACGTAGTTTCATTTCAACTTTCAAGAAGACGCTCCACGACACTTCTTCAGGCTCAATCTTGTTCGTAACCCAAATCTCTATCTCAGATTTATCCGATGGCTGAAATAACACTGCAAGCTGCTCTTCTTTAACCGCAGATAGAGACACATAAGCTCCATTGAAGGGCAGTGGTAGACGCGGTCCGAATCTCTCCCTTGTAAAATCAAAACAGAACAAAAAACAATATTGTGATTGTTTATCTCTAGCACACCAATAAGTATTTTCCTTGGAAGACACGCCATTTTGCATATACTCTATATCCCGTCCAAGAGTGTCTCTTGGAATCATCCATGAATTAGAGCTCAAATCGTAGATTTGGAGTTTATTATCGAAATCGTAAATCCTCAAGATTTTGTAGCTACCGCATAATTTGTCAAATCCGAGAGAAAATATGTCTAATCTCCCGTAATTATCTTTGGGATTGATCCATTTTGGTTTTACCCCATACGGGTTACAAACCACAAGCCTAGTGTCATCAATAGTTTTTCCTGATACGGATAACAATAAACCATTGCAGTGAAAGACTTGAGACACATAGAATCCCTGAGCTGTTTCGTCTCTGCTAATAAGTCTACCTCTACACTTTATAGATAGATCAATGTTGTTGTGGAGATTGACGCCAATCAAATATACCCTACGATTCATTATCATTAGAAACTCTTTTCCCCGTTTTTTTGCAAACCTCTGATCTTTGGTTAAAACGTACCACTTTTTGCAAGTAGATCGCATTGCTTTCAAAGATGTCACGGGAGCCCTACAAAGAATCTCCTCCACTAACTCATCTGGAAGGTTGGACTGTTGGGTACAAAGCAAAGGTCCCACATCGAAAGTTTAGAAAAAGAGTTTCTATTATATAAGCCAAGTCCAACTACAACTAGTATGAGGCATTTTGGAAAGAAACCCAATAACAAATCCTTGCGGGCTTGAGGATATAAGCCTAAAGAGGACAATATCATACTAAATGGAAGTTGGAATGGGTTTAGAAAGCCCATTAAATGGTATCAGAGCCTAGGTTGAAAAAGTGGACTTAGGGCTTGGGCTATGATCGGTGTGGGAAAATCTCTCAAACATGACACGATAAGAATGTGCCTCAAGAAGGAGGCCCAAGTTCGTGGTCTTTGGTTTGAAGGGGAGATTGTTGGGTACAATCGATCTTGGCATGATCTTAGATTGCCGCAAGCATGTGCTTTGCTTGCTTGGCCATATGGCTGGCTCTGGATGCAATCTCTACAACTAGTATGAGGCCTTTTGGGAAGAAACCCAATAACAAATCCTTGCGGGCTTGAGGATATAAGCCCAAAGAGGACAATATCATACTAAATGGGAGTTGGAATGGGCTTAGAAAGCCCATTAAATGGTATCAGAGCCTAGATTGAAAAAGTGGACCTTGGGCTTGGACTATGATCGGTGTGGAAAAATCTCTCAAACATGACACGATAAGAATGTGCCTCAAGAAGGAGGCCCAAGTTCGTGGTCTTTGGTTTAAAGGGGAGATTGTTGGGTACAAACCAAAGATCCCACATCGGAAGTTTAGAAAAAGAGTTTCTAACATATAAGCCAAGTCCAACTCCAACTAGTATGAGGCCTTTTGGGAAAAAAAAACCAATAACAAATCCTTGCGAACTTGAGCATATAAGCTCAAAGAGGACAATATCATACTAAATGGGAGTTGGAATGGGCTTAGAAAGCCCATTATGGACATCATCATTGTACCTCGCTTTTTCATGTTTTAAACAACTTTCAACTCTTTTCTTTCTTTCTCTGTGGCTACTGAGTTCTTCCGGAGAGGCTGTCGATAATTTGTTAATGAAGAAGACACAAACCCTATCTTTTTCTTAAGCTTATATGAAATACTTATAGCAAACATTTTAAGCTTGCGAATCCCTAATTTTCTAAGTTGCTCTCGCTACTACTCCAGTCAAGAAGAAAACCCTAGTTTATGTCTCCCGATTATGCCATATATTAGATTTCCTATACTCCAATAAATTAAGCTTGCGGAATCCTTAATTACCGATATTTCTATATTCTCACCATTCCTTTATTTCTCTGATATTTTCATCCTATATAACAGAGTCATTTAACAATGAACACATTCTATGAATTAAGAGATCTGAAAACAAACTAATAATATTCAAAGAAGGTCTGAAAAAACAAATTAATATCCAAAGAAGATGAAAGCAAAAATAGAATGTAGATAGACTAATTCATAATCTGGTTTACTCGAGTTGCACGTAACTTGGAACATAAGAGCACGCAAGATAGGAAAGTGGCGTGTATGGAGATTCACCGAGATCCACTTCTCTACAATAACCTTTCTCTCCGATGATGTAAGCTATGTTGTAACTGTATTGAAACTTCTCTGCCTTGTTTTTATCAAAAACCAATGCGACTTTCTTCACCACATCAATCACGACGAAATTTGCAAAATCAAAACGTGGTTTAATACCAACTTTTAAGAACTTGCTCCACGACACATCGGGCTCAATCTTGTCCGTCACCCAAATCTCCACCTCACATGTATCCCACCGCTTTAATAACATCGCAAGCTTCTCTTCTTTGACCACAGATAGAGACACATCATCCAAATTCATGAAGGGCAAAGGCAGACGCGGTCCAAATCTCTCTCTTGTAAAATCAAAATAAAACAAGTATCAATTTTCTGATTCTTTATCTCTAGCATACCAGTAAGTCTTTTCTTTCAAAGACACGCCAGGTTGCATATATACTATATCCCGTTCAAGAGTGACATTAGGAACCCTCCATGAATTCGAGCTCAAATCGTAGATTTCGAGGTTATTTAGGTTATCACCAAAAAGCCTCAAGATTTTGTGGCTACCACATGATTTGTCATATCCGAGAGCAAACCTGTCAACTGTCCTATAATTATAACTGGGTTTGATCCATCTTGGTTTCGAACAATACGGGTTCCAAACCACAAGCCTATTATCCATGTCTTTTTGTGAAACACATAAAAATAAGCCATTGCAGTGAAAGATTTGAGATATACAGAATCTCCGAATTGTATTGTCCATGCTAATAAGTTTACCTTTAAGTTCTATAGAGAGATCAAAGTTGTTGTTTTGAATACCATGGAGATTGACGCCTACCAAATAAATACTAAATTCCTTGATCATCAGAAACTCTCTTTCCCCTAATGCGGCTATATTGCGGATGTACTTATTTGTAAAGCTCCTATCTTTGGTTAAAGCGTTCCACTTTTTGCAAATAGATCGCACTGTTCTCATAAACGTCACAGTAACCCTAGAGAGAATCTCCTCAACCAAATCATTTGGAAGATTTGACATCATCATCATGATGATTGTTGTTTCAAGTTTCAAAGAAGAAACAACATCGCACCGATAAGTTAGGTCAAGTTTCAAAAACCTTCTTGAGAGGCTACAGATAGATAGTTACATAAACCCTGATTTAATTAGGATATATATGGAGTTACAAATTAAAATTAAAATTCAATACTTGATAAAGTTAATTTGTAAGTATAGTTGAATAAAATATATAATTTAAGAATGCTATTTGGAATATAAGAAATACTTGATAAAGTTAATTTGTAACTATAATGAAAGACTGTTGAATTTCAAATAGAAATTTTACAAGAAAAAGATAATTCTAGTAGGAAAAGGAGATAAACGAAATTCTAAAGTTTGCTAAATTCACCAAATTAAACCTCAAGTTTGCCTCGTCCCGAAAAACCAGTCAAAATTGTCTTCATTGAGCCATTTTAGATCAGAAATAAATAGCCACCATATACAGTTTCGGTTATAAACGTTAGTTATGTGTTCTTTTCTTTGTCTCCTTCATCTATTTTGAATAGAAAAAATCTCAAAATTTTAGCCGATTTTGGAGACATAATCTCTTGGGCGTGAAGATGATTTGATTTTGTTTTGTTTAGTACTGGAGGAATTGCTTATAACCATGTTGAGGATTGGACTGAATCCAGGATACTGGTATAACTTGCTCGACCCTTGTCAACTCTCTTTTTTGTAAAATGTAAAGTAAATGAATTCTCTACCATAAGAAGAAGTATTAAGAAACAAATTAATATCATATGATAAATCTTGTTCAAAGAAGATGAAATCAAAATGAAAATGTTAACTATATAAATCTGTTACTTGATAATCATAGAGCATATGAGCACACAAGATGGCCAAGCTGTAGTGTGTTTGGAGATTTAAGAAGATTCACACTTTTGAAATAACCATTCTCTCCAGCTATGTAAGCTTTGTTGTAATTGGGGTTATACATCCATGACCATGACGAGCTGTCTTTCTCAAACACAACTGCGACTTTCTTTTCCTCGTCAATGAAGAAATTCCCATAGCGACAATAAATACTTGGTTCCATATCAAGTTTTAAGAAGATGCTCCACGACACCGCATCAGGCTCAATCTTGTTCGTAACCCAAATAACCATTGTATCCCATAGTAACACCGCAAGCTTCTCTTCTTTAAGAGCAGATAGAGACTTATAACCTTTGTGTAGAGTATAACCTTCATTACTAAAGGGCAGAGGCAGAGGTGTTCCAAATCTCTCTCTTGTAAAATCAAAACATAATAAGTACCAGTCTATTGATTCCTTATCTTTAGCATACCAGTAAGTATCTCCATTCAAAGACACGCCTTGTTTCATATACTCCATATCTCGTTCAAGAGTGCCATCAGGAATCATCCATGAACTAGAGCTCAAATCGTAGATATTGAGGTTATTTTGGTTGACACCGAAAAGCCTCAGGATTTTGTGGCTACCGCTGGATTTGTCGTATCCGAGAGCATACCTGTCGAAGCACCCGAAAGGAGGTCTTGGCATGATCCGTTTTGTTTGTCCCCAATACGGGTTCAAAACCACAAGCATTTTTTCCCGTACGCATAAAAATACACCGTTGCAGTGAATGACTTGAGATTTTTGGAATAAATCATCTTTTTTGTCTCTGCTAACAATTTTAGCCTTAAGCTGAATAGATAGATCAAAGCTGTTGTTCTGACTTCTATGGAGATTGACGCCGACCCAAAAAACATTAAATTGTGTGATCATCAGAAACTCTTTTTCCCCTGATACCGCTGCTTTGTCGATGTTCTTATTCGCAAAGCTCCGATTTTTTGATAAATCGTACCAATTTTTGCAAGTAGATCGTATTGCTCTCAGGTATTTAAACGGAACCCTAGAGAGAATCTCCTCCACCAAATCCTTTGGAAGATTTGACATCATCATCTTCGTCGTTCCAAGTTTGAAACAAAGATTGATATCGATGTAGCACAGATATATTTAGGGCAAATATTAAAAACTCGTTTCATTTTTCATTGTGGTTGCTGGTTTTGTCCGGAGAGGCGTTCGATAGGTTTTGACGTTTTGTAATAGAAGACACAGAAACCCTAAAAAGTGTGACGGTGGAGCATCTGTTACGTTTCCTATTTATTGGGCCCATTAGACACATTAGAGACTAGGCCCATGTGGCAAAAATAACATTTTCGCTTTAATTATCACCCTTCCACAGTTCCACTCAAATCAATTTTTTTTTCCTAGTAAATCTATATTCTCATCATTCTATCAAAGTCTTCTAACACGAGTTTGTCGATATCCATCTCACTGTCATAAGATGTGATCAGTGTTCAAGAAACGCTAGATTTTTATAATTTTTATTACAGCAAAGATCCAAGCTTGCGGAAATCAAGTGAAGACGTGGAGTATCCGACACGTACCCTAAGTTGCTGTCTACTGGGTCGGTACTCCGATAAAGATCCTTGTTATTGGGCCAGTCTTATTTCGGACTCTTTCCATTCTTCTTCGGATAACATTGGTTTAATATATTTTGTTCATTGGTCATGGAGGATTCAATGCAACTAACCAAAGTTTATCATTAGCTTTGTTTCAATGAATCAATAGGAGAAAATTTTCTTTGATGCCCTACACATAACTAAGGACGTGATAAAAAATGGCCGACATGATAGAAGAGAAGAGACAGAGAAATACTCTTCATTCTTTAAGGTCTCTCGTTCAATAATATGACTCGTCGTCGGTCAATATCTTCAAGCGTGGGAACCGAATATTGTCGCACGTGCCAGAATTACATGACAACAATGATACTTTTTTTTTTTTTTTTTTTTTTT
>Ga0041059_1000856_pt1 | contig 23997 bp, 15 predicted proteins | sample AraColnosormetaG_FD_56232 | JGI IMG/M metagenome (GOLD analysis project Ga0041059, IMG submission 56232) | Arabidopsis roots microbial communities from North Carolina, USA - Col MF nosort | ecosystem: Host-associated > Plants > Roots > Unclassified | place: USA: North Carolina | collected... | reverse complement strand
AATGGAGAAGACTCTGAAGCTGGCAGTCGAGTAAGGACGTCGAGTGAATGATGATAAGGGACTCGACCATGTGGTAGAGTGATTGGTCGAGTGGATGGTGGCTGTAGTACTCGACTTGGTGGTAGAGTGATTGGTCGAGTGAATGATGATGGTGATACTCGGCCATATTGGTAGAGTGATTGCTCGAGTCAATGATGATGGTGATACTCTGCCATGTTGGTAGAGTGATAGGTCGAGTGAATGATGATGGTGAAGGCAGCTACTCGACCAAGGGGTCGAGTGGTGTTGTGAAGTGGGGAAGTCGTCTACTCGACCTTGTGGTCGAGTGGTGGATAGAATGTCGTGGTCGAGTGATTTGCTGTAGAGGTTGTGGTCAAGTACTTCAGGAACTTCAGGATGACTGTTAATACAACTCTCTTGTTTATGACATAACTCAGCACCTCTATTTATATGAAAACTCTAGTCCTAATCCTACTAGGAAAACATATATTAAGATAACTCCTAAAGAGATTTGAGATTATCACTTCCTAAACCATAACTCGGTTAGGATCTAAACCATAACTCGGTTTAGTATTACTTTCTTCTTAAGCTTTATTCGAGCTTAATCCTTCAAGCTAAATCCAACACGGGATACAAACGATTCCGAGGCCAGTGGGCACGGAAACATGGTGCACAAATAAGAGTGAAAACACAAGTTCCTTAGAAACTTTAAACAATGTAAAAAACAATGTAAAGATATATTTATTTATTTTTACTTCCTCTAAACCTTTTTTTTCTCTCTCCCTCTAAACCTTTTTTTTGAGGCGGCGATGATGGTTGTTTCTATTCAGATTTGATATGGTTATTTTTCTAGTGTTGTTGTTTGATCTCAAGGAGAGATCTTCGGTTGTTTTCACGGTCATTCAAGGTTTTGATTTATCTTTTGTAATAAGGAATCTCTTTCAAACGAGAGTTGTTGTTCATTTGGAGAAAGGTAGATCTGTTGGGATTCTCTATGATCAAGCTCCGGGATTTAGAGTGGGTTTCTCTGAGAAGGCACAAATCGTCATTGGCTTTGGTTAGGATCCAAAGTTAGGATTTTGATTTGCGTTGATTCATGACATAACGATATATCTATGGCAAAGGAGATTTACAATCTCGCAATCAAAGGTTGAAGAGGGATTAAAGCTGTCATAAGAAGAGAAATCTTCGTCTTGGTTACGGCCACAAAATCCGAGTTTTTACAGTGGGGATAGATCGAGATTTTAGGACTTAATATCAGGTGATTTTTTTGGAAATAATATCTTCTATCAAGGGGTTCCAGGAATTAACATCAGCGGATCTGCTGGTGTATAAATCAGAGGTACGAACTGATGGTTGTCCTCATCGCAATCATTTTTTACAGTCTCAGTGTCGCAAGAGTTTTTTCAAAGGTTTCTACTCAGCTTTATTGAGTGTTTTCAGGTTGCTCGTTCTCTTGGGTTTGTATTTGTTCGGATCTTGTTTGGGTTAGGAAGAGGGATGTCGCAAAGCGGTTTGGTTAATCAAGGCAGCAACGTGAGTAACACCATGAAGCTTAAGATCAAGGTTCCTCGTTTTGATAACAGTTCTTTGATCGAGGGCTATTCCAAGACTCTTATCGGCAGATGTATGAATCCAGCAATGCAAGACATGAAGTCGTTGCTGTTCATGTTGCCTAAGATTTGGAAATTAGAGGATAGAGTTGTTGGTGCTAACTTGGGTCAAGGTCGTTTTCAATTCGATTTTGAACACGAAGAGGATATCTAGGAGATCATGGAAGTGGAACCATTTCATTGATCATTGGATGTTGTCTTTGGTTAGGTGGGAACAAGTGGTGGACCGGAGATACCCTTTTCTTATTACTTTATGGATTCGGGTATTGGGGGTGCCTCTACATTTCTGGGCAGATGAAACTTTTCGGTGTATCGGTTCCGATATAGGTGAGGTTCAAGCGGTGGACCTGGACTTTGGAAGGGTCCAAGTTAAACTTGATGGTTTTAAACCATTGTGTTTTGAGGCGGCTGTAGAGTTTCATAGTGGCGAAGAGACAATGGTCTCGCTGTGGTATGAGAGACTTTTTGGCTTCTGTCAAAGATGTTATAGTCTCTGTCATGAGCAGATGCGATGTCCGATCTTTGGGGACAAGGGGAAGCAGAGTATTTTCAAAGAGGATCCAAAGAGGGATAATACGCTTCAAAGATACAAAGGTGCTGCCATTAATGGTTCAGTTCCTGGAACTTCCTCGGGTTCGACTAGGGCTGTCTTTGCTGAACCTTCTCAAGGACTGACTTCAATTGATAAGAAGGATGCATCTATTCAGGACAGCTATAACCGATCAAAGCAGATCTCTGGTATTAAGGCTAAAAAGGGGAGAAGGAATCTATTTGTGGCTCCTGTCCAAGCTTCATCATCTCAAATGGCTGTTCAGGTAACTAAGTTATCCCAACTACAAACAGATACCGTGGGGATGGGTTTTCCGGATCATGAGAAGAAGATGCTGGAGGCTTTTCTTGCTCCTGAAGCGGGGAAGACGGTGACAGATTTGGGTACTCTAGGTGCTAATATGGAAGGTATTCTTAGTGGCACGATGCCAAGTAAGGTGGTACGTAAGAAATTTTTTTCGGGTCCAGAAGAAGTTACTATTCAAAACAAGGCAGAGAATGCTCTCGAGTTGGCTGAGCAACATGATCTATTCTCTGATGATTTAAGTCAGTTGCTTGCTCAAAGTTCTCCTCTTGAAGGAGACCCTTCTTTGCAATTTATGGATACCAAAATGGAGGATAAAAAAAGTAGTGGTGTGGAGCTAACCCATGAGGATGGAGAGTTTTTCGCTGCAAATGAAGAGAATTTTGATGGGGACAAACTTGAGGTGGTTCTGCTCCCAATCAACACGGTCTCTGAGATGAATGTTAATATGGTTTCTGTTTCGGAGAATGTCCCAAATGAGCAAGCACATGAGGAGGAAATGGAGGGAAAATCTCAGGGAGAAGATGAGTTGGAGACGGATCAACCTGCAAAAAGAAAAATGGGTAAAAATAAACGATTTTTGACAGTAGTTAGCTCTAGGAAGAGGAATTATCTGACATCACCTCGCAAAAGACCAGTTCCAAAAACTGGTGGCCCAACGGTGGGTGCTGGTTCTCATCAAAGAGAGAAACCTCCTATTAAACATTAATCATAGTGATGTGTCCTTTTGGCTGGTTGGGTGAGTGGTGAAAAGTTTATTTCATAGAAATAAATTCTTTACAAGAACGTGCTCTTCAATGTTGTTTCAATTTCCGGTTTTGTTCAGTAAATCCGATTTTATTTTGTATAGTCTGTTTATGTTTCAATGTAAGATATCAGTTACAGTTTGGTTATGTTTTTCATATCATCTATGAGCTCAAAGTAATAATACAAGGGAAATTTTTTACCCATTGGCTATTGGTGTATGTTCCGGTTTCGAAATTTCTGGTTCTCATGTACTGTTGTAAATTCTTAAACCAAAGAAATATCAGCAGTTATACTAATGGTTTGGTTGTGATTTTTTTTTTTCTTTATCAAGGATGGAGTTATGACCAAATTAAATATAATTTTAATAATTAAGTGTCATTTGACTCTTACTTTCAAGGTAACTTCGGTAATGGTTAACGGAATATTTTACGGGGAATTTCAAAATGGGTTATGCATGGCTCTTTTATATAAATATGCCTTGGTTTTCATAAGAAAAAACATAAGTTTAAAATCCAAATCGGTTATGGATTTTACCCGAGGATCTATGCTAGCGGAAATGGTCTTAGGGAAGGGTCAAAGCACCCTTTTGAAAAAACAAAATATTATATGAAGATAGTATTAAGTTGGAATTGTCAAGGTTTAGGGAATAAAGCAACAATCGGTTATTTACGGGATTTATGGAAAAAACATCGGCCAGATTTTTTATTTTTATCGGAAACAAAACAATCTACTTCTTATATGGAAAACTTTGTTGGTCATTTTGGGTATAAAAACTTAACAACAGTTGACCCTATTGGTTGCAGTGGTGGTTTAGCTCTTTCCTATAATAATGATTTTAATGACACAATCATTTATCAAAGTAATTGGTTAATTGACATTGAAGTCGTTTATAAAGGTATTACAATAAATCTTACCTTTGTTTATGGAGACCCGGTTCCAAAAAACAGAGAACAAGTTTGGGTACGGTTAACACGAATCGGTATATCTCGGGGTACTCCTTGGTTTTTAGTAGGAGATTTTAATGAATTAAAAGGAAATCATGAAAAAAGAGGGGGTAAATTACCACATGCATCTTCGTTTATACCTTTCAATTTAATGATACAAGATTGCAGACTTTTGGAGTTCCCTCATCTTGGAGATTGGTTATCTTGGCGGGATTAGTGAGATATAAAACCAATACGATGTAAGTTGGATAGAGCATTAGCTAATGAAGATTGGCATTATTTATTCAGTAATTCTTTTATTGAGTATTTACAAATGGTGGCTTTTGATCATGCACTGGTGATAGCTACGATTACGGATAAGATACCACGCGGGAAACAAAATTTTAGGTTTGATAAAAGATGGATTGGAAAAGAAGGATTGCAAGAGGCAATTTCATATGGTTGGAATCTCGCTACCTGTTTAGGAGAAGGAAAATTTGTGGAAAAATTATCTAATTGTAGGCGGGCTATATCACAATGGTGGAAAGTATTAACTCCTTATGGACGAAAGACAATAAAGGAAATTAAATCTGAATTAGGTGCGGCACAGAGGGATGATTCGAGAACACGGGAGGAGATTACAGATTTAACACTACGGTTGAAAGAGGCTTATAGAGATGAAGAACAATATTGGTATCAAAAAGTAGGAGTTTATGGATGACATTAGGGGATAATAAATCGAAATATTTCCATGCTCTAACAAAGCAGAGACGGACTAGGAATCGGATAACCGGGCTACATGATGAAAATGGAAAATGGTCTGTAGAGGATGAAGATATTCAACACATAGCGGTGTCTTATTTTGAGGATTTGTTCACTACGACTAATCCTCAAGATTTTGAGGATTCTTTGGCAGAAGTTCGGACTTTAATAACAGATCAAATAAATGAATAACTAACGGGTCCCGCGACAAAAAGTGAGGTTTGTGCAACATTATTTATGATGCACCCGGAAAAGGCAACAGGGGTAGATGGTATGACAACATTGTTTTTTCAGAAAGCTTGGGATACCATAAAAAAGGATTTATTATTTCTTGTAAACTCTTTCTTACAAAATGGAGTATTCGATAAACGGTTAAATACAAACATATATGTTTGATCCCAAAAACAAAGCGACCGACACATATGACGGTATTACGGCCTATTAGCCTTTGTAATGTTGGGTATAAAATTATTTCAAAGATTCTTTGTCAAAGACTTAAGACGGTTCTACCATCTCTTATTTTGGAAACTCAATCTGTGTTTGTTGAAGGACGTCTGATTTGAGATAATATTCTTATTGCATAGAAGATGTTTCATGGGTTAAGAACTAATCCGTCATGTAAAGGAAAATACATGGCTATTAAAACAGATATGAGTAAAGCATATGATAGGGTTGAATGGAATTTTCTTGACGAATTATTAGGAAAATGGGCTTCTGTGAAAAGTGGATATCATGGATAATGTTGTGTATTACTTCAGTCCAATATAAGGTCCTTCTGAATGGACAACCTAGAGGACTAATAATACCAGAACGAGGGTTAAGACAAGGAGATCCGCTTTCTCCTTACTTATTTATCCTCTGTACAGAGGTTCTAATTGCGAATATTCGGAAAGCAAAACAAGGAAAAATGATTACGGGCATCAAAGTAGCAACTGCAAGCCCCTCAGTATCTCATTTGTTATTTGCGTATGATAGTCTTTACTTTTGTAAGGCTGATAAAGAACAATGCGGAGTAATTTTAAATATCTTAAAACAATATGAAGCAGTTTCAGGGCAAATGATAAATTTTTCAAAATCATCGATCCAGTTCGGTCATAAAGTAGAAGATTCTATAAAGGCAGAAATTAAATCGACTTTGGGTATTCATGATATCGGTGGCATGGGTTCTTATCTCGGGTTACCGGAAAGTCTAGGGGTTCTAAGACAAAAATATTATCTTTTGTTTGAGATAGATTACAGACTAGAATAAATGGGTGGTCGGCAAAATTCTTATCGAGAGGAGAGAAAGAAGTGATGATTTAATCGGTAGCTACGACATTGCCATCTTATGTAATGTCTTGTTTTAGGCTTCCGAAAACAATCACTTCCAAACTAACAACTGCGGTCGCAAGATTTTGGTGGAGTTCGAACGGTGAATCTAGAGGTATGCACTGGATGGCTTGGAACAAATTGTGTAGTAGCAAATTGGAAGGTGGTTTAGGTTTTCGGAGTATAGATGATTTTAATTCAGCTCTACTATCGAAACAGTTATGGCGTTTGATAATGGTTCAAGATTCTCTTTCTGCAAAGGTTTTCAAAGGGAGATATTATTGAAAATCGAAGCCTTTGGAAAATATAAAATCATATTCTCCGTCTTATGGATGGAGAAATATTTGTTCAGCAAGATCTCTGGTTAATAAAGGACTTATTAAAAGAGTCGGTTCAGGGGCATCCATCTCAATTTGGAAGGATCTGTGGATTTCGGCTCAATTCCCGAGACCAGCAATACGTAATCGTTTAATTATTGACCCATCTTTAAAAGTTCAACATTTAATAGATAGCCAGCTAATCTCTTGAAGGAGCTCTTTGATCCGGAAGATGTCCAGCTAATAAGTGCATTGCACTTGGGTGCATCAACAAAAGAGGATACTCTAGGTTGGCATTTCACCAAATCCGGAAAATATACAGTTAAATCTGGTTATCATACACCAAGGTTAGAAAACTGGGAGGATAATTCATCTTTCATTGGTACTGAAATAAATGTTCTAAAAGCACATGCTTGGAAAGTTCAATGTCCACCTAAGGTTGTGTCCTTGTCACAGAGAATTTACGGAGAAGAATTGTGATACAGGATGTGTCAGATGTGGCGCTATTACGGAAACAATAAACCGTACCCTTTTCCAATGTCATCCGGCGAGACAGATGGGCCCTCTCAAAGATTCCTACGGTTCCAGGAATTTTTCCTACGGATTCTATTTTTACGAATTTTGATCACTTATTCTCAAGAATACCTTCAGAATTAGATTCATCTTCATTTCCATAGATAATCTGGTATATTTGGAAAGTAAGGAACAAAAAAATATTTGAAAATGTGGATAAAGATCCGTTAGACGTATTATGTTTAGCAGAAAAAGAGGCACAATTATGGCAGTTAGCTCAATTTAAGCTCAATACCAAAAATAACGGTTCCATGGGATCGGAAAAACAAATTCGGGTCCAGAATATATCACACGATAATATTTATTCAGGTTTTCGTTGTTTTGTGGACGGATCTTGGAAAGGAAGCGATAAGTTTTCTGGATTAGGGTGGTTTTGCACATCATCAAATAGAGACTCGCCAACCATGGGAGCTGCTAATCTTCGTAGAAGTCTTTCTCCACTACATACAGAAGTCGAAACTCTACTCTGGGCGATGAAGTGTATTATTGGTGCCGACAACCAAGAAGTAGCATTTTTTACATACTTTTCAGACCTGGTGAAGATGGTGTCTTCCCTAACCGAATGGCTAGCATTTTCAACGTATTTGGAGGAATTCACAAGATTTTCTTTATCTTTAATTTCTGGAAATGCAAATGTAAAAGCAGACAAATTGGCATGAAAAAATTTGTACTGAATCGCTTCATATCACTTTTGTAAACAATTTTCCTCAGAATTGGCTCTTTTGAGCTCTAAATAAAATTTAATGACAAAAAAAAAGGGTTATCATTTTTCCATCAGAGAGACAGTGACGACAGTTTTTGGTTTAAGCTCATATCGTAAAGTTGTAATTGCAGGGGTAGAAGGAAAACTACTTCCACATCATGTATTGGTGGAAGCATGTTGATATATTGTGTAAGCTCATATCTCATAACATGCTTCCACCACTTCTTGAACTTGGCAAATAAGGCACCCTTGTGATTCCCCTATCTCATTACAAGGAAAAGACATACCAATCGACATAAGTAACAAAAATTGTGAATCACAAGAATGCCAAGATATACATTATTTTCGAAAGTATCGCATTGTTATAGTTACTTTTTATTTTACATATGGCTGATCAAAGTATAAGACAATAGCCTTTAAACATCACGAGAACTTAGGATTGTAAATAAAAAAATAAACATAATGCGTTAGGAAAACCATTGGAACATTTTCTTGATATAATTAGGAGAAAGAATCACCTTGTAAATATCCCCGAGCTTCTTGTAGAAACAAGTGTTAAATAAATGACAATCAGGGGAGATTTGATTCGCAGAAGATACTTGTTGGTGCAAGAAAGCCATATATATGATAGATATAGTTGTCTATATTTATAGTTGAATGTGGAATATATCGGATTACATCACAGATCTATATCCAGTTTGGATATATTGATATTGTCTATACTTATAGTTGGATGTGGAATGTAATTGGTTATATTAGAGATCTATATCCAGTTTGGATATATTGAATATTCAGTATAAAGATGAGCCATATAATTGACTACATTAGAGATCTATATCCAGTTTCTAGTTAGCTGAATACAAGCTACAAAATCCTATTATAATTTCCAAGGCCGATGTAGATATATCGATGTATATGTTAAATATAATCTATTATATGATGCAACTATATCCACTTACTTAAAAATTAGTGGTGTAACATAAATGTTAGTTTCCAAACTGAATATATTGAATATTAAGCATATAAATGAGGCATATAATTGACTACATCGGGATGAGGCATGTAATTGACGTTTTGTCATGACCCACTCAAATAAGAACAATTATTGGGTTCACCCCTTGGGGTGAACATCTTTCATTCACCCCCTCTTAATTAACTAATTTGAAATTTGCCATATCATCTAATTAACCAAATTAAAACAATTAATATTAAATAAATCAATTCATTAAAAACCCCTAAATTAAATTAATTGGAAAATTTAAACTCTAACCATTCTTTTCTAAACTTAAACCGACATATATTTTCATTTAATTATAGAAAATATTACACAGTGGGACACTTTTACAAAAATTTGTGGGTTTAGGCACTTCCAAAGGAGAAGGCACTTCCAAAGGAGAAGGCACTTTGACTTGTTAAATTGTCCAATTTGCCCTCAAACTTCTTTTCTCGTTTTCTTTAGCAACATTTCTTCTGTTCTTCGCCACCTCTCTTACGAAAGCTTCTCTTCTTCATCTCTCTCTTTTTTTCCAGAATCAAAATCAAATATTATAGGACAACCTCAATATTCATAATTCAAAATTTAAATTTGAATCTCATAGGGTTTATCATCATCCTCCCTATCTCTCAACAATCTAACGGTGACACAAAACAAGACTATCTTTGATTACTAACCCCCACTCCGTTTCCTCCGTAGCTTCCAACGTCACCTCCTCCTTAGCCACCTCCCTCACGGCCACCACTACCGTATCCTTTTCCACCACAACCTCTGCTATGTCTCTCGTAATCACCACCGCCTCCTCCATTTCCGCCACCACCTCCTCCGTATTCATTACCGCCTCCGCTGCGGTATCTGCCACCACCTCCACCACGGGTTCCTCCACCGCCTTGAGCAAATGGGTGGCTGTGGTAATTTGATTTTGGTTTTTGATTTATTCTCAAGCCAAAGAATAAATTATCTTAATTGGATAGTCATAGCCGTTGTTTTTTTTAAGATTGTGATTTATTTTGCAATTTAAATCTTTGTTTTGATATAAACTTGAGATTCAGTTCCTTTAAAAAACTTCTTCTTCTTCAACAATGGTGGCTTGATTTGATTTTTGCTCTCTCTCATGGGTCAAATTCGTTTCATCTACGTAGCATCAAGATTACGGTTAATCGAATCTCCTGTTAATATGGACATGATATATAGAATGGATATAGATAAGTAAAAATGTTTCCCAATGGATATATTTAAATGGACTCGTTATAATGGACACCAAAAAATTGTTTGTTAATTTTTCTTTCAGTTTGCAGAGACCTCCATCTCCAAGACCTTATGGACATGGCACTTTGGTTTCTTTCCAAACCACGGTTAATCGAATCTCCTGTTATTATGAACATGGTATATAGAATGGATATGAATCAATAAAAGGTTTCTGAATGGATATATATAAATAGACTCGTTATTATGGACATCAAAAAATTGTTTGTTGATTTTTCTTTCAGTTTGTAGAGACCTCCACTTCCAAGACCTTATGGACATGGAACTTTGGTTTCTTTACAAACCACGATTAATCGAATCTCTTGTTATTATGGACATGGTATATAGAATGGATATAGATTGGTAAAAAGGTTTCCGAATGGATATATTTAAATGGACTCGTTATTATAAACACCAAAAAATTGTATATTGATTTTTCTTACAGTTTGTAGAGACCTCCACTTCCAAAACCTTATGGATATAGAATATTTACCAAAAATTACATTGGTCTACTATCTTTTAGAATTCATCTTCTTTTTGTCCTAAGCATAAATAAATACATACATAACAATTTTCTTCTTTTTTTTTTTTCATACATAACAATTTCACAAGCATAGTTCTTACAATATTAAAAAATAAAATAAAAAGTGTTGTTCTGACTCAAGTCTTTCGTGCAAACTTCTCCTCTTATGAATTCAAAGCACCCAGACCCACCTCCTCGTTTTATTTGCAAATTTCAATTATTAACATTTTCAATACTCAAAACCTTTAAACAATAATCGAAGCAACTTAACTAAGATAAAAAAAAAAACTATAACAAGTTGAAGAATTTTTATTACCCTTTTGGATTTGACGGAGATAAGTTGTGGCCTGTGGGAAGATTTTGAACAAGTCTTCATCCACATGCTTTGGTGCCTTCATTCTTCGCTTCACCACGGGTATTGGACAGTTCATCGGTACGTTAAACTCACGTCTTCCGTCTTCCATCATTACCTCTTGAGACAATGCTATTGTCTTTGACCATCAAGCTCCTACATAATTACCTCTTGATATTGATCCAACATCAACACTCGAACACAATACAAAACCAACACGAGCCTAAACACAACCAAATCGAGGAGCGTAGAGGAAAGTAGAAGGGAGGTCTCGTCGGGATCTTCATCGGCGCGCAGAGACGCAACATGCTTCATCGAATTTAAAACTTGAGACGACCCATCGCTCACTTCCATTGCCACTAGCAAAAGCCTAGTAACCGATTCAAATTAAGAGATCAGGAGGAAGAATGAAGCCACCATATTAGATCTGGCCAGAACCAAAACCGACGACTGTGGGCGGGTGTTTACGGCGATTTGGTCTTTCACCAATTCAACCACCCACATTATTTTAGTTTAGTTTGAGAAAAATGGATATTCCTATTTCGGAGAGAGAGAGAGTCACAGTGTTTTACAAGAAGAGGTGATGAACAATATAATTTAATAATTTTTGCAACACAACTAAGCCAATTACATTTCTTTGAATTAAGGGTACAAATTTCCAAAATATAAGAATTAGTGTAAAAAGTGTCTCGGAAAATGATTCTCGTGCCTTATTGTTGAACATTCCCTTAATTATAAAATGTAAACCCTTACAACTCTTTTATAAACCTAAACCGAAGTATAATTTCATTTAATTGTAAAATCTAAACTTTAACTATTTTTATATAAACCAAAACCGACGTATAATTTTGCTTAATTGTAAAATCTAAACCCTAAACCTCATTGATAAATCCAAACTGACATATAATTTGATTTAATTGTAAAAGCTAAACCCTAATCAATATTTGTAAACCCAAATCAACATATAATTTCGTTTAAACCCTAATCATTTTTCTATTAACCCAAACCAACATATAATTTTAATTAATTGTAAATCTAAATCCTAATTCATATTTATAAACTCAAACCGCCATATAATTAATCTTGTTTAATTAAAAGCATATAGATTTTGTTTTCTTAATATTTTTATTTTGTGATTTTTATTTTGATTGATTTTTAAATATAGTATTACATGACATATTGTTGTAATTTGATCGACTAAATAAGAAGGGTGAATATGATAGGTTCATCCCTAGGGGTGAATCCAAGAATATTTTGTCAAAGAGTATACTGTCACTAGGGGTTGACCCGCGCCGTGGGTTCCTAAAAAAAACACAAAATACCAAACCCTCATTCTGCCTTGCACGGGTGGGCAAGACCAAGTGTTCTGAGATCATGTATATGATACAACTATATATTGAATAATATGCATAAATCAATTCATACATAGATTAAAGTTAGAAACAGGCTGAAGAATGTGAAAGATCATATTGTTTTTGGTTGAAGAGAAATTTTCAAAGTTTTAGTCTTAATCGGTTTGATGGTGTGCTTACCGTACCTAAGTCATATTAAAGACCGATTCGAGGTAGCAACCAGAGATCGGGATTCTCCGATGAAAGAGACCGGTTTTCTTCGTCAAATCCACCCCTCTGAAGCACCAACACACCACAAATCTCCCGGAAAGTTAGTCGCTCAAATTAGGCACATCGACGTAATCGGATCCTGAAAAACTAACCCAACCCACTGGGCAGTAACCCCTCTCTCCCAACCGAGAACAGCCAAAAAATTCTTAAGCTATCACGATTCAATCTGACTCGATGGATGCAAAATTGTAGTGGATCTAGAAGCTGGTGACTCAAATCCAAAACCTCTAAACGCGAAATCCACAACAGCCCTCTAAGATCCAAAGCATCTGCAGCTAACCACCGTGCGAACAACGAACCCTCCTTTATCCCCCCAACTTCCGCCGTGGGCGGAGCTCAAGACTAAGGGATGAGCCGGAGCAACTGAAGCAACCCACAACGTCAATAACCGTGTGACAAACGCTGTAGAACTCCCTTCCAACAGACCCGAGCCACATCCACATCGAGGGGAAAACACCACACCACCGTTGACAGAGAATAGATTCAGCCCACTCCTGGACTTTCATTGAGTAGATTTGACCAACGATTGAAGAACAAAGAAAAAACAGCGGACTAGATCTAAGAAACGAAACTCTTCCGCAAAAGAGAGAGTTTCACGGAAATCGATGCAACGATTGTGCTTTTTTCTAAAGATTTATACTTGCTAGGAAAAACTTCCTACTTGGATATTGCATTAACTACACGATAATAGAAAAAGCACCATTTTAAAATACTATAACTTGATTCGATTACATTTTCAATGGCTTCTTTGTTGGAATAATTTTACAAATTATTATTTTTGATATTGCTTTTCTGCATGATTATAATAATTTGATTATAATCAACAAACCGTAGAGATATTTTATAGCATATAAATACTACAAAATTACAAAATATTTAGACAATGATTCATAAACTTATCATAAATAAGATCAGCATTAATAAAAAATTGAGTTTTTTTAACGGGACGGGTTGGTGGGACGGGTTCGGCAGGACGTTACTTAATAACAATTGTAAACTATAAAATAAAATTATTTTATAGATAGATTCAATTTGCAAACTTTTATATATACTAACTTTAAAAAAGAAATTGTTCATACAGTGTATTGGGGGTTAAAATCTAGTTGACTTATATTAAAATAATTAGCTTATCTTTTGTTTAATTTATTATTTTTCGACTTAATTGTTGATTTTTGAAGTATGATTTTCTGAAAATCAAGTTAATAATTTGGTTATAAAATTCAAATTAATACTTTTCATAATTAAATTAAAAAGAAACAGCTTATGTTTTTCTCTAATTTAAGACCAAAACAAAGAAACAAGAAAAAAAAACCTTAGTCAGTTTTTGCAACTTACGTTTTATCTCTTCAAAGTGGAATCAATCCTATAAAGTACTATAACGCCCATAAATAGTTTCTAAACATCCTTATGATCACCTACATTTGATTTTTTAAAACTTTAAAGCTAGAATTGATCTTCTCGTCGCAAGAGTTTTGATTGATATATTATTTTAAAAATTTTGTTAATTTTCTTATATTTTGTTTTACTTTTTGATTCATGGTTTGACAAATTTATTTTGGAGATAAAGAATAAAACTGCAAGAAAATGTAATTAAAACATTTTTTGCAAAAAAATAAAACCCAAAAATAAATTATAAATAAAAATATCCTAAATCTTAACTAATTGAAAGAAAAAAATACTTTTGATAATATTTTGAAAATTCTTAATTAATATAAAATATATCCTTATCCAAAGTAGTCTAATAAAATTGTCCACAAAAAAAAGTATATGTTTCACTTCTTTTATTGATTGAACTTTTGGTTAATCTGAATTTTAATTGTAATGGTTGATTACTTTTAAATTATTAACCATAGTAATGAGAGTCATCATTAACATCATTATTTTAAATTTTGACCAAACAGAAATAAATTCTAGTATAACAAAAATCTTAACATGGATTATTAAATTTTATTTTAAATAATAATTGTAAAAATAATTATATTTTTTTTATTTTGTTTTCTGAAATTTAGTTATTAATAAGGATGGAAAGGAAATTTTCAAAAAAAACATTAAGGTACATCTCAAATGCTTAAAAATTAAAAATTAAAAAAATTAAGGTTTTAACCCGCGGTTTACCGCGGACAATCAATTTATTTGGTTCTTATATTAAATATTTGAATAAGTTTGATATCATAAACTTATAAATATAAATTTCTAGTGATTAGTGAAGAATCGTAATATATGATTGGGATATTATTGATTATTGATTTCGTGATTGAATATAGTGTTTTTAAGGATGAAATGTGATTATATTTTGATTTCAAAAACGACATAGATTCCTTATTTTTGTTGAACGGTTTAGATTGAAGGGAATTAATTTTATTGAACGGTTTAGATTGAATTGGATCATATAAAGTTTAGGAGATTGTTAAGACCAAATTACCTTTACTGATTTTGAATAGCAAAGAACAAAATTCAAAATTGAAGCCAAATTAGACAAAATTTCAATTTGTACTTCCCTTTTAATAATAAAGGGATTAAAAATTAATGTGTACATTTCAAATTTCTAATACAATTTAGGGTATATGATCAAATTAATACTTATACTGTATTAAGGATTTTTTTTAAACAACCATCATACAATTTAGTTGTTTAAATCCTCTAGCTTCGACACTACAAGGGTATAGTCAATCAAAGATTTGGGAGGGTTTGGTAGAAATTAGAAAATCTTGGATTCGTACAGAGTTAAGTGAGGATTTAGAATACTTATGGTGGAATTGTTATTTTTAATTGTAAAAAAGAAAATATAATTTGTGATTTGGTGAACTTTTAACGAGATAATATTAGGTGATTTGATGAGATTTTTAGCATAAGAATAAAAAATTGTGATTTTAAAAAAAAATTGCAGACCGCATAGTCAAATCAATAAATCATTCAAAGACTTAAAAGTAATTGGGACAACCATCAATAAGTACCAGGTGTAACTAGCCAATCTATAACAACACAAAAATTTGCCTTTATAATTTTCTCTAGTTTGTGGTAACTTCTTAAATATGTCGTTCGAAAAGACGTTTGACGGTGGTGGAATATTTGATCGAGCTCAAGATAAAAACTTAAGCCTCTCCATCAACCTAATTTCAAAAATCTAGTGTTATAAACCTTAAATTTACTTACGACTTTCTTCCAAATCAATACATAAGGTTTTAGAGCTCTTAGTTTTACCTAGTATCAACCACGAAAATCAAAGATATACACATAAACAAAACAAGATTCACTTCCATGCTTGACGACACATAAACCAACTTAAAATAACATCTTAAATTCATTAATTTCACAAAGAAAGCTCTATTTTGGTATTAGCGAAGAAACATCATAATTGAAGATCAAAACCAACCTCACAACAATATGACTTCTAATCGTCGAATGGTTTTGTTCATCAATTTGAATCTTTGTTTATATTCCTCGAAAATCGGATTGAAGCTGCTCGAGACTTGTGGAAATGAGTCACCACCACCACCAAAGAAAATACGCTCTTTTAACTTTAGTCCTTAGACATATTTTAAGGCAAATGGGGACTTTGATTTTAGGATCTCTTCTATTATTATTGTTCAAGGGATCGAGATCGAGGGAGATGAACACGAGGATGAAGAAAGGAAATTGTTTCATTAGTTTAGTTTTGTTAGCAACATGTTTTATTTTTTATTTCTTTTAGAAAAATACTTGGGTTCACCCCCTACGAGGTGAATTCATTCATTCATCCCCTTTTTATTGACCAATTAGAACTTGACATGTCATATATTTAAAGAATAAATAAATTAAAATCAATAAATAAAACAAATTATGTAAACAAATTCCGTAGAACTATTATTAAAGAAATTATTGGTTTGGGTTTATAAAATAGTGGTTAGGGTTTAGATTTTGTGATTAAACGAAATTATATTTTGGTTTGGGTTGATGTAAAAGTGGTTAGGGTTTAGATTTTGTGATTAAACAAAATTAAATTTTGGTTTGGGTTAATAAAATAGTGGTTAGGGTTTAGATTTTGTGATTAAAACGAAATCATATTTCGGTTTGGGTTGATAAAATAGTGGTTAGAGTTCAGATTTTGTGATTAAAACGAAATTATATTTCGGTTTGAGTTGATAAAATAGTGGTTAGGGTTTAGATTTTGTGATTAAAACGAAATTATATTTAGGTTTGGGTTGATAAAATAGTGGTTAGGGTTTAGATTTTGTGATTAAGCGAAATTATATTTTGGTTTGGGTTGATAAAATAGTGGTTACGATTTAGATTTTGTGATTTAGTTTATTTATTCTTTAAATAGATTACATGTCAAATTCTAATTGGTAAATTAAAAGGGGTCAATGAATGGATTCACCCCCTAGGGGGTGAACCCAAGAATTGTTCAAAGGGGTGAATGAATAGATTCACCCCCTAGGGGTGAACCTCTTTCATTAACCCCCTCTTAATTAACCAATTAAAATTTGTCATGTCATCTAATTAAAATAATTAATATTATCTCAATAAATAAATAAATTTATTAAAACCTCTAAACTTATCTAATTATAAAATCTAATCCTTAACCATTTTTTTTATAAACCCAAACCACCATTTAAACTCGTTTACTTACAAAATTTAAACCCTAATTTTCTTTTGTAAACCCAAACCACCATTTAAATTCGTTTAATCGTAAAAAAACTAAACCCTAATCGTACTTTCGAAATTCAAACCGATATTTAACCTTGTTTAATCATAAAATCTAAACCATAACCATTTCTAATTAACCCAAACCGATACATAATTTCATTTTAATGGAAAATTAGATTTTTTAATTTAATTAAGTTATTATTTTTATTATTAGATGGCAACTTCTAATTGTTAAAATTAAGGGGGTGAATATAAAGGTTCACCTTTAGGGGTGAACCCATGTATTTTTCTTGTTTTAATCAAATACCACCTATAGAGGAATGATTGTTAAGTTTTGCTAAAAAGGTATCCAAAGTCTCACCAAATATGTTTTCACTTGTTTTTTTTTTGTAAGTTTTGTTAAGTTTAAATAACAGTGGATTTGATATGGTTTTTGTATATTAATAATTGAATAATAAGAGATTTAAAATGATTTGGAATGATTTTGCATAAATTTCAGTTTCAATAGTATGGAATTTGAGAAGAGAGTTTAAATCACTAATTGAATAACATGTGATTTTAACAAAAAAGCCCAAATTTTCCAAAATCATTCTTCCAACACACCCCTGTAAATATTTTCAATGGCATTGTATTTTATATTTTACATTTTAAAATGTAATTTATTTTGTCGTTCAACTAATACGAAAAATATATAAAATTGTACTCTTTTTCTCTCTTTTTGACAGTATCATGAACGCAGTTCAATCCATTCAATAAAAAGAGATAGAGAAAAAAAAAGGATTTCAAATCATACTTTAATACAAGAGAAGAATCATTAATCTAAAAAGCACACATTAATTAATGATACAAGCATAAGGGAACGATAGAGGAAAGAATCAAAGGGATAGGATTTGATATGATATATTTGGTAAACCAAGACAGGAAAGATTGGAGCTCTGCCATTCTCTTCTCACTTTTTTCTCCAAAGCATCTGCGTAACCCAAAATTAAAATAATTGTTTGTTATAGAACTAAATTGTATACTATAATTAAAATAATTATTTTATGCACATTGCTAATATCTACTTATAGTAGTACTAGGACACTTGCATGCATATTAATCGAATATGTATCTAAAAAGCTCAACTTTTGGTATGAATAACAAAATTCTCTCAACTTTAAGTTATATACCATGTATCCATTTTCCAAACGTTTCGTTGAACTAGAAAACAAAATTATGTTATTGCCAAAGAAATTATATTAAACCTAAAACCATATTTGGTTAATATCTACATTTCTTATAGAAGATTGAAATTCTAAGTAATATGAGAGGGAGAATAGCATACCCTTTATAAGTGGAGTGAGTTTATCATATGGAACAAGTGTAGCCCGGAGGTGGATTTTTGCCACAGGTAAGGAGAAGCTGAAGAGCAACAGGGACATAAAGATTGAGGTCAAGAGCTTTGAGCTTGAGGGTAGTGCAGAGACAAGCCGCGGCTTCGACTTCAACGAGGCCTTTAAGTAACGGACAACATTTGTTAACTGCTGGATCCCCAAGCCCTATCTTTACTAAACCTCCCAACAAGTCGACGCAAGCACCTAACTTCAGCGTGTCTATTGGACATGTCGCCTTCCCGCCCCCTGATGGTGGCTTTACGCTCCCTGGCGGTGGAGGACAGTCCTTCCCTCCTGTGGCTGGTGGGGTTGTTCCCGGTGGAAGAATAGGACCTACAATTGGCAAAGGCGGCAATGGCAGATTGGGACCTACCACTGGAGGTATGGGTAGCCCTGAAATCGGAGGAAGGGGTAGCTTAGGGACGGTCACTGGAGGAACGGGTAGCTTAGGTACAGTTACCGGGGGAACGGGTAGCTTAGGGACTGTCACTGGAGGAACGGGTAGCTTGGGGACGGTCACTGGAGGAACGGGTAGCTTGGGGACGGTCACAGGAGGAACGGGTAGCTTAGGTACAGTCACTGGTGGAACGGGTAGCTTAGGGATGGTCACAGGAGGAACGGGTAGCTTAGGGACGGTCACCGGAGGGACTGGTAGCTTAGGGACGGTCACCGGAGGAACTGGTAGCTTAGGGACGGTCACCGGAGGAACTGGTAGCTTAGGGGCTTTAGGGGAGTGCTTTCCGCCCTTCCGTGGGTTGCAAGAGCCGCATGCGAGAGAATGTTGGGGGAGATAGATAATGCAAATGAGGAAGAGGCAAAGAGAGAGAGATGAGAGTTTGGAGGAGTCCATGTTGAGTAGAGTGGATGGTGTAACTATACGAAAGAGTATATGAATATATAGAGGGAAAATGAGAAGAAGAATTCACGTGAAGATGGGGGCTACTTCTGCAATAAGAAGAGACGCCCCAAAATAAGCATGGTTGGCAATTATCATAAGAATACAAGATTTCCTTGATGACCCATCGCTATATATCATCACATGTCGACCACACTTTTTTCACTTTTTTTTTTCTAAGTGCCTCTTGTTCTTGGGTTAACTACAACTTTTAACAACGTGTAACTTCAGTTTCAACAGTACAGTACATTTAACTTGTAGGAATTGTAATGAATCAACTTAGCGAGACTAGGTCATTATGAGATATCATCAATACTAAATAACATTTTGATGATGTAAACACTCTAGGAAAAGCAGATAATATAGTATCATATGGTTTTCGCTTTAGTGTGTGGCTTCATAAGCATCTCCATGCATGAGTCGACTGCTAAGGAACATATAGATCTGCACCATAGTGAAGACGGCTTAGTCTATTCAAAACACTAATGTTGTGCCTTTCGAGGACCTCCCGAGACTCGAATTCGAATGCACTCTCCAAAGGTATTATGTTAGGGAAAAAACCTTATTAAACCAAATATGTTACTGTTTAACCCATACACGAAAATTAGATATATAAATGTTGAACAAATAGCATATAGTTATATCCAATATATACGTACATGAGAGGTAAAGAAGACAGCAAGACTGACATGTGAAATTCGGGATACACTTTTGTTGTTTGGTGATTTTGTTACGTAGTGTCATTAAAGAAACGATCATGTGTGCGTGGACCATCTTCTTCTTTTTACCGCTCATTTCCCTTTTTACCATATCTACTACAAAAGAGTCCGAACTGACCATTTAATGAACGAGTACCATTCAATTCATAAACTCCCCGTATCAATCTAACTGACACTGTAAAAGTTATAATGTTAATATATAAAAATAATATGGTTATTTAGCATGAATAATAACTTTTTATAATTGAGAGTATGTCTAGCTAACATTGGTGATTGGTGCTTACATAAATCATATTTTTCAAACCACTTAACAAGAACTTTACATATTCAATGATAAACGAATCACATTTATACAATATACCATTCAAAAATAATATTGTAAGATGATTTGAAATTAAACGATTGTAATATATAATGTGTTAAAAGTAATGTATTATAGATATCTTGTAATTATTTAAAGGGTTTTGTGCAAAAAAAAAAACCACTAACTCATACATTTTTCCAATTTACTATCCAGCTCTAATAAATGCACATTAATCCTATGAATCTAAAATAATACGCATTGTAACCCTTTTTGACCATTTTTTGCTACCATCAATTTTGTAAAATATTGATATATAATATGTTAAATCAAAGCTCTCGCGACCAAGAGTTCAACTCTACCTTTAAAAATTTTAAAATGTAATGTATGTAACCGTAAAAACGCTTGTAATATGCATATGAAATTTATATTACATATTATGTTAAACTTCATAAGATTAATCTGCATTTGTTGGTAGTGCATTTGTTAGAGGTGGAAGGTAATGTTGCAAAAATAGATGAGTTAAAAGATTTCTTTTTGCACAAAACCCTTTATTTAAACTACTAACAATATAATATATAAATAATTTAAAACATATATCTCTATAATTCATGAAGTAATAATGGTGTACCCTATCCTTACCAACGAATAATAAAGAAATGATATTAACTCTGATTCAAAAGCTATATATAAGATATTCTTTTTTTTTCCTCGGGAGGGATACGAATCCGGTAACATGAATCAGTGTCCAATAAGAGCCAGTGGTCGTAAATTCCAAATGACAGATGGATGACTCATTTTAATTCGTAACTTTTGTCAGCTGCGATATATGCTAATGAAACCTGAGGTGCTAGATTTTGATTTTAATGGCTTTAGATTCTTACTCAACACTCAATGGCCCACTCGTTAATCTCTTACCTTCTAAAGTGAGTTATGATCCACTGCTTCTTTCTTCTTGTAGATAGATGGACCTGTTTTTTTTAGGTTGTGATTTGTGGACATTAATCAACAACCCATGTTTATACGTGATAATGTCTGGAGCTATATGTAAAGGCGATATGGAGGACAACATTCCTCTATTCTAACTTTAAAAGCCATGTAGTTAGGGCTGGACACCAATATTCTTTTTTTTTTTGCTAAATTGTAAATATCATTTTGATGAAAAATCAGGTTTTACAACAGTTGTATAACCTAAAACATTTGAACTCTTTGGCAAAAAAGAATAAAAAAACGAAGAGCCAATCGAGAGCTGCATAGAACTCGGTAGTTTCATAGCAGCCACAACGCTATTAACTTGCGAAAAAGGAGTCTGTTTCTTCTTGAGGTGATAACGTTTTTGATTTTGCGGTTGATGCACTTGAATATAGAATGCGGAGAGAGGGAAGTAGCGTTGTGCAGGACATTGTTAGGCTGCTTCAAGATGTGGAAGACCTTAGACTGAACGACAATAATTTTAAGAACTGATGAAGCCAATATTCATCATTTTCAAACAAAAAATATCTTTTGTTTGACACCAATATCCTTGACCAGCTTCAAACAAAGGATATACATCATTTTTAAGTCGGGTAAGGCAAATGAGTATAAGGATTCTCATTACACATCTGGTTGCCAAAAACTTTTAGTCAAATACTAGTTACAATCTCAGTTTTTTACCCCAAACTTTTTGCCACTTAAAAAACTAGGGGTGGGCATTCGGGTAAGCGGGTCGGGTTCGGGTTCGGGTAAAACCCGATCAGGTATAAAGAAGTTTAGGATCTAATAGGGTAAATCTAAAATATCGGTTCGGTTTCGATTCGGGTCCAACCGGGTTCGGATATAGATTTGTGGCCTTTTTTTATCCAGATTTTTCGGGTAAAATTTTGGATTTCGGATAAAATTTAGATTTTTGAATAAAATATTTGGGTATTTTCGGGTTCGAGTTTGTTTTTTCGGGTAGAGAAATTTAGGATCCAGTAAAGTACATCTTCGGATTTGGATTAAGTTTCAGCTCTAATTTTTCGAGTTAGTTTCGGTTCGGATAATCGGTTCTGGTTTTTTGGCCCGGCTCTATAGAAAACCATCAATAAATATTTTAATCCTATTTCTGCCTCATTACTCGAGAAAATATTCGACCCGTTTTATTACTTGATAAATTTACAACTATATATTTATGTAATCTATTTCATATTAGTAAAATATATTAAATTTGTTATTAAAACCAAATATCTTTTGAGATTAGGGCAATCAAAAGTTAAGGTCAAGCAAATGTCTCCTTTCTAAATGTTTTTGTGGGTAACGGTAAAGGACAAATATACAGCCCATGCCCAGACCTACAAGTAGCGACTCCATTACTACACAGTAAGATTTTTATTAATAAAAATGTGCATGGTTTCATTTAAAAGTCATTGCTAACACTTCACTTTACAGTAATATTCAATTTCATACCTTTAAACGTTAATCAGAATCGCCAATTGGAAGCCAGTCACTGGAATCACCTTCCGAATCCTTGCTATGTCCAACTTGGCTCTTGCTGAGCTGAACCCAGCTTGACCCGCTTGCGTTTGATGCTGGTCTTTTCAGTGTACTCCTGTTGGGACTTGGCTTCTCCGAGAGATCATCGACATCTAAATCACTAAAGGAGATTACCTCTTCATCTCTGAAACTCCTCCGTTGTTCTTCAGATGACTCATCACTTATCTCCCTTTGCTCAATTTTTAGAGTCTCTATCTTGTCAATGACTCCCTCAACGGTTTCTGTTTCCCTACTGCTACCTTCTTCAGGAGTTTCGTGACCAGTAGTGCTCTTGCTTGACCCTGTCTCTTTCTTTTGCAGCTTTAGTAAAAGTTGATCCCTTGTTTCAAATACCTGTGCCGCACAATATAGTTATTAAAGTTTCAGAAATAGGTACAATAGTAACTTGGGAAAAAATGCAGAGCATAAAAGATATAAAACAATCCAATTTTAAAAGCATCAGGCAAAAATACATTTTTTCCTGAGGCTATACTTGTTCTTATTGCAATCGGTTGAAGGGGTCATTATAGCATAAACGTTTACGATTTTAATAATATTGGATCAATACTGACATTTCAGAAGAATGTATTTCCAGTATACAGTCTTACCTTGCATGTTGCTAAGAGTTCAAAATCATGCCCATTCAGTCTCGGCATCAGCAAAATAAAATAAATCAGCCAGAAGTGTTCATCATCCATGTAACTACTAACTTGATTCTTCACAGCTACAAGGCCAGGAACCAAATCTTCAATGGCTGATGCATGTGCCCTTTGAGCCTCAGACAGTTCAAATTCTGCAATGTGGACATGAAAAGTTGGAGAAAAACTTCAGCATAATTCAGTAGGTAAAATTGATGTAAACCACCAATGCTTTTTATCAGGAAGTGTTTCGACAACATTTTCAAGCAAACCAAGCCTATATACAAAAGGTTGTACAGGATGACGATATGCTTCGCAATAAAATAAATAAAAAGATTTAAGTGGCATATGGATTGAACTATATATATATATATATATATATATATATATCCCAAGAAGAGACTGCAGACNCCGTCAAGT